>JACKQG010007412.1_pt1 | contig 11055 bp, 10 predicted proteins | sample 8237621 | NCBI WGS metagenome assembly JACKQG01 (sample SAMN15677084, study PRJNA649215) | marine metagenome | biome: marine; feature: Black Sea; material: saline water; isolation source: suspended particulate matter (SPM) from the Black Sea western gyre | collected 2013-06-09/2013-06-10 | depth... | reverse complement strand
GGCCTTCTTCAGTCCCCGCAACGTTTCGACCGTTTCGTCGACCACGTAATCCAGCAGATACACACGACCATCGCGGATCACTGCTCCAGCGTAGCCTTCGCCCAACGCGCGTCGCCAGAGGACAGGCGGCCCTTCGGCTGGCCACGTACGAGCCAGAGTCGTGCCGTCGTCGCAGATCGCATCCCGGTTCGCTCCGCGGAAGGCAGGCCACGCGCCCGGAATGTCAGCCGGGACACCACCCCCCCTAATCGGCTCGCCAGCCACCGCCAACGGCTCATCCGTCCTCTCGGTCGGTGCCGGCGTACCGTCCATTCCGGGCACGCGCATCTCGAACCGGACCGTGGCAGCGCCAACCCACAGCGCCAACAGCACAACGCCCAGAATAGCGAGCAGTACCGGGCAGACAGTAGGGACCCATGACTTCTTCATTATGCGTTCAATTGTAGTCAGTCGTGATGCTGGCGCGAACAGTGGCCTCTGTTGGGGGGATGGCAAGGCGGGCATCTGCCCCACGGCAACGGGACGCCTTTGTGGGCTGCCAAGAGTTCTCTTGACGAAGGCTCGAACATGACTGTCGACACTTTGTCTCCTATGCGCCTGCGTCAATTTGCCTTTTCGAGCAACAGGTAGTCAAGCCCGAACATGTGGCCTTTGATCGCCTTCTCGTTGGCACCGACGATTTCGACGACCAGCCGGTTAGGCCCCTTCTTCAGCGAGAATTGGCCAAGGTCCACTCGGTCGTGACTGACGCGCTGGGCGAAACGGTCGAACGTCTTGTCGGTCGGCTGATCGTTGATCGTCACACGCACGATCCCATAGTCGTTCGCCTTTGTCAGATTGGCGATGACTTGATAGGTGCCCGCTTCCTCGACGGGGAATTCTAGGATCAATTGGTCGTCAGGTTTCCCGTCTCGCCACCAGAGCTGTTGGTCGCCGCTCCAGCGGAAGATGTCGACATCCTGGACCTCGGTTGTGCCGGCGGTCTTTTCGACGATCTTCAGCGCTTCGCCCTCGATCGCTCCCGGAACGTACACAACGTCGATGATGTCGCTCCGCTTGAGCGCCACGGGCTCGGCAGCCGTCTCTGGATCGGGCTCTACATTTGATGTCGCGCCGGGCCGCGAGTACCAGAATGTGGCCGGGGCGAAATTCATTCGCGTCTCCCGCCAATGCCAGAGCTCCATGTCGAACTTGATCGACTTGGTGAAGGGCAATGCATCGAGAATTCGGTAACGGCTATTCACCGAGAATCCGCCGGCAAGGTTCCCGTCTCCGCAAGGCTGAGAGTGGAAGGGCGACTGAAACTTCTCCGGACGACACCAGGCATAGCCGTAGTAATCTTCGGTGCCGGTACCCACGTGCGACGGGAATTCTTCGCCATCAATATAGATCTTCTCGTCGCCTTCACCCCACCAGGCGGCGATGCCGTTGTAGAGGGTCAACGTATCGCCAACCACTTTTCCTTGTCCCTGGATTTCCACGTAGTTGACGTCAAAGGCGCCTTTGCCCGTCTGGTCTTTGTTTGGCCCGGTGTCGACCTTTGTGTATTGCCTCCACACGGCGTTGAAGTGCATGCTTCGCTCGTCCCAATCGAACACCGAGACTTGCTTGCTGGCCTTGATGCGCACCGGCTGTTCGCCAAGATTGTAGAAGCTGGCTTGGTGGGACTTCTGGTGGGGCATCACCCAGTAGCAGCGCATCGTCCCGTCTTCGGTCACCTCGGTGTACCAGCTTCGATAGGGACGAACCTGATAGCCGATGCCGAAGAAATCCCCCACGGGACACCAGACCGTTTGCTCGCCGTCGAAGCTGATGGCCAATATCGTCGATCGCAATGCCTGCGCCAGGTTTTCCGCCTCGAGCCGCACCGTGATTTGCCGAATAGCGCCGGTGCCTTCCGCCCGGCCAAAGGCAAGTGGCCCTGTGCCCGGCGGCAATTCGATATCCAACTCGTTGGTACGCAGCGGCGGCGTGTCCCCAAGGCCAGACGCCACGAGCTTCTGGCCTACCTTTTCTAAGAGCGGCTTCGCCTCCTCCAATTGCTCCTTGCTGAAACTGACTACCTTCGTTCCCGGTTCGTACGTTCGATAGTTGATTTGGTAGTAGAGCGCCTCGCCGCGTTGGGCTCCAAAGTCGACGATCCCATCGCTTTCGTAGGTCATCTTGCAGTGTGTCTGATAGGGAATCGGCAGGTACAGATTGTGCCCGCGTCGTTCGTAGGCCGTTTCAGGTGAAACCGATTCACTAAACGGAAGCCCAATCAGCTTGCCGCCACTCACGAGATCGGCAATCGGACCTTCGATCGCGGGTTCCGGCTTCTTGTCCAAGTAGACTCGAAGCGTCCCGTTGGTAAACGGCTGTAGACGTCCGTCCTTTCGCGGCCCGTGCCACGTACCCCAGAACCGCACGAGAGCTCCGGGTCCTTCCGCGTCCAGCATCACGTATTCCCGGCGACCGTCGTTTTCTTCGACGCGAACAAACTGGCTGCGATCCCAATTGGCGAACCACCCCGGCTTGTCCACACCCACCGTGTCGCGATCGTAGCTGCTGAACTGGCGGCAGATGTAAGCTGGACTGGGATACTGGGCCACACTGTCCCGGTCTACCATTTCGCCGAGTAGCGTCTGCAAGCTAACGGCATCCTGAGCCGCGGCGGAATCGGCCGCCACAAACGCAATTGCCAGCGTCAACAATGTCACAATTCTTCGGCAGTTTGCGTTCAGTGCACAGATCATCGGTGTCCTCCTTTGGTTGTCTCTTGCAGTGAAAGGCCAATAGTATAACGAGTGATTGCGGCGACGCCTACTTTTTCGCTGAACGGTGGCGATTTCCAGACGCGACACATGGTTCTGCATTGTCGAGAAGCCCCGTTTCGCCGCTCGCCTTTAGAAATCGGCCAGACACCGACTGAAATGCAGCAGGAGGGGAGGAGTGCTAGTCGTCTCGACGGAGGTCGACGGGGGGCGGTTGGTGCTGATCGACGTACCAGGCTTTCCAGGCTTCGATATTGTAGCCGAAATGCACGCCCGGATTGATGGCGACCAGGGCGTCTAGCACGCTCTCGTTCTGCAGTTTCGGCTTGACCAGCTTCGGGCGACCGCCAACTCCGAAACTATTGCCCCCGCCGCCGGGTCCGTCGCCGAAACCTACGTTCATCCTTCCGGGAGCGCCGCCCGCCTGAACGAGGAATTCGTGTTCGGTGACCAGCGAGTTGATCAGAGCGAGCGTGGCTTCCGGTTGACCCAGGGAGCCAAGACAGAAGGCCGCACGATTGACGATCCTGTTTTCCGGTGATTCGAGCGGTTTCTGAAACGCCTGCACCGCCCGGGCGGTGCCGAAGTGGACCAATTGATCGAGACAGGCATCACGGACATTCGGGTCCGGGTCTTTCATCGCCCGTTCGATAAACGCACCCACGGCGACCGGCGATTCGAGGCCACCCATGGCCTCGATCACCAACATCCGCAAATTGCGTTGTTCCTTTTCGTCCTTCAAGATCACGGCGAGCGCCGCGGCGGCGTTGGGATCGTCAATCGCCCGGATAGCGTCGATCGCGTCCTGCTCCTTGCCACGTGGCCTGGTAATCCAGGTACGCCAGATAGTGACCTGTTTCTTCCAGTCTCTCTGACGTTTCTCGGCCTCTTCCGCGGCTTTTTCCAGCATCACGTCCTGAGCAATGCGCCAATCTCCGCGGTAACGAATGTATCCCTGTTTCGTCATCCATTCGTCGGTCTTCATCCAACGGTCATCCACTCGGCTATATCCGAGCCCGTGGCGGGCTTGCTCGTGCTCGGGATCCAGCTTGAGGATCTCCTCCAAGTGGTGCTCACGTTGCTGTTTCAGACGACGTGTTCTGCACTCCTCGGCCATACCCCAGTGGCCTTCGATTGTCTGAGGGATTTTCGGCAATTCCTGTTCGTACCAAGCCAAGTCTTCCGACTTTTCGAGGACTTCGTCCACTTGGGCGTTCCCGAGCGTGATTACGCCTCCGCTGTCCATGCGGACCACGTAGGTCTGCCGCTGCTTCTCGTTGCGATTGAGCCACTCGCCTTCGATTTGGCCGCCACTGACCAGCAAGAAAACGGCCGCCTGCGACGGGCCGACGACCATCAGAATCGCGGCTACAGTCAGACTGGCAAATGAGAGTCTCATGCTCATATTCTTCGTCCCAGTCTTTGTCGGCATCCAACCCCTGATCTTTAGTATACGTATGTCGGAGGCGAATCGGCAACAGAAATAGCCGCCGAGACCAATAAGGACGATTATGCGGAGGGGTCGTCCCATCCTTGAATCTGGCGAGCAGGTAGGTAACCTGAACGGGTGTAGAAGCAGTCCTTACTCGCTGAGATCACGGGACCATTGTCGATTCGCCGATCCCTGACACAAGGATCTGGGCTTTGAGCGACGAACCGCGCGACACGCCGCCCCCGAATGAAGATTCTTTGGAAGCGACCGTTCGCTTGGCGCTTGTGTCCGGCGTGGGCCCGATGATTCGCAAGGCGCTGATGGACCACTTCGGTTCGGCCGAAGCAGTGCTGGCCGCTTCCCCGAGCCAGTTGCGCACGGTGCCTGGGATCGGCCCCAAACTGAGTCGGGCTATCGTCTCAGGCCGCGACGCCATCGACGCGAAAGCCGAATTGCAGATCTGCCGCGAGCACGGCATTTCGATCATCCCCGAGGCCGACCCGCACTATCCGAGGCTGTTGCACGAGATACACGATCCGCCGGCGATCTTGTTTGTGCATGGGGACCTCGGCCCCGACGACGCAATGGCGATCGCGATTGTCGGCACTCGTCACGCTACGAACTACGGCCTTCGCCAAGCCGAGCGATTGGCTGGCGGCCTGGCTCGCGCCGGGCTGACGGTTGTAAGCGGTCTGGCTCGCGGGATCGACGCTGCGGCGCATCGAGGCGCGTTAAACGCCGGCGGTCGGACCTTGGCGATCTTGGCCAGCGGCGTGTTGAATATCTCCCCGCCGGAGCATAAGGAACTGGCAGAAGACATCCGGGCGTCCGGAGCTGTGATCAGCGAAAACCCCCCGCACAACGAGCCCGTTAGCGGCGCTTTTCCGCAGCGCAATCGGCTGATCACTGGCCTGAGCTTGGGCGTGGTCGTGGTGGAAGCGGCGGAACGCTCCGGAGCTTTGATATCGGCTCGGCATGCAATGGAGCAAGGCCGCGAAGTGTTCGCCGTGCCGGGTCGAGTGGACAGTCGAGCGTCACGCGGTTGTCATCGGTTGATTCGCGATGGTGCAAAGCTGGTGGAGTGCGTAGACGATGTGCTGGAAGAACTCGGACCGCTGGTCGAGGCTGCCCCCCGATCCGACGGCCGCGTTGTCCATCATCCGGCAGAGCTGAAGCTGAATGAACAGGAACGCCAAGTGCTGGATGCCATCGAGATGGATCCCACGAGTATCGACAAGGTGGTGGAAACGAGCGGGCTGCCGGTTCATCGAGTGCTGGCGACCGTCAGCGTATTGGAGATGCGTCGCCTGATTCAGCGAGTGAGCGGCAACTACATTGTGCGTTTGTAGCGTTTCTCGCGACATGGGACTTATTTCCCAGTCAGCCACTCGTTGTTGCCTTTCCGCCGGCGCGCTCCCATTCTCAAAAGAACGAATAGACCTTTCTGAACGGCTCTGCGACGACTCACTCCCATTCGATCGTTGCCGGCGGCTTGGAACTGATGTCGTAGCAGATTCGGTTGACGCCCTTCACTTCGTTGATGATGCGTGTCGAGATGCGTCCGAGCACGTCGTAAGGGAGGTGGCTCCAATCCGCTGTCATGAAATCCGCCGTATCGACACATCGCACCGCGACCGCGTTTTCGTAGGTCCGAGCATCGCCCATGACCCCGACACTCTGCACGGGCAGCAAGACAGCGAAAGCCTGCGACGTTTGGCGATACAGGCCCGCCGCCTTGATCTCTTCGACGACGACCGCATCCGCTTCGCGCAGCACGTCCAGGCGGTCGCGAGTCACTTCGCCCAAACAGCGCACCGCCAGGCCGGGCCCAGGGAACGGGTGACGCCAGACGATTTCCTCGGGCAATCCCAACTCCAGTCCTAGTTTGCGGACTTCGTCCTTGAAAAGATCCCGGAGCGGTTCGATCAGTTCGAACCCCAACTCGTCCGGCAAGCCGCCGACGTTGTGATGCAACTTGATCGTCGCCGCCGGCCCGTCCTGAGCCGCACCGCTTTCGATCACATCGGGATACAGTGTCCCTTGGGCCAGAAAACGCGCGTCCTCGATCTTGGTGGCTTCGTCTTTGAAACACTCGATGAACGCGTGTCCGATCCGGCGTCGTTTTTCCTGCGGTTCCGTGACACCCTCCAAGGCGGACAGGAATTGGTCTTCGGCATCGACCACGTGCAGATCGGCATGAAAGTGATTGGTGAATTCCGCCAGGACCGCTTCCTGCTCGGCCTTGCGCAGGAGGCCGTTGTTCACCAGGATACACGAGAGCTGTGGACCAATCGCTTTATGCAACAAAGCGGCTGTTACCGAGGAATCAACGCCGCCGGACAGGCCACAAATCACGCGTCCGTCGCCTACCTGCTTCCGCATTCTCTCGATGGTCTCTCTGGCAAAATCGCCCAGATGCCATGTGCCTTCGCACCCGCAAACCACCGTGAGAAAGTTGTGCAGGATGGTTCCGCCCTGTGTCGTATGAGTTACCTCCGGATGAAACTGCAGCCCGTACACGGGCAACGTATCGTGCCTGACCGCGGCGATGGGGCATGTGTCGGTTTGGGCCAACGCTGCGAAGTCGTCCGATACTCGCGACACTTGGTCGCCGTGGCTCATCCACACGTCAGTTTCGTCGGGGATTCCAGCAAACAGATCCTCGTGAGACGTTACGTGGCAACGGGCTCGTCCGTACTCGCGCGAGGGCGTACTATCGACCTTGCCGCCCAAAATGTCGCAAACCAGTTGCATTCCGTAGCAGATTCCCAATACGGGGATTCCCAAGTCGAGCAACTCGGGATTGCATCGCGGCGCCCCATTTTCGTAGACGCTGTTCGGGCCCCCCGACAAAATGATGCCTTTGGGATTATGTGCCAGCAGCCGTTCCGGCGAAATGTTGTGGCGGACGATCTCGCAGTAGACGTTTTGCTCGCGGACCCGTCGGGCAATCAACTGGGCGTATTGCGAACCGAAGTCGAGGACCAGGACCCGTTCGTCAAAGATCCGCGAAGAACTGTCCTGCGACTTGGGAAGAGTGGCATCCATGGCTGATGATCCCGCGCAAAAGCCAGAAACGAAAAAAGCCCGCCGAAATCTTCGGCGGGTTTGAGCACCAGAAGGGACGGATTATAGGTCCGGCTGCGCAATTTGGGTAGGGGACCGGTCGTTGCTCAGCCGACGGGCGGGGCGTATATTCATGGTCGTGGGAACACCGAAGGATCGTTGGCATGGAAACTGCCTCGTTTAACCGCAAGCCGGAGGCGTGCGGTTAAACGACAATGGAACTAGGCCCCAGAGTTGAAAAGACGGATCGTGCAAATCCTCCTAACAAACGACGACGGAATTCACGCCCCCGGTCTGGCGGCGTTGGAATGTGAACTCCAGAAAATCGGCGACGTATGCGTCGTGGCCCCAGCGCACGAACAGAGCGGCGTGAGCCACTCGATCACCTTTCTCAGCCCTCTCATCTGTCAGGATGTGTACGACGGCGACCGCCACCGCGGCTGGGCTGTGGAAGGAAGTCCTGCGGATTGCGTCAAGGTCGGCGTATTCGAATTCTGCCCCAAACGGCCGGACTTGATCGTCAGCGGAGTGAACGGCGGGCTGAACGCCGGAATCAACGTGCTGTATTCCGGCACGGTAGCAGCCGCCATCGAAGGAGCTTTTTTCGGCATCACCAGCGTTGCCGTGTCGCTGGAGTTCGACGAACACGCCCAGTTCGCGAAGGCTGCGGTCATCGCCAGAGGCATTATCGAACAGATTCTCCAGCGAAAGCAGCCCGCCGCCCAACTGTACAATCTGAATATCCCTACGGCTGCGATCAACGGCCCGGTCGAGGTGCGAATCGTGCCGATGGGCGTCGAACGATATGGCGAACACTTCGTCAAACGTAAGGATCCTCGCGGGCGCGACTACTACTGGGCCGCGGGCGAACCGCCTCCGGATACGGGAGATCGCGAAACGGATCTGACGGCATTGAAGAAGGGGTTCGTAACCCTGACTCCCTTACAATACGACATGACGAAATACGACGTCTTGCGTGAGATGTCCGACTGGGATTTGAAGTGTGGTGACTAACTAAGGAGCAATATCATGCGAGTTCCATGGTGTCTTACATTGTTGTCTCTGGCGTTGTTCGTGGGCTGTAACGTAAACGTGGGGACGACCGAGCCGACAGATTCGCCGGCGGACGCCACTTCACCCGATGAGGTTACACCGGAGGAGGTCGCGCCGGAGGAGGGTGCCCCAACTGAACCGGAACCCGAAACGCCAGAGGAAGGCCCTGAAACGACCGTCTCCGATCCACCGGAGGAGCCGAAGACAGAGCGAGTCAAGGCCGACGTGGGCGTTGGCAAGAAGGGACGCAGTCTGGATCAATACGACGGAGGAACCCAGGGTGTGATTGCGGGCCCTGCCAAGGCCTATTTCGGCTTTCGCGAGAAGGCGGTGTTTCAAATCCAGATTCCCCAGGCCATGCAGTACTTCAAAGGCGCCGAGGGGAGGGCACCGAAGTCCCATGAGGAATTCATGTCGAAGATAATCGAGGCGAACAACATCAAGTTGCCCGAATTGAACCCACGCCAGAAGTACATCTACGATCCGGAGAAGGAAGAGCTGATGGTCCAGCGGCCTCGTTAGCGCGAACGTCGCCGAGCGTCTTCGACCTGAAATGCCGCGTTGGGCGGGAAATGTTCGTAGTCGCTCACGCGCCACTCGCCGCTTTCCTCCTTGAGGAATGTGACCTCTACGAAACGCGGTATCCGGCCACCCGAGACAGAATGGTCTTTCGCGCCGAGCACGACCACCACAGTGAACTCGGCCGTGGCCTTGGGCGGAATGTGCTTGGGAAAGACCTCGATTTCGAGGTTTCGCCCGATGGACACTTCGAGGAATTCGTAACGCGGCAATTCCGCTGTCGCTTGGCTGCGTACTTCCAGCCAGCCGGAATGGGCATACTCCAGGGCGGCGTCGATTTCGTTACGTTCCACCAAATCGGCGATTTCGTGAAGCGTTGCCGTGATCTGCTCGCGGTCCGTTATCACCATTCGCTCCAGAAAGACAGCGCCCACGGTCAGCAGAATAGCGGCAATCATCAAATACAACAGCCACTGTCTTCCGGTCTTGAGCCAACCGCTGCCCAAGATCGCCGTCGTCAGAACTCCAATCAAAATGGCAGGCAGCGGGTTCTCCAGCAGCGAAGTCATGTTGCCACCTCGGCTTACGAGTCCAAGAACTCGGGACGCCCGGCCACTTTGACCGTAAGCGAAACTTCCCGCCCGCCGCGCAACGCCACGACCGTGGCGGTGGCCCCGATTTCGCTCATCGCCACCAACCGTATCAACTCCGAGGGCTTGCGAATCCGGCGGCCATTCCAACGGATCACAACATCGCCGGGCTGCATCCCGGCAGTTCTGGCTGGCGAGGGAATCTCCACTCCCATGACTCTCGTGGGCACCCTGGCGACGAGTGCACCGTTCGTATCGGGCAGTGCCAGACTGTTCACGTCCGCGTCGGTGACTTCTCTGAGTTCCACGCCCAGCCAGCCGCGCGCGACTTGGCCGCTGGTCTTCAGCCGTTTGTAGACTTCTTTGGCCACGCTGCTGGGAATCGCGAAACTGACACCTTGGTACGATTCGCCCAAGATCGCTGTGTTGATGCCGACGATCCGCCCCTGGGCGTCCACCAGCGGTCCACCGCTATTGCCGGGATTCACCGCAGCGTCGGTCTGCAGGAAGTCTTGATATACCTCGCCCGCCATTCCCGAACGGTGTTTGGCGCTGATGATTCCAGACGTGATCGTACGCTGCAGGCCAAAAGGACTCCCTACCGCCCAGACCAAAGCGCCCACATCCAGCGAATCACTGTCACCCCACGCGGCAGCCACCAAGCCGTCGCCCTCGACTTTCAACACCGCCAAATCGGTAAGCGCGTCGGTTCCCATCACCTGGGCCGGAACGACGCGCCCGTCGCTCAGCGACACCTGTATCTCGGCCGCCGAATATACGACGTGGTAGTTCGTCACAATGTAACCCTGCGGATCGACGATCACACCTGACCCTTGTCCCTGGAGAACATGGAGTTGAGAACCGTAAAGCTGTGCGAATTCATCTGGGATTTTTCGTTCGTGTACACTGCGGACACTGATGTGCACGACACTGGGGCCGACATGCTGCGATACCATTTGGTAAGCCTTGGACAGAGCTTCCAGAGGCAGGTCCTTGAGGCCTTCAGACGCAGTCTCGTACTCGGCCTTCTGCCGTCCTCGCGTGACCGCATATTGATACTTCTCCAAGAGGTAGGGAAGCACATACTGCAGGATCAAGAGCAAAGCGATCAGCAGAATGACCCATCTCAAGACATGAAGCGACGCCTGCGTTCCGGCAGGCTTCCGGGCAGGAATTCTGCCCTCGTCGGTCCGTGGAGCTACCACCTGAGATTGCACTTCGATTGGCGGTCGCGCGGACGCGGACGGAATTGGCGGCGGCACAGGATCGGATGGAGAGGAGAAATCTTGCATGGCGAATCGACTCGACAAACGAGACAGCGAGCGCCTGCCCGCCTTGGCTGGTAGGCTCACGACGCGAATCCCATTATACGCGATCAAATGCACTAATGAGAGTGGCGACCGCCTCGCGTCTTCACTCGCCGTGCCGGCACCGGTACGATTGACGAGATGCCCAGTATACCGCCTCCCTACTTTCCCCCCGAATGGAAAGCTCGTGCCGATGGCCTACTTATGGTGGGTGGGCACCTGGCGAGCGACTGGCTTCTGACTTCATACGGGCGAGGGATTTTTCCCTGGCCAATTGTCGAGGACGGTGTAGAGATTCTGGCCTGGTTCAGCCCCGATCCCAGGGCTGTTCTGGA
>JACKQG010007411.1_pt1 | contig 11055 bp, 8 predicted proteins | sample 8237621 | NCBI WGS metagenome assembly JACKQG01 (sample SAMN15677084, study PRJNA649215) | marine metagenome | biome: marine; feature: Black Sea; material: saline water; isolation source: suspended particulate matter (SPM) from the Black Sea western gyre | collected 2013-06-09/2013-06-10 | depth... | reverse complement strand
CCGTCCTTGTTGCCGATGCACGTGTTGTAGGCCACGACGCAGTTCATGCTCTCGCCGATCTTGATGCCGGCGTCGCCCCAGTGGTTCGTTCCTGGAGCATTTCCGTTCCCGATGAACAGGTTTCGCAGCACATAAATGTCGCGGCTGATCTCGATGAACAGACCGGTTCTCCAGTTGTGGTCGAACACGCATTCGGTGATGAGGCCGAGCGCGATGGAACATAGCCACGACAGCCAAAGAGGTTTCAGCACTGCAAATCTCCTTCAGGAAACCGCCTTGCGGTGAAGGATGTGAAGCGACCGTCCGGGAAGCTTCCATGCCATTCTGCCGAGTTCGGATGCATCCACTGCACGCAACAGCAGGTCCATTGTGCCATGTCCGGATCCGAAATGCCAATACACCGTACAAGTGGTGACAGATGAGACCGCTGGCAAGACATCCGCGAGGGATGTCTCGATCAATCGAGCGCAGTTTTGACAATGCCCACGTCGCGTCTTCATCACACGACAATCTACCCCATCACCCAAAAATCCTCGTATACCCAGTTGCGATCCTGCTGGCGGGACAGCCGGCGGTCGATTCGAAGGTGCGGGACTGCAGGTGCGGGTTGACCAATCGTTTCATAGACATAATGATGCCTGGTTTGGCGTCTTCCGCGGTCACGCGTCGCGAGCCCGCAACAACCGTGAGAATCGTCGCGCAGCAAACGACGTGCAAACGGAGGCAAGAGTCCGATTCTCTCACGGGTCTCCATAATGAGCAAGAATGGCGAAGACTCGTAGTGGTTTTGGAGGAGTCCACGACAGCAATCCGCATTGGTGGTGATCCGATGGCTCTGAATTTGCTCCAACCCACCATCGCCCTAATCGGTCTGCTGGCCCTGCCGCTCGCCGTGTTGGCCGCTGGATCCGATTCCGGTGCACTCCGGATTCCGGTGCGGCATCCGTACCTGATGGTCACGACTGAGGAGATCGAGACCGCTCGTGCACGAGCAGTGACAAATAGACCATGATGCAGGTTGAGATTCCGGGACTGCGTCGGCCGGGCGTCCTACCTCCCCAACCACCGGCCGCTGGGAGTATCCGATGACCCGATTGACAATCCTGTTCTTTGTTTGCATGGCAGGCGCTGCTTACGGCGCCGAGAAGCTCATTGTGGGCTTTGAATTACCCGAGATGGAGCGGAAGACGGGTGGGGCTCTCGGGCGGGGACGCGGCGTGGACAGATGCCTGATAACGGACCGCAGCGCGAGCGGCTTCCGTTTCTCAGCGCCCTTTGAGGCGCCGACGACAACAAGCCTCGCTTGGACGTGGCATATCACGCGAGGTGATGCCACCGAGGGGCAATATGCATTGGCGCAAACAGTATCGGGTCTGGGTCCGCGCCAACAAGAGAGTGATACGTATGAGAGGACTCCGTACTGGACATACTATTATCCCAATCTGAAGACATCGACCAACCCCGAAGCGGCGATTGTCATGAACACGTTTCTGTGGCTGACAAACAATCCCGCTTTGCGAGACTGGTCCGGCTATGACAAGCTGTTGATCGACATGAAGGTTAGCACAGCGATGAGGGTGCAGGTTGCCCTGGAAGATGAAATGGTAACGCCTGCGGTCATGAGGGCGTTCGAGATGAGTAGCGGCGAATGGTTTACCCTGGAGATTGACCTGAAGCAGGCGGTAAAAGAACGGCAAATTGATCTGCAACGCATCGCGAATTTCTGGATACTCGGTTTCGCGAACGGCAGGGTATCTGTCGACAATATACGCCTTGCCCAGGCAGATGACTCTCCATCGTTGCCTCTTTTGCAGGATCGCCGTTCCATGGCATTACCCGATCCGCCAAGCCATATCGATGTTCCTGAATTGCAGGCAGTGCCGGACCGGAGCCCGATAACCCTGGTGCGGCGCAAAAAGGTGTGCCCGGGCACGGTAACGCCGTTCGGGTTTATAGGTGCTTTCGACAATAACCATATTGTTGTCGGCTATAACAAAGGCGTGTATGGCGGGGCTTCGGGCTCCAGAGGTTCGGCATTCTTTCGCTTCACTACCGATGGTGGCGAAACTTGGTCGTCCGAAAAGACGATAGGCAGGGGTTTGTATAACCTGGACCATGGTGCCAACCGGGGCAACGCCGTTGATGATCGTGGAAATGCCGTATTCATAACCAGCAGTGCCGGCTGCGCCGGCATAGGCCAACCCAATGCGCGTCAGCACCTTTTCAAAGTCAGTTTTAACGGCAGCGGCTGGGATGATCCGTCCAGTTTGGCTACCTCGATCCTGGACGGAGACACCCGCCACTGCGCGCATACGACGCAGTTCGTGATACGCCAACGATATGGCAGGAACGCGGGCCGATTGTGGTGCAGTTGGGGTCAGCACGGCAGGCTGCACGGCCCCGAGGTTGTCGTTGCCTACTCCGATGACGACGGCAAGACATGGTATTTCCCAAAGCACGGTAAGGCGTGTGTTCCCGGTTCGCGGCATCCGGCCTGGACGGATGACACTTACCAGATGCCGGAGACGGCCATTACCCAATACGGAGAACACGTGGCTGTTTTCTGGGAAAACGACCGAGGGCTCTTGTGGTCTGTGTTTGACGGTCAGGACTGGTCGGCGGTAAGAAGAATACACGATCAGGGCAGGCTCGCCTTGGCACGAGGGCCGTCTCTATCGGCCGTGACCGCCGGGATGAATGAAGTGTATGTTACGTCGGGACGGACCCAGGGCATCATGCGCCTTCAGCAAGACGGTAAGACATGGGACAACGAACTGAAAGGAGAATCTGGAGGCGGCTGTCTTACCGTGTGCGGGACGACCACGGACGTTGAGGATGATGCGGTTATGTATTTTACGGCAGGCCTGGGCGGCTCGGCGCCTGTATTGTGTTGCCGCAGGAAGCCCGACGGTTCATGGGCTTCTCCCTTGAATCTCACCCACGGCAAGATCACCGTTTGGGAATATCGCCGCTGGGTCAACTTAGTGGTCCCGCCCTATTCGCCCCCAAACTTCGCTCCTGTTGCCTGGGGTAACATCAACCAAGTGTATATGGCCAAGGTGCCGGTCCTCGAGTAGATTTCCACGGCTCCACCAAGGAAGGGCTAGACGAGGGAATGACGCGGGGAGTGTTGGGAGCTTCAGCTACGACGATCGAAGGAGGAAGGGCGAGTGGACGGCGCAATCCGCGTCGCCTGTTCGCACTCATCGAAATGCAACGCTGCAGAGAGAATACTGATGTGTAAATCGAAGCCGCGTGAAAACCATTCTTGAACGGTTCTGTTTCTGCTGGTACCAACGTCTGTCGCCCTTGGTGGCGAAGAGATGTCGCTTTTTTTTTGTGCTCGCGGAAAGGACCGCGGCGCCGCCGGACACTACCGCAGTGCACAATCCGCCGGCGACGGCCGCCGCGCTTTTGACAAACCCTCGTCGCGTAGTTTTGTTCATGAGCTCTCCTCAGCGGCTGATGAGCTCCGGCGATGACGGTCCGTCGCCCACACTCCCAGCAGCGGCGAAAACGTGAAGCGGGTGATCGTCTTCTTCGCTTCGTCGAACACGAACATCGTCAGCCAACCGGAACCGTTGCGTGTCGTTTCGTCCAGACCGTCATACCCGGACGGCGTGTAAATCGGCCAACCGTAGCTCGCCGCCCAACCGCCGCGAAACTGCAGCTCAACGAGCTTATCAAGTGTGGCGCGGGCGAGATCCATCTCCTGCAACAGACGGGCCTCGTCCAGGTCGCAGTCCACCGGCTCGGGTGCGCCCTCCAATCGCGACGCGACCGTGTCATCTTGTACGCGCAACTCGTCCAAATTGCAGTCGGATGCCAGCACGTCGTCGCCCGGAAACCCCGCGAGTTCCGAATACTGATAGCACAGCAACGAGTTGATGTCAGGCAAGGTCAGCTTATCTGAGCCGTTCTTCACCGTAAGCGTCATCTTCACGCGGTCCCTTCGAGCGTGACCGTCTCCATGTCTATGCCAACAGTCGATGGCCGGCCGAAGGCGGCTGGCTTCAATCCTCCGGGGCCGTGAAGCCCTCGGGCGGGTAGAAGGCCGACGCGGGGATGGGCTCCTTCTTCGTTGACGGACTCTCCCAGAAGAGTCTGCCCCGCCAGTCTTGGGGGCCTCTCTGATCGACAGGCGACTTGAAGAGCTCGAGCTTGATGGGGTACTTCCTGCCCGCGTCCAGCTTCCCGACGCTCGCACTCTTCGTGAGAACCTTGTTGCCCGCCGGCTGCCCGCGAAGGTCGATCACGAGCCTGCCGTCGAACCAAACGGCGCCGCCTTCGCAGACTTCGTAGGTGAGCTTGTACTCCTCCGACTTCGTCGGCTGCACAAAGCCCGTCCATCGCGCCGAGTAGTCGGTGCCCCTGCTGTTGCCGAGCATCGGCCACAGGTAGCGGCCGGAGTAGCCCTTCCGCTGGTGATTGATGTTCTCGCGCCACCAAGCCACGACGTGCGGCTCGCTCTGGAACTTCGTCCCGCCGTAGAAGTCCACCCGGAGGCCCTCGCCGCTCCCGGCCGACCTCCCCACCGTGATGCGGTGCTCGGTGAGGTGGGTGACGCCCTTGTCGTCGGTGACGCTGAGCTCGACCGCGTACTCGCCTTCCTTCGCGTAGGCGTGAGACGCGGTTTCGCCGGCCGCCGTCTTCCCGTCGCCGAAGTGCCAGGCGTACCTGAGCGGCGAGCCGTCTGGATCGGAGCTGCGCGACGCGTCGAACTTCGCCGTCATGGAACCCCAGTCGCGCGAGTGCCTGAAGCGCGCACGTGGCGGCCGGTTGACCGGCTGCTCGCGGGTCCCGATGTACTCGGTGCTGATAACGAGGTCGTCGATCCAGTGCGTCTGGTCCTTGGGCGAGCCGGGGTGGAAGTAGTTCGAGATGAAGAAGAGCTTGAGCGGGAGGTCCGGCTCCCTGTGGCTCCGCAGCGGGATGCCGACGTGCTCGGTGACCAGCTTGCCGTTCACCCACAACCTGATCTCGCCGTCGTCGGTGTCCGGTGAGGCCATCTGGAGCATCATCTCGACGCAGTGCCACTGCATGGGCTCGATCTTGTCGGGCTTCGACCTGTTGTAGCGAGGGCAGCGCGCCTTGCGCACCCAGGACGGGTCGTGCTTGCCGCAACTGATTCGCAGGATGGTGTCGGCCTTCTGGGTGAAGTCGAGGTGTGTATAGAAGTCCGCGCTGGTCGGACCGCCCTTGAGACGCGGACCCTTGAAGGCGTAGACCGAGCTGTCGTGAGGGCCGTAGCCCTCGGGCCACTCCCACTCCTTCTCGAACATCCTGTAGTAGCGGATGTAGAGCCGCCTGGAGGGCTTGAAGAATCGCATCAGTCCGCCGGACGACTTCTCCCCCTTCGTCAGGTTGAACTGGAGGCATCGCTTTCCGGAGATCGCGACCTTGTCGGTGATCTCGAGCCCCTTGCTGGGGCCGACTTCGGCGCCGAACCAGCTGCCCTGCTCCATCCAGCCGAGGATCCTGGGAGTCTCCTCGAAGTCCTCCTTCAGGAGGATCTCCCCGCTCGCGCCGGCGGCGACCAGCATGAAGACGGACACAGCTACGATCGGTTTCATCGTGTGGCTCCTTTCGTTCCGAATCCCTGCTCAGGATTCCCCGTTCGAATGGTGTTACCCAACACACCCTATCGTCCCCCGCCGCAAAAGAGCCACCGAATCACTTCCCGACGACATCCGGAACGACATCCGGATTCCAGCCCCAGCCGTCCTCGAAGGACGTGGTGCCATAGGAGACGTCGTCGCAATAGACCACCAGCGGTTTCGGGTTATCGAGGTGGTCGCTGATCCCGTAGTGATAGCAGTAGGACTTCCACAGGTAGTCGTCATCGACGCCGTCGGCCTTCAGGATTTCCTTCCCGTCCAAGAGGATCGACCACTTGTGATCGCGCGAACCGCGCACCTCGCAGCGATACCACTTGCCGGGCTCGAGGGTGATTTCCTTGTTGACGTCGAGCACCTCAGGGAGTCCGGCCTGGCGGCCCCCCTTCGCCTGTCTGAGCAGGGTGGGATGGTTTTCGGAGTCCACGCCCAAGGCGATGTAATTGCAGCGACCCCCTCCAGCGCGCATCATCCCGGAGAGCGCCGCACCCTTGGGAGCGGGGAACGATTCCGGGTCCAGGCACATCCACACGTTGAGGGCCGCGGCCTGACCCTTGCCCGGCATGTTCTGGATGCCGTCGAAGCCGCTGCCGGAGAACTGACGGTCTTGGAGGGTTTTGGCGGCCAGCGCCTTGTCGTTTCCGGCGGGCACGCGGGCGGCGTAGGGCGACTTGGTCCCGTTGTGTGCGGGCGAGCTGACCAGGGTGAAGGGCGAGGAACACTGGGACCAGCCAGCTTCGAAGTTGCCCGCCGAGATCCCGTCGCTGCCGGAGCGGATGTGCACGCCCTTGGCGTCGAAGGCGAACCATTCCTTGTAGAGATTGGTCTTGTAGGGACTATAGGGGTCGGGGGTACCAAGGTCCTTGGGTTCGTCGGGCGCCGGACCGATGAGCTTGCCGTTGTTGTCGCCGGCCAGGATGACCAGGTTGTCACGGTATTCGGTGATGGGCTTGCCGAAGTAGAGCTGTCCGCCGGTGCGGAAGTAGTGGTTGAAGAGCAGCTCACTGACGCGGTAATCGGGGTTGTCGTTGCCCCGGTAGTTCAACTCGTAGTAGCCCATCACCTGCACGTCGTCGATCCACAGCTCGAACACCCCGTCCGACTCCCCCCGGTCGTCGAACTTACCGTTGCCGTTCTTGTCCCGGCACGCCCCGATCGTGTTCAGCTTCAGGTGCAGTTCCAGGCGGTACCACTTCCCGTTGTGCATCACCCGGTCCTTCAGCTTCCCCATGTTGCACCGCAGACCGAACCGCATGATCACCGGGCCCCACGGCCCCAGGTCGAGTCCAGCGGCCATCCTGGAGACGGTCTTGGCCCCAGTGGCCCAGAAGGCCAGACAGTGGTCGGAAGGCTGGGCCCCCCAGTGCCAATATTCGTTGAAAAAGACGTAGAAGCGCATGCGTATTTCTTCCAGGTCCTTGCGCTGGAAGGTGACAGACTGATACCCGGGGACCACCATGTCGCCGAAGGCGAACTTCATGGAGTGTTTGCCCCCCAGCGCTTTCTCGTCGCTGACCATGAGGCGGGCGTTGGAGGGCTGGTGTCCCCAGCGGGACCAGTCGCCGGTCTCGAAGTCGTCGGCGAAAATCCAGTTGGGATGGAGCTGCTGCCAGTTGTCACACTCGCTCTTGACGGCGGCTGTGGCGGGTTCGTCGGCCCCCTGGGTCCACCGCCCCAGCGACATCACCACGATCGCCGCTACCCCACAGATCATCAGTCCCGCTGCCGCCGACTTCGATACCCGTCTCGACATGGCCCATCCCTTTCTGCTCTGTGACGTGGCGCTTAGCCAAACCGCTTCGTCTCGGGCGCCCTGATCAACAGGGACTGTTCGTGTGCGGAAAAAAGCGCCGCAAGCTTACACGGAAGCAGGTGTCCCGGCAATTGGTGCTTCCGTCTCCAACTGTTGGCGGCTTGCCTCCGGCATAGGTGAGCTTGAGGCAACCCTTGCCGGAGGTGGCGTTTTCGGGGGACTGCTCGATCTTCACCGGGGGCACACCGACCACCTCCGGGACGCGCAGGAGCTTGGCGCCCGGGTCCTTGGCGGCGGTCGCTTTGTTGTCCTCCTGGACTTGTTTGGCGAGGGCCTCGCTGAGGTTGACGTTCGACCATTTGGCCAGGTCGACGGGGGTCATTGCAGACGGCTGGCTTTGCCCGGTCCCCGTGGGTGGCGATTCGGAGGGGAAGGCCGGCCGGGTGTCGCCGCTAGCCGACGTAGCGGGCCGGGTGGGCAGGCAATATTTCACGGCGTCGGAGTGTGCCTACTACTCATTCTGCCGAGGCGAGTTTCCACGGGCTGATTCCTCGCGTTTGCCGGGAAAGTGTTGATCCTTTTGGCCTCAGTTATTCTACTACGGGTTAAGGTCGACAGGTGGCAGAAGTCGTGAGACTTCTGGCTGCCAAACTCTCACGATTTCAGCGACGTCGCTAGCGCCTCCATTCGAAGATTGACAGATCACTAATGGAGAGCAACTAATGATGACCAAGCCGAACATGACCTTTTGTCTCACCGTCGCCTTCCTGATCACCGGCGGTGGTCTCAGCCGGGCCCAGCGCCCGTCGTCGACAAATGAAGAACCGCTGCAGTACCGGACGTGGACCGACTCGGCCGGCAAATATCAAACGGAAGCCGCCATGGTCGATTATCAGGACGGGGCGGTGCATCTTCGGAAGAAACACGGAAAAACCGCGATCGCGCCCCTTGGCAGGTTGAGCCGGGAGGATCAGCGTTACTTGCGCGAAGAACTCGCACGGAGAAGGGCCCGCGAGAAAGAGAGCCGCCCGGGACCTGACCGCCCGACGACGCCTGGTGCCGGTGCGGAGTGGCCGGGCAGGCGCGGTCCGCAGCGAGATGGAAGACTGCCCGAGGGTAACGCCGGCATCGCCGCGAAGTATCCTGGCGACAAAGGCATCGACAAAGACCCCGCGGTGTTGTTCGCCGACGATTTCGAGCGGAGCTTATCCGTCGCGGACCTGCGGAAGAGGTGGGAAGTGCTGACGAACAAAGCGAATCTCAGCATTGCCGCAGGGGCAGGCCAGAAACACGGCGGGGAGAAATCCCTGCTGATGACCCTCCCCAGGCAGAATGCTCCGCTCGCCACCGGCGTCGCCAAATTGCTCACCGATACACAGGACATCCTCTTCTTGCGCTGGTATATGAAGTTCGACGGCGGATGGTCGGTGCCGGGGGGGTCGGTCCACAACGGCGCATCCATTTCATCCAAGTACTTCGACCGGGGTCGCGCGACGCCCGGGATACGGGCCGACGGGCGCAACAAGTTCTTGGTCAGCTTCGAAAACGAGAACTCGACCGGCGACGCTCCCGGCCATATGAATGTCTATATCTACTGGCCGGAGCAAGGCGACAAGTGGGGCGATCACTTCTTCCCTTCGGGCACGGTACTGCCGTTCTCCGTTAAGCGATCGGGTGCGGCCACCTTCGGCAAGCAATTCGAGGCCCGGCCGGATTTTTCGCCTCAAACCGATCGCTGGTATTGCTACGAGTATATGGTGAAAGCCAACACGCCGGGCAAACGCGACGGACGTATCGCCCTGTGGGTCGATGGCAGACTCATCGCGGACTTCCCCAATCTGAGATTACGAGATGTCGACGACCTCGAGATAGACCGCTTCGGACTCGGCCTCTATATTGCCAATAACAGGAACCGCGCGAACCGGAAGTGGCACGACGACGTGGTCGCGGCCACCTCGTATATTGGCCCGATGGCTAGCTCAGAGTAGATGGACGCATAAGAAGAATGGAAGTTTCTTGTCACCCGCGTCATCATGCTCATGGATTTCTCACTAGAGATTGGACGTCACTGCTCACCCGCCTGAGGATCTGCAGGAGAAGCACCCCTTCCTGAACGGAGGCGTTGAAGTCGGTGCCGGCAGCGAGCTTCTCGCTCCCCAGCATGACGGAGGCGGGGGCGGCCGCTCGCCAGCCCTTGACCTTGAAGACTGGTTCCATTCGGGCAGTCTCTGCACCGTGGATGGTGAAGCGTGTTAACGTCCATGCGTTCATCTCCTAACTTCGCGCTGCTCAGGGAACAACATCTTGCAGAACATCCGAAGCATCCAGTCCTGAAGATGATAGCAGGAACCTCGTAGCCACCGTATCCCTCGACGTACTGATTTCTTTTGGGGCAAGACGCACTCTTGGCGTCTGTGGAATGTGGGACATTTCCCAAAAGGACCGAAAGACATGACTGGTTGGACCAGCGAGGTTGCCGGTCGAGCCAGAGTGATGTATCGGTGACTCAGGCTGTCAGATCCGGCTTGTTGCGCACGTCGGTCAGTGTGCCGTGAAAGGCTTGTTGATTCCAGCGAGTGCGAATCCCGCCCGGTAACTGGTCGCTCCAACCGGTGCCACCTGGAGCGGTTCAAGGAGGTAACGAATTGGACTGAAACACTCCTGGAAGAGGTTCCCTTGGGGAGTCAGCAATCACGCAGGTCATAACGTGAGTGAACGCCGAGCAGACCTCGAAACGCGCACTGCGGGAGCCGACCTGCATGACCGGTGACTGACCCACTGGCACGTCAATGATCTCAGCCCGGCTGTAACTTGCTTCAGACCAGGTGGCCCCGGGTCGTTACCGACCCGCGGCTCCCACAGACCCGTACGTTCGTCGGTCGTTTTCACCGACGCAGGTAACTGCAACCTGCCAAGTACAGCGGTGTGTCGACATGTGCGATGAGCAGAGTATCGCTTGCGCGCTCAGGACACGCCCACCTTATGCACTTCGGAGCTGGCACGTCAGGCAGCGGATGTGATCATTTCGACGACGCTTTTCGCCTCCGTGCACCGCGGTCTTCGCGTGAGGTCGAATCTGCGTAGGCGTGTCGGACCCAAGCAGGTTCGGGCTCGCTCGCCTCAGAGGCAAGATGCGGATCGGGCTCGGGTGGGCTGACCACAGTCAGTACCCTACTCATGTCCCATTTTCACGAGGTCTTGGGACCTTGACGACCGAGACGGCAGTTCGCCACTCGTGGGCCTGTAGCTACGTTTGAAAGCGGTCTGGGGGAACGTTCCCCTGCGGCAAGGAATGGTCTCGCGAGTCACAGTGCTGCGCTCTTTCGGCTGAACACCGGAGGCGCCAAGCACGTTCCCTGGGTCTTCTCATAGAAGCAATGGCGAATTAATTCGCTTTTTGCATTGACTTAGCGAACATATTCGCCATAATCGATTTGCGGTGAACGTGTTCGCTGCTGCTTACTGTTGTTGAACTCAAAAGAGATCGGCACGCCATGCCCCGAACGCCCTCCTCGCAGCCGACGGAGGTCGAGCTGCAGATTCTTCGCATTCTCTGGAAACAGGGTCCCTCCACAGCGCGGCAAATCCATAATCAGCTTGCCGAAGTTCGTGACACCAACTATTCCACTACCGTCAAAATGCTGTCGGTCATGCTGGAGAAGGACCTTGTTCGGCGCGACGAATCGG
>JACKQG010007410.1_pt1 | contig 11057 bp, 8 predicted proteins | sample 8237621 | NCBI WGS metagenome assembly JACKQG01 (sample SAMN15677084, study PRJNA649215) | marine metagenome | biome: marine; feature: Black Sea; material: saline water; isolation source: suspended particulate matter (SPM) from the Black Sea western gyre | collected 2013-06-09/2013-06-10 | depth... | reverse complement strand
CGAAAGTATCTTCTAATACTCCGTCGAAAAAAACCTGTACAGTAGCGTCAGAGAATTCATCCAAATGTAGTGAGTAGCAATTTATCTGGATTTCATAAATACCTACGTTGGCAGTTTGTACAGCAAATGTTTCCGGGCCCCATCCATCTACATCATCAATATCGAGCGAACCATCTGAGATGACCATATTCGAATAATAACAATGTTCTCCAAAAGGATTCCAGGCATGCAGGTCAATGTCTGAGGTGGGAGTGTTCCAAGTGAGTACCACTTCTATCTCAGGTGCGTCAAAATTTCCGTAAACAGTGATAATATCACTTACACCAGTATTACCATCCGGGCTGTTGGCTCTTAAGCTAATTGTATTATCTCCGTATATAATGGATAGTGTATGATAAATAGCACCTCCATTTACAGATACTACATAATCATTACCATTCAAAGTCAAAATAGCATAATTGCCTGTATAAGATGAACCATTACTCAATTCTACAGAAGCTTGAAGGCTGATCACATTATCGGTAAAGGTTTGTCCATTAAGCGGTTGAGAGATATTGAACACCGGGTAGGGTGGCACTGGTAGTGTAAAGGCTTCACTTAATACATGCAAATATCCCTGTTCATATAAGAAATCTACATTTATTTCGTTATAACCCTGTAAATAAAGACGAATATTGTGATTTCCAGGTCCGATAATTCCAGAAGATTCACTGATATAACAGGGTGTTGTTATATCTAAATTTGTTCCGTTCAGGTAAACATACGCACCCATTGGACACGTATCCAAGATTAAACCAGCATATGTCTCATAATCATTCATCAAAGCATTAATTTCGTAGATAGCTCCATCACTTACATTAAATGTCTCATAATAATAATAATAATCTTCGAGTTCCAATCTCAATTCATGATAACCCGGTTCGATCTCCAGGGTTGCCGGAGTAACCGCTCTTACCGGTTCACCATCCAGAATGATCGTCGCACCCTGCGGTGTGCTATCGACAATTAATGTTGCGGATTCTTCCGGTTCTGTGGTTTCTTCGCAACTACTCAGGAAAAACATTGTTCCGATAAACATCAAAACAATTAATAATTTTCCGATTTTCATAAATACCTCCTTTTTTATTATAAAATAATGTTTTACTTAAAAAAAATTTCAAATCAAATGTCAAGACTTATTGATTATCAATCTGAAAATTATTTAAAGGATCATTCAATTCTCCTGTCCCGGGAATCACAAATCTACCATTTCTAATAATATCGATCTTCTCTCCTTCTGAAGTAATTGCTGTAATGAAATCAAGGTCTTCGTATGGTAGAGTAATATCGGTATGACAGTTTGTATAAGCCTTCTGAATATCAGTTTTACGCATTGCGCTTTGCTCATTTTCTCTGGCAGATATCTCTTTCCCATCGATCGGATTGAAAACTGCGAAATCTTCTTCCCAACTGAAACAGGTATCACCAATGGCGAAATGCGGTCCCATTTTCTCAACAATAAGAACCGGCATTATGGGAAGAATATTATATTTCTTCGACATTACGTGCGCCATTGTATTTGTTCCAATTGCAAATTCGCCAAGTGGAAGTGTTTCGTGTGGGAACAGGATATTTTCCTGAATATAACTTTTATTATCTTCTTCATCATTAAAATTGCTGCATGAATATTCTTTAACATAACCGTCTTCAAAAGTGATCTTTAAGTTTTCAAACCGCATACTTTTAAGATATGTTTCCTTCACATGCAGTACACCATTTGTAGACTTTAAAGATGGAGAAGTGAATACCTCACCGACTGGGATGTTTACATCTGCCCCGCAATTTTCAAAATTGGTGTGTTTGAAAGGATCCACAAGTTTTTGCATCTTTACCATAATGTCAGTTTTATTTCCGCTTTTCCCTTTCACATGCACAAAATCCGCTTTATCGAGTTCATCAATAATAAATTGCTGGATCTGCTCATGATGTTCGGTGTCGATCATATTAAGTGCGAGTGTATCATCAAAAATAGCTTCAAATTGCTTTCCAATATCTGGAACCGGAAATCCGATAATCGAAAAACTCGTCTCCGTTCTGGGCATATATTTCTGATGCAATTTATTCATAGAAACACTATAGAACTGGTTCAATTTCTGTTGTTCTCTAGAAAGCTTCAGACACGTTTTCTTCTGAACAGGTTTGAATGGTTTTTCACCGAATTTATTAAAGAATATCGGACCGGAGAATTTAACCAGGTGATCGAAGCAGGCTTCCATAACTTCCTCTTGATGAGCAAGCATTCTATTAATGAAATCTTCATCGAAATAGAGTGCTTTATCAAAGCGATGATCATAACCATATTGTCTATTAGCACTTGTGGATATTGCATCGTTCAAGATCGCCTTTAATCCCTTTGCGTTAAAACCTTTCACAAGCTCCCTGCATTCTTATTGAAGCAAGATTATTCACATTTGGAGAAGCTTCAACTATCTTGCAGTTAGTTCTGCTGAAAAGATACAAGCAGAGTGCATTCTTGATCTCCTTTCCGTAATCATTTCCCCGGAATTCTGGAAGAAGCTTTATATCAGTTATGGAAATTCCTTCTTTGTTCGGAAAGCCAAGTTTGCATTCTCCAATTGCTTCATCGCTGGATTTTTCAACAACAACCAGGGTTTTATCATATTCGGTTTTATCCTGATTTTTGATTTGCTCGGAAATTTTTTCTTTTGAAATTTTCAAACCTTGCGGGAAACCTACTTTTTGCATCACTTCCGGTGAATTCCAGAGTTTGAAATACATTTCGATATCTATTTTATCCGGTTTTCTTACTTTCACTCTTTTTGTTTGAAGTATCATTATTTTCCTTTTTAGTTATCAGCCACTGACTAACACTGACTTTTTAATTTTTCCATTCGTTTCCCTCGTTTACAAGTTGCACTTGTAAACGCACTTGAGCATTAAGTTTTACTTATTATCGCTTGGAAGTATAACTTCCTATTCAATTGTGTTCACAAGTTCAACTTGTGAACAAGAACAAAAGTTTTGATTTGTTCGTTTTGTTCGCTACTTACAATTTATGTTCCACCCATACATTCGGTTCGATGTAAATTCCCATATTTTTTTCAACATTAATTCCAACAGGATTCAAAGCCCCTTGAATAATATGCTTTCCACTCTCGGGAAAGTGCATTCCTGTCCAGTTTTGCCAATCGGAAATTGTTCCTGAAATTTTCATTGCTTCTGAACATACTTTAATGATCTTTCCACCTATTTTCTCGTGAACTCGAAGCCAAGGGTCAAAAAGCTGTCCATCTTCCCTCTTCCATGTTATGTATTGCTTCATATCAATTAATGGATAATCTTTCTTCAATGTTGGGCGGACAGGAATTATTAAAGTTTCAAGGTTGTTCTTTTTCCCGATTTGAACCATTGATCTTATCATTTCCGTGCTGATACCTTTCCCCTGATATTTTGGATTTACTGTGATAGAAAGAGCACAAAGCAGATTTGCTTTAAAATTATTTTGTTTGTCCTTAAATCCTTTTTCCAGAGCCCAATCCCAGCCTATGTCTGGAAGATTTTCCAGCTTTTCATTCCACTTTAAAGGAATTGAATTACCGATCCCAACAATTTCTTCACCGTCTAAAAGCCAATATTGGAATTCCGGGAAATCTGTGTATAGTTGAAAGAAATATTTGTTTGCCACAGCATCATTCAGCATGAACTCCGGCCAGACAGCTTCAACGATATTATCACCAGCTTTAATAAGGTCTCGTCTTTCGTTTGTTGTTACTGATTTATAATTCATTTAATCTCCTTTTTTGCCAACTGTCTTTGTCAATCCAAGAGCGATAAAAAAAATCGTTATTAAATCCATTAAATCACCTCAAACAAATTTTAGAATTGATTATAACAGGTAAATGATTTTATTAAATTTGTGTTTATTTCGCACTTAATTAAAGAACAAAGTTTTTTAAATCCAACCTTGAAACGTAAAACACTCTCTACATTAACTTCTTATTATACAGTAAGTTATGATTACCAATATTTTGTTGGAAAAAAAAAGTGACTTCTAAACAAAAAAATATTTGACATTAAAATGCACCCGGAGATTTTTATTTCGATTCTTTTCCGAGGAGGAATAATGGAAAAGTTAATTTTAGCAGAAGACGATAAACCTCCAGGTGCGGGGGTATACCCCGTCTTTCTTGCCGATTTCACAACAGCAAAAATATATTATTTACGCATTTTAAATCGAAGGCTTAAACGCTTTTTTTATCATATTAAGAGATAATCCGAGTCCTATCTTCATATCTATTTTTTTAAAACAAAATAGGAGAAAACTATATGAAAATAGGATTAACATATGATCTGCGTTCGGAATATCTAGCAATGGGATATGGTGAAGAAGAAACCGCCGAGTTTGATCGTGAAGATACTATAACAACCTTGGAAGAAACGATCCGGTCTCTTGGTTATCAAACGCAGAGAATCGGTTCCGTGAAGAATCTGATCCATCTTCTCAGCACAGGAAATTCATGGGATCTGGTTTTTAATATCTGCGAAGGGATACATGGTTCTGCCAGAGAAAGTCAGGTTCCAGCTATCTTGGATGCTTACAAAATCCCCTATACTTTTTCTGATCCGATGGTGTTGGCAATTGCACTGGATAAATATGCCTGCAAAAGCTATTTAGAAAGATTTGGCATTTCAACCCCTGGTTTTGCTTTGTTGCATTCTGAAAATCAGATCAATTATTTGAATTTAAGGTTTCCGCTTTTCTTGAAACCTGTAGCGGAAGGAACTGGAAAAGGTATCTATGCCAATTCCAAAGTTGAAAATAGAGCTCAATTGCTCTATCAGTTCAAATTTTTACAAAAGCAGTTCAAACAGCCCATCTTGGTGGAAGAATATCTTCCCGGTCGTGAGTTCACAGTTGCCATCCTTGGAAACGGCAGGAAGGCAAAAGTGCTGGGAACGATGGAGATCATCTTTAAAAGCAGCAGACATAACTCCATCTATGGCTACGAAACCAAAGAGAACTGTGAAACTGAAATCATCTATCAGCCTTGTCGGGATGCTTTGGCAAAACAAGCAGAGAAAATCGCAATCAAAGCCTACCGAACTCTGGGTTGCAAAGATGTGGGAAGAGTAGATATAAGAACAGATGCTGCCGGGAAACCGGAATTTATCGAGATCAATCCCATCCCGGGTTTACATCCGCATCATTCCGATCTGTCAATGATCGCTACTCAGGAAGGTATTTCTTATCGTGAATTGATCCACCGAATAATATCGTCTGCGATAGGTCGATACAAACATCTTAATGTAGCAAGGGTGGCTTGAGATGAGAAAGACTATAGGTTTTGCATCAATTAGAACAATTCCTTTCTCGGGAAAAGAAACAAAACAACCTGTTGTTATTGATTTCAAGCGGTTCAATTTTTTGAAAACGCATTTCCCGAAAACCAGCCGTAAAGATTGGAAAAGCTGGCAATGGCAGATTCAGAACAGCATCTCCGATCTGGAAAAACTGGAAGAGATCATTAAATTGAATACCAGGGAAAAGGCAGAATTGCAGCAATTGAATGTGAAATTGCCTTTACGTATCACACCCTATTATGCCAATCTGATCGCTAATCTGGGTAGTGATCATCCACTGCGGAAAACGGTGATCCCGTCTACTAATGAACTGAAAATGAGCTTCGGAGAAGCTACTGGTCCGCTCCATGAAGAGGATGACAAGAAAGTACCGGGGCTGGTGCATCGTTATCCCGACAGGGTGTTGGTTCTACTCACGGATTTTTGTGCCACCAACTGCCGCTACTGCACCAGATCTCGTCTTGTTGGGCTGGAACGTACAGTTTGCAATTTTGAAAAAGTTCTTGATTATATCAAAGAGCATAAAGAAATTCGTGATGTGCTGCTTTCCGGAGGCGATCCGCTTACATTAAGTGACGCAAAATTAGAATACTATCTGCAGAAGATAAGGGCGATCGGACATGTGGAAATGATAAGGATCGGAACAAAGGTTCCGGTTGTGTTGCCGCAAAGGATAACTACGCAACTTGTTAATATGCTGAAAAAATATCATCCTCTCTATATCAGTATTCATTTCACTCATCCTGCTGAACTGACCACTGAAACGCAGAACGCCTGCAGAATGTTAGCGGATGCCGGGATTCCTTTGGGAAGCCAAACAGTACTTTTAAAGAATGTGAATGATTCTGCTGATACTCTGAAGAAACTGTTTCATGAACTCTTAAAAGTTCGTGTGAAACCTTATTATCTGTATCAATGTGATCCGATCTCCGGTTCGGCTCATTTTCGGACAACAGTGCATAAAGGTATACAGATCATGGAAAAACTGCGCGGCTACACTTCCGGTTATGCCATTCCCACCTATGTGATAGATGCCCCGGGTGGCGGCGGTAAAATTCCTGTGCAATCCAAATACCTGATCGATGAAAACGCAGATTACATTTTTCTGAAAAATTATGAAAAAAAAATATTTGCTTATCCGAAATTGAAATAGCATTTTCTCGTTCTAATGCTCCGCGTTGGAATGTGGATTTCTCCGCTCCTGCGGAAAGATGACATCGCAAACAGGGATGTTTGCGTTACTTATAGCGAGCTGGCAAGCTCGCTTTACTTTTCTCTCTTATTTTCTATTTCTCTTTGTAAATGTTTACGCACAGCTTTGCGTCCTTTCTTCTTGAACCAGCGTTTGCTGGTCGTATGGGCTTCATCAGGATGAGCAGGACGCTTTCTGTTATATAGCTTTTTAATTCCTGTTTTCATTTTTCCCTCCAAACTTACCTTGAAAAAGTTTATAAGTATTCTCTTCTCGCTGAACTTTTTCAACGGTTTTCCACTATCACCAAATCTCAACCGTTCGGAAGGTCGAGAAAGTGCAAGAAGTCTCACAACCGTTCCGAAGGTCTTCCGTGTGTAACCGTTTTCAAGGTTTTATCAGAATGTATAACTCACCTTCATATATGCTTGTTTGTATTCGGTAATGAATTCTCGTTCTGTTTCATCTTGAGCAGTTTTATAACCGAGATATAAATTACAATTATCCTTGAATTCATAACGAAGATTTGAGAAAAATCCGAGATATGCAGTCTGGCTACTATTCTCATAATTATTGTAACGCAAACCGTTTGTGAGTGAGAGTTTATTGGAAAAGTTGATCGTCAAATCAGCATTGCTAATCCAATATTCATCATCTTCCTCACAATCTGTAGGGAAATCGAAGTACCTTTTTCTTTGGGTGGAAACATTGTAAGAAAAGTTATTTCCAATATCACCCGAAAAGCCTAAACTTATGTAATCCTTTTTGAATATTTCGAAGAGATTATAAACAAGTGAATGACCTGTACTGTAATTGATCCATGCACTTAACCAGGAAATATTCCAGGTGCTCATATTCGCATAAATATTATCCCAGGTAAAAACAGAATCATTATAACTTTCCTGCCCAATATTTCCGCTAATACTGATATTTATTTTGTGAGGTGAATTTGCCCAGAAATTCAAACCTCCATTTTGTTCGAGCATTTCCTTATCATCATTCATAATTGCCTTATGAAGCCAGATACTCGAACCGAAACTTTTAATGATTTTCCCGTTCGGATCACTATTTTGCCAGGCATTTAGGTTTATTGCCGAGAAATCTGTTTCAAAAACGCGCCCCATATCCGCTTTATAATTTTCGCTCATCCGAGAACCGTTTATTGACCAGTTAACATCCCCCTTCTTCCCGTTATATCCGCAATATACGGAATATCCTTTTTCATTTTCATTACCGGATTCATCTTTCAAAGTAAAATCAACCTCACCCCAAACAGATTGGTTTTTCATAAATTCCCAGGTTGGATTGATGATCAAAACTTCATTGTGATAATTTTTGTTCATCCTGTTCAGTAGCGTCATTTGAATGGAAATATTTTCCCATTTCGGTTTGAATGCCATCATATTATAAATATCATCATTATTCAGAATCTCACCATCTTCCGAAACTTCTTTATCCATTGCGGACAGAAATCCATAAGAGAAATTTTCCGAATTTCCGGTAAGTTTCACAGCATACTGAGGCTGCATAATATGACGGGAATAAAATAGATTGCTACTAACTCCGAACACATCGAGGTCTTCGATAAAGAAATAACGGTTTTCCCAAAAATGCGGAGCATAGCGAACATTAAAATTATCCTCTGCAGTATCCATCGGAATATCAGAGAAATCAGGATTTAAGCTGATCTTAACTTTTGTAGCTGAAGTTGGATTATAAGAAAAATCGAGACCGATATTTTCAGGATCGAAGGAATCTGTTTCTTCCATAAGATCGTATTTTTTAATGAAATATGGAGTGATCCTGTAATTTTTATTTTTGGAAAGTTCCTCATTTATAGTAACATCATAAGCTGTACGAAAATAATCTTTCCCCATATCAATTTTGCCGTAAGGTAAAGAGTAATATTCATCTGCTTTTTCAAAATAACGAGTTAAAATTATTTTCCATTTATAGGGTGGATTACCGTAAAATCGTAAATCTCTTAAAGGAATTTTCATTGAACTTATCCATAGAGTATCTGAAATTGAGTTTTCATATTTATAGTTACTGTTCCAGCTTGCATCTATATTCATATCGGATTTACGTATACAGTCATATTGATTTCCAAATGGAAGCGAGTAGAACATATAAGCATAATAATTCTTCACATCCGTAATGATCTGAATTCTAACGCAATCACAATCAGCCCATTCATCTGTAGTTGCGAATTTTCCTTTTTCAAAATTTTCATCGATTTCCGCTTCGCAAAGAACAAATAGATTTTCTTTGTCGTGCCAAAGCCACACATTGGTCTGCAAAGGAATCGCCAATGAATCATCTGGTGCTATTCGCACAAATCCCGTTAAATGATTTGTTCCTATTTTCAATTCTGTTTGCGAATACGGTATTGTGATCGCACTTAGAATTACTCCTGTAAAGGTTAGAATTAAAGTTACAATATTCTTTTTCATATTTTTTTCTCCTGCTTATCACGGTGTAGTATTAAACGAAGCCGGATTTTTTTGCCACTGATTTTTCTAAATTACCTTGAAAAGGTTTATAAGATTTCTCTTCCTGCTGAACCTTTTCAACGGTTTATACTATCATCTGATCCAACCGTTCGGAAGGTCAAAAAAGAGCAAGAAGTCCTACAACCGTTCCGAAGGTTATTTTTCTCTTCCTGCTGAACCTTTTCAACGGTTTAATCTCACCTCAATCCTCTCCTTCTCCTCGTAGGAGAAGGTCGGGATGAGGTTTTTCGGTGTTTAATTTTTTCACTCCGTGCTCTCCGTGTTCTCTGTGGTTAGTTTCAGGCATTCAGGATCTTTACTTCCTGCTCTTCCATAAACTGGTTCGTGTAAAGCCTGTAATAATAACCTTTTTGTTTCAATAGTTCATGATGATCTCCCTGTTCGGTTATCTTACCTTTTTGTATTACCAGGATGCGATCAGCAGAACGGATGGTGGAAAGACGATGTGCAATGATGAAGCTGGTTCTATTTTCCAGAACCGTGTGTATCGCTTCCTGTATCAACTGCTCGGTTTCGGTATCTACAGATGAAGTTGCTTCATCCAGAATGAATATCCTGGGATCGGCTAAAATTGCACGGGCAAAAGAAATAAGCTGTTTCTCGCCAGTAGAAAGTTTTGCTCCGCCTTCACCAACTTCAGAATCATATTCATTTTCCAGCTTCATTATGAAATTATGAGCATTCACCAGTTTAGCAGCTTTAATGATCTCATCATCAGTTGCACCCAACCTGCCATAAGCAATGTTCTCTTTGATGGAACCGCTGAACAGATGCGGAGTCTGCAGAACATATCCCAGGTTAGATTGCAGCCACAACATCGAACGCTGGCGATAATCTTCCCCATCTATCATTATCTTACCTTTTGTAGGCTCATAAAACCGGCAGGCAAGGTTCACGATCGTGCTTTTACCAGAACCTGTTTCACCTACCAAAGCAATAGTTTCACCGGCTTTGATATCCAGGTTGAAATTCTTCAGGACTTTTTCTTCATCTTTGTAACCGAATGTAACATCTTCGAAAGAAATATCCCCATTTATTTTCGGCCAGTTCTTTTCTTTCGATCGAAGAATATTCCCAAATTTTTTGATGACTTCGGAGTTATCAGTTATCTGAGGTTCTTCCTCTATCATAGAAAAAATACGTTCTGCAGAAGCCTGTGCATTTTGCAGTTCCGCAAATATACGAGCCAGTTCCTGCAGTGGTTCAAAAAAATGAACTGTGTAGGAAATGAACGCCACCAGAGTACCATAGCTAATCGCCTGCATCATTACACCTTCACCACCAAACCAGAGGGCAAGTCCTGTACCGATGCTTCCCAGCGTGAGAACAGCCGGCAGGTAAAGCGAAGAAAAAATAGCAGCTTTCACAGATGAACGATACATCTCGGAAGTATTCACCTGGAATTCCAGAAGATTTTCTTCTTCCCGAACCAGGGTTTTAGTAGTCTTTGCTCCGGCAATTCCCTCATTGAAAGATCCGGTTATCTTCGAGTTTGTTTTCCTTACCTTTCGATATGCTTTAAGTATCTTCTTCTGAAAAAACAAGCTCAGCACAACCAGTACCGGCACAACGGTCAGGGATACTAATGCTAATTTCCAGTTCAGGAAAAGCATTGTTATCGAAATCAGGATCATATAGGAAAATCCCCAGACCATATCCACAATACCCCACGAGATGAAGCTTCCCAGCCGCTGACTATCGGAAGTCATCCGCGCCATCAGCCATCCTACGGGAGTCTTATCGTAATAGTTGAATGAAAGCTCCTGCAGATGTTGGAATCCTTTCTTCCTTATATCATAAGTAAGATACATCTCTATCTTTCCAGCAATATTGATGAAGAAAAAGATGTTTGCAGCCTGCACAGCTATCAACAGGAAATAGATCATTCCAAATAGAATTACTCCATCGGTCTTTCCGGGAATCACAAAGTTATCTACAGCATACTTGCTCATCAGCGGGAAGATAACGTCCACTCCTGCCAGACCGATTAT
>JACKQG010004680.1_pt1 | contig 11058 bp, 11 predicted proteins | sample 8237621 | NCBI WGS metagenome assembly JACKQG01 (sample SAMN15677084, study PRJNA649215) | marine metagenome | biome: marine; feature: Black Sea; material: saline water; isolation source: suspended particulate matter (SPM) from the Black Sea western gyre | collected 2013-06-09/2013-06-10 | depth... | reverse complement strand
TTATTCTTGAAATCTGGATGATTTTGAACCCATCTATGCAGCCTCCCCTGTGATAGAATTTTTTACATGGCGGCTATTAAAAACTCATCAGCACCTCCTTCTACCAAAAACTCATATCAAGGGATGCGAGCCTTCTATATTCTTTGGGTAGGGCAATTTGTTTCGATATTCGCCACACGGATGACCAATTTTGCCCTCACGCTCTGGGCCTGGAAATTAACCGGGACAGCCACTGGTCTGGTAATGGTTGGGGTGATCACATTTATTCCGGGCGTGATCCTGAGTCCATTTGCGGGGACATTGATCGACCGCTGGAACCGCAAATTGGTCCTGGCCCTTTCGGATGCGGGCGCGGCTCTGGCAACCCTGATCCTGCTTTATCTTTTCACTACTGACCAGGCCGAGATTTGGCATCTTTATGCTACCGGTGCATTGTCCAGCGTCTTTGGTGCATTTCAATACCCGGCTTACTCTGCGGTTGTGACGACGATGGTTCCAAAAGAGCAATATGCTCGCGCAAATGGAATGCGCTCTGTCGTCGGTTCGGCTTCCGGGATTGCTGCGCCATTGCTTGCTGGCACACTCCTCGCAGTCGTCGATATCCCCGTCATCATGGTGATCGATCTGATCACCTTTGGGATTGCCCTTTTTACGCTGATGATTGTTTTTATTCCCCAGCCCAGGCCATCCGAGGAAGCCCAGATTGGAAAGGGATCTGTCTGGGCAGAGACAATGCATGGATTCCGTTATATTTTAAATCGCAAAAGCCTGATTGCGATTTTTCTCCTTTTTACCCTTTCGAATATCCATGCGTCATTTGGATATCCGCTGATGTCACCGATGATCCTTTCTAAAACTGGTGATAACTCGACTATTCTTGGGATGTCACAATCTGCGGGATCGGTTGGATTCCTGGTCGGTGGGCTGATCATGAGTTTTTGGGGAGGTCCCAGGAAACGCATCCATATGATAAATATGAGCTTTATACTTTGGGGTCTATTTGGTGCATTTATTTATGGATCAGCCTGGTCAATTCCCTTTTGGTTGCTGGGTTCATTTTTAATGGCTGTATTTAATCCGATCATCAACAGTGCCTATATTGCCATTCTACAGGCAAAGGTTGAGCCCGATTTGCAGGGGCGAATCTTTGGGATTGAATATGCGATTTCCACGGTCTCATACCCTCTGGGACAACTCGTCGCAGGCTGGCTGGCTGATAATATTTTTGAGCCAGCTTTGATGCCTGGGGGATCACTCTCGAATACGCTGGGGAGTGTTTTGGGTACGGGTCCTGGAGCAGGGATTGGCTTTGTGATCATCATTGGTGGAGGGATGGCCATTTTCAATGGATTGCTCGGATATCTGGTCAAGCCAATTCGCCAGATCGAAACGCTCTTGCCAGATCATGGTATGGGGGGAGAAAAATAATCAGGAGAGATAAATTGCATATTGAATACTATTTTGAAGTTGAAGGATCTGGCTGCCGAAAATCGAAGGCCAGATATTTTGATATTTATTAAAATGATTTTGAAAACGAGAGATTTATTGGTAAATAGACAAAATGGGCTAAAAAGGTATAATATTCAAAAAATCAAGGAGCTTGAATGCTTTCCCTTATTGAAAAGATCATTTTTGGATTGGGTTTGGTCGTCAGTGGTTATTTTGCCTGGCGAGGCTTTTATCGGATTTTCCGCATCATCAGCGCAGGGAAGGGGCAACCTGATTGGAAGTTGATCCCTGGAAGGCTGGCCGCAGCGGCAGTCAAATTTATCAGCCTGGAACCCACCTGGAAACTCCGCATTGGAGCAAGCTTCTTTCACGCTCTTATTGCCTGGGGTTTTTCCTACTATTTGTTAGTTAATCTTCAGGACGTGGTTGGGGGATATTTCCCGGATTTTAAACTCTTCGGGGATGAAATTTTGGATGATATATTTCGATTGGGGGCAGATATTTTCACAGTAAGTGTCGCGGTCGGAATTCTCTATATGTTTTCCCGCCGCTTTATTTTTAAATCACGGGTACTTTTGCAAAGCGAGGATACCCTCCTTCACCCAAAAGCGCGCTCCGGGATATTACGGGATTCTGCCATTGTTGGCGCATTCACATTTATGCATGTTGGCTTTCGCTTTTTGGGCGAGAGCTTCCTGATTGCATCCAGTGCACATACAGACCCCTGGCAACCGATGGCCTCGAGTGTGGCCTCATTATGGGGCGGTTGGAGCGGTGCCAATCTTGAGATCGGGATCCATCTCTCATTCTGGATCACACAGGGATTGGTACTATTTTTTCTGCCCTATTTGCCCTGGTCAAAACATATTCATCTCTTTTTTGCTCCGTTGAATTTTCTGCTCAAGCCGGAGCGACGCTCAATGGGCGAACTCACTGCGCTGGATTTTGAAGACGAAAGTGTTGATCAATTTGGTGCGATCTATCTCGAGGATCTCGGTTACGAGCAGTTTGTCGATGCCTACGCCTGTATCATGTGCAACCGCTGCACAGAGGTTTGCCCGGCGAACCAAACCGGCAAGGCGCTCTCACCGGCTGCGATGGAGATCAATAAACGCTATTTATTGAATTACGAAGGCGATAAAGTTGCCGCGGGTGATTCCGGCAGTATCCGCCTGATCGATTCAGTCATCACTGAGGAGGCTGTTTGGGCGTGTACTTCCTGCGCTGCCTGCATAGATATTTGCCCGGTGGGGAACGAACCGATGCGTGATATCCTCGATATTCGTCGCGGCCTGGTGCTGATGGAAAACAAATTCCCCGAGACGCTGCAGACAGCCTTCCGGGGCATGGAGCGTACCGCCAACCCCTGGAATGTACCCTCGGAAGAACGCATGAAATGGGCTGAGGGGCTGGATGTCCCAACCGTTGAGCAAAATCCCAACCCCGAATATCTATGGTGGGTTGGATGCGGACCTTCGACAGATTCACGTGCCCAAAAGACTGCCCGTGCCTTTGCAGAGATCCTTAACCACGCTGGTGTGGACTATGCCGTTTTAGGTAAAAAAGAGACCTGCACCGGCGATTCTGCGCGTCGGGCTGGCAATGAATATCTTTTCTCAGAACTGGCAACCAATAATGTCGCCCTGTTCAATGAAATCCAGATCCAGAAGATTCTGACGACCTGCCCTCATTGCCTGCATACAATTAAAAACGAATATCCGGCCTTTGGCGGCGAATTTGAGGTGGTTCATCACACGACCCTGATCAATGAATTGATCGGCAATGGACAACTGGAAATGAATGGAAATATGCTGGAAGAGATGGTCACATTCCATGACCCCTGCTATTTGGGGCGGCAGAACGATATCCTCATTGATCCTCGCAGCATACTTCAGCATAATGGAGCGAAGCTGGTCGAAATGCCACGGTCGGGCAATCAATCATTTTGCTGTGGCGCTGGCGGTGCCCAAATGTGGAAAGAGGAGGAGCATGGCACTGAGGCCGTCAAGGATAATCGCTTCCGTGAAGCTGAAAAAACCAAAGCCGGAATTTTGGCAGTCGGCTGCCCATTCTGCATGATCATGATGAACGATGCCGCAAAGGATGCGGGTAGTGAAATGCAGGTGATGGATGTAGCCGAAATTGTAGCCAAACGATTGAAATAAATGGCGCGGATGGAAGTTAGGCCTTAAGATATTCAAATATTTCATCAATATGATTATTAATGGTAGAAAAATGTCCGCCATTTTCCACTTCAACCAGTGTGGCCCTTGGCAATTGATCGGCCAGATACCTTCCCATTGCGACGGGTACCTGTTGATCATATATCCCATACCAGAGCTTGACCTCTAGGTTTATTTCACCAAGTTCGAAACCCCAGGGGTGGACATAGATTTGCCACTCCAAGGCATCCCCCTGGATTCCATCCCGATGGGCCTCTTTGGTTGATTCAGTAAATATTTCGATAATATCCGGCCTTCTCTCGATTAAATCAACATCGGGTATTGGCATGGCCTGTTTCATTCGTTTGAGCATCTGCTCCTTATTGCTGTAAAATCCTGCCATTTGCTTGAGTAAAAAACGATTAACGGGCGGGAATTTTTTAGCAGTCAGAAAGATTAACCGAACTGGCGGCCACATCCCCTGATATTGATCAGGCATCTCCGGGGGAGCAGTCCCACTGATGATGGCAGCTTTCTTGATTCTGGCGGGGATTTTGTAGGTGGTCGCCAACACATGCGGTCCACCCCCTGATAACCCGAATACAGAAAATTTACCGATGCCCAAATAATCTGCCAGGGCAAGAATATCGTCTGGCCAATCCAGCAGTTTACGCATTGGATCAAAGGTTGATATTCCAAATCCGGGACGATCTGGAACAATCAGTCGGATATTATTCTTATTTGCAGCTTCTTCAAACCATTGACCTTCAAGGCGAGAGCTATTTCCGCCTGAGAAATAAAAAATTGGAGTTCCCTTTGGAGGGCCATATTCGGCGAACCCAAGTGTGCGGCCATCTCCTAATTGCATATTTTGATCTGTGCGGTTTTGCTGAGTTAGATTATTTTTCTTCAAAATATTCCTTCATCGGATCAAAATAGGAATCAAACCAGCCCTGGTGATATTGCATCCCATGCTCTGGAAGATTGGAATGTCGAATGGTGATCCTGGTTCCTTTCCCTTCGGCTTCAAGCAAAATTTCAAGGAGGGAATCCTGATCAGAGTCCTCAAACTCGCTTGTTCGCCAATTTTGAAGGATGCGACTGGGCGAATCCAACTCGAGATTCTTTCCCTGGATATATCCATCCCATGCTTCAAAAGTCTCACCATTGGTAGCGGAAACTTTTGCCTGCCCACCTGTCATCTTGGAGTGCTCATCGGAACTGAGCCACGCATTGAATACCACCTTAGGTGGAGCCGGAATTAGATCTGAAATTTCAAAATTTATTCCCATAATTTACCTCATCGAATTCAATTAATAAATGTCCAGCAATTTTTCTGGCACTAAATGAACTATAATTCATTTTATCTCCAAATTCAACCGGATTGAGATAATAAAAAACAGTTCCAAATCAGGAACTGTTTCTGAGCCACCGATGGGAGTCGAACCCATGACCTGGCGCTTACGAAGCGTCTGCTCTACCAACTGAGCTACGGTGGCGTTGTGCTCTACAGCGGCGAAGATTATACCAGTACAGTTTACAACTGCCAAGAAAGGTTTAGGCAGGGATGACAGTCATAATAACGATGACTGTCAATTGCAATCAGGATTACCAATAATGCTTAGAATCGCAATGCTCTCCTATCACACCTGTCCGCTGGCCACCCTGGGCGGGAAGGACACCGGCGGGATGAATGTCTACGTCCGGGATCTGACCCGTCAGTTGGGGCGGATGGGGGTACACGTGGATGTCTTTACCCGTTCGCAGGACGAACATGTCCCGCATGTGCTCCACGATCTCGGATTTGGGAATCGTGTTGTTCACATCCCGGCTGGACCTGAAGTTCCCCTCTCAAAGGATGATCTGGCCGCGCATATCCCCGAATTTGCCGCAGGGATATTACGTTTTGCTGCTGAAAAGAATATTCATTACGATCTGATCCATAGCCATTATTGGATGTCTGGTATTGCCGCAGGAATCCTAAAGGATGTCTGGAATATACCGATTGTCCACATGTTCCATACTCTGGGGGCAATGAAAAATCGTATCGCGCGAAATGACGAGGAAAGGGATGGGGAGTTCCGCGTGGATGGTGAGAAGAAAGTCATCACAAATGCAGATCGGTTGATCGTCGCCACGACAGCAGAAAAATCCCAGCTTCAGTTTTTGTATCAGGCCAATAGTAGAAAGATGGTCATTATCCCGCCCGGTGTGGATACGGAGCATTTTTACCCGATTCCCGAAGATGAGGCCCGGGAGTATATCGGCGTTTCCCCCGATCAATGTCTGGTTCTTTTTGTCGGACGGATTGAGCCGCTTAAGGGGATTGATTCGCTGATGAAGGCTGTCGCAATTTTGGGAATGCATGATGCATCGAACCCATTTAACCTGGCCATAATTGGCGGCGATCCGGACGTGGCACGCGAAGAAATGTCAGAGGAGATGACCCGTTTGCAGGAATTATCTGACGAACTTTGTTTGGGACAGATGATGCTCTTTTTGGGCAAACGCGCCCAGGATTCATTGCCATATTATTATTCAGCGGCAGAGATCTTGGTGATGCCCTCTCATTACGAATCCTTCGGGTTGGTGGCTTTGGAAGCCATGGCTTGTGGGACGCCGGTGATTGCATCACAGGTGGGTGGCCTCGCTTTTTTGGTGAAAGACGGTGAGACGGGCTATCATGTACCTTATGATGCGCCAGAAGTTCTTGCCGAGAAATTAGGAGCTTTGCTAGGGGATGACCAGTTGCGAAAAAAAATGGGCATACAGGCCGCCGATTATGCCAAGGAGTATGCCTGGGAAGTGATTGCGGCGCGGATCATAGAAGTCTATAGAAGTCTGGTGAATGGTAAAGATCCAGAAGTATCCAAAAAGAAGAGGGTAGTCTGATTTGTTATAAATATAAACGGAGATGGCATTTTGCCATCTCCGTTTATATTCTATGAGATCTACTGAAATTACTCTTTTAGTTTGACATGGAATAAAGTTGTACCATTACTGTCCTGGGTACGTAGCTCGAAATACTTTTTATATTTTCCGATCAGTCTTGATAGTTGACCATGACCAAATGTGCGTGGGTCAAAACTGGGATCGATCTGATAAAGGGCGTTGCCTAGCATAGCCATCGAAGCCCAGCCATCCTCTCGAACGGCGATCTCAAATGCTTTTTTGAGTAAGGGTACTGGTTCGGGATCATCAGCTTGTGGTGTTGCTTTAGCTTTGGTGGTACGTGAACGGACCGGTTTACTTTTTGGAGCAAGGTTCTCTGTGAAGACAAAGAGATCGCAGGCGTTAACAAAGGGTTTGGGAGTTTTCTTCTCGCCGATACCCATTACGAAAATGCCGGCTTCGCGGATGCGAGTCGCAAGGCGCGTATAATCGCTATCGCTGGATACCAAACAAAAACCGCTCACATCGTTTGAATGGAGGACATCCATCGCATCAATGATCATTGCGCTGTCGGTTGCGTTTTTGCCAATCGTATACCGAAACTGTTGTACCGGCTGAACAGCATGATTATTCAATACCTTCTTCCACGAATTCATGCTGGCCGTTGTCCAGTCCCCGTAGATTCTGCGTATCGTCACCTGCCCATATTTGCTGGTTTCGGCCAGCATCTGCGGAAGCAGGCTGGCTTGTGCATTGTCGCCATCGATCAGAATGCTGATCCTGCGACGGATAATATTTTCTTCAGTCATGGGCTTATTATACACGCCTTATCCCTTCTTTACAGAAACTTCATAAACTCTTTATTGTAATTTTGCTTTTCTTTGGGATACTTTATCCGCTACAATAATGCTGAATCTTTACGGAGTTCCTTATGTCAAATGCAAAAATTCTCGTCGTTGATGATGAGCCAAGCATAGTCAATTTGGTCAAAGCCTATCTGGAGCCGGAGGGCTACGAAGTATTTACCGCCAATGATGGTCCCTCCGGATTAAAGGCGGCACGCGTCTTCAAACCGGATTTGATCGTTCTTGATGTGATGTTGCCCGGGATGGATGGTGTTGAGGTGCTCACTCAACTGCGCCGTGAATCAAACGTGTACGTCATCTTGCTGACCGCTAAAACAGAGGAAACCGACCGGGTGATCGGTCTCACCATTGGTGCTGACGATTATGTTACCAAGCCTTTCAGCCCGCGCGAACTTGTCGCGCGGATCAAATCTGCACTGCGCCGATTGCATCATAGCCCCTCAGATAAGGACGAGGTGCTCTCCTTCAAACACATTCGGATTGACGTGGCCGCCCGTCGTGTCAGCGTGGATGATAATCCCATTCAGTTGACTGCGCTTGAATTTGATCTCCTCAAAGCCCTGGCCGAAAATCGTGGTCGGGTCCTTACTCGTGAGCAACTTTTAGAAAAAGTATGGGGTAACTCGTACTTTGGTGAAATCCGTGTTGTGGATGTACACCTCGGTCATGTTCGCCAAAAATTAGGCCTTGACGGGCTGATCGCCACAGTGCGCGGTGTCGGCTATCGGTTTGAGGACGAATCCTGATGATCAAATATATTCGCAGTCATGTGGGCGTTAAACTCTTTCTTTCTTATATTGCGGTGATTGGCATTGCTTCGATCATCCTTTTGTTCTCAACCAGATTGGCCCTGCCCAGAGCATTTGATCGCCATCTGGGGATGGCGCAGGAAATGCAAATAGATGGCGAAGGAATGATGATGGATGGGGGTCAAGGATTTAGAGAGGGAGGTCGTTTCGGCGTACAAGAAGGTGGCCCGAAGGAGCTTTTCCAGAATTTCAAAGCATCATTCAATGAGGCCTTGATTTACTCAGGAGTTGCCGCACTGGTTATTGCCTTGCTGGTTAGTTGGATTTTTAGTCGTAATGTTGTTGCCCCTGTGCGGGCAATGATGACTGCCAGTCATCGCATTGCAGATGGGCATTATGAAGAGCGTGTAGATAAAGAACGTTCTGACGAACTCGGCCAGCTTGCCCGCAGCTTCAATCAAATGGCTGTCAAATTGGAGCAGGTCGAATTAATGCGCCGGCAACTGATCGGCGATGTTTCTCATGAACTTCGCACACCGCTTACCGCCATCAAAGGCTCGATGGAAGGACTGATCGATGGAATTCTCCCGGCAAATGAGGAAACCTACCTGCAAATCCACCAGGAAGCTGGTAGACTGGGTCGGTTGGTGGATGATCTCCAGGAACTGAGTCGTGTCGAAGCGGGAGCCTACCCAATGGAGGTGCGACCCGGAGATTTATCCCCATTAATGGAAACGGTGATCAAACGTCTTTCCACTCAGTTTGAGGAAAAAGGGATCAACCTCACCTCCAACTTGCCTGCCGACCTTCCGCGTATTCTTGGCGATGGCGATCGTGTGATCCAAATCCTGACGAATCTGCTGGGCAACGCACTGAGTCATACACCCGCAGGGGGGGCAGTGACAGTAAGCGCTGTACAACAAGGAAAGTTTATCCACATTTCAGTGGAAGACACTGGTGTAGGCATTTCCCAGGAAAATTTACTGCATATATTCACTCGCTTTTATCGGGTAGATAAATCGCGCTCACGACAATCAGGTGGTGGGAGCGGGATCGGCTTAACCGTAGCCAGGCACCTTGTGGAAGCACAGGGTGGTGAAATATGGGCGGAGAGTGGCGGGGAAGGAAAAGGTAGCAATTTTAGTTTTTCAATTATGATCGCGTAATTTGTTTTAAATCTCTTGTTAAAAAACATTGATTAAAAGAGAAAAATATGTCACAATATAGACGTCCGTTGTTGGGTGCCCCCCTCACCCAGCAGCGGACATTTTTTATACTGCAATATAAACCAGGATGGAAATAAAGTGGGCTACGGCAGCGAGAATGACGAAGATATGCCACACTTCGTGAAATCCAAAAACCCACGGTTTAAAATCAAGCGTTTTTGTGATATAGATGATTGCTCCCAAAGTATAGATCAGTCCTCCTGCGATTAACCATATCAAAGCACCGATCGGGAGTTTATCGAGCATTTCGCCAGTTGCCGCGATGACCAACCAGCCCATAATGAGATATACTCCTGCATTCACCCAGCGAGGTGCCCGAACAATAAATATCTTAATCCCCACACCAATAATTGCCAGTGCCCAGATAATAGAGAATAAACCCCATTTCCAGAATCCGCTAAAAGCATTGATACAAAAGGGTGTATAAGTTCCAGCGATGAGCAGGAAGATAGCAGAATGATCTACTTTCCGCAATATCTCGATTACCTTGGGTGACGAGATGGTCATATGGTATGTTGCGCTGGCGGAAAACATCACAATCAGACTGGTTCCATAGACGATCATTGATGCCAGTTTTGCGGGTTCCCCCCAACTGATAAGAATGAGGGCAATTAACCCAAAAAAAGAGAGAATCGCCGCACCGAGGTGGGTAAGTCCGCTAACGGGATCACGCAGTTTATCTTTGAGCATATTTTTATCCTGTATCTGGAACGAAAAAAGGGCTTGACTTTGACCTTGTCAAACCCTTCAATGTAATTTGCTTTTTCCTATGCCCCTTTTGGAGGGGAGGACTTTTTGGATTTGGCTGGTTTTTTTGCTGCATCAACCGCGCTCTTGCCACGGTCAACAACTTCCTGTCCGCGCACTTTTGCGGATTCCATTACTCCCTTGCCACGATCTATAACAACCTGCCCACGTTCTTTTAGTTTTTTGGTTAGTTCATCAGCGCGGGCACGAGCCTCTTCTGCTACGGCTTCAGCGCGGGCAACAGCCTCTTCAGCCGTCTGGGCGGCTTTGTCTTTCAATTCGATTCCGCGTTCTTTGAGTAAGGTTCGAGTCTCTTCCCCGGATTGCGGGGCAAAGAGTAATGCGGCAACTGCGCCTGTCAAGCCGCCTACGATAAATCCAACCAGAAATGCTCCAAATTCGTCACGATCAGACATGATTTTCTCCTTTATTAAAATAATTCATTATTTGATTCTTTTGATACCGATGAGTTCTAGTATACGTTGTAATCCCGCCAGGCGGGTATTTAGTTTTATTACTGGTTCAGCAATATTTTCACTGAGAAATGTGGTTGTCCCACGGAGTGTATGAACGGTTTCGTTGGTTGCATCCAAAATAGGTTTAATTTCATTTTGAAGTAAGTTGATCAGGCTGGTTACTTGCACAATCAGGATGATAATCGCGAAACCTATGAATAGCGATATTAGCGCCATAAAGATGATAAAAATATCCCGTACTTTAGCCGTAGTCGTCGGCTCTGCCTGAGCCAGACTGATAATTGCCCACACCATCAAACCCAGAATGACAACACCGAAAATAATTGCAATGAAAATAGCTATGCGTTGTTCGCGCTCTTCCTGCGTTGCCTTATTTTTATCAGTGACTTCAACTTGCATATTTTCATCAACCATGTAGATATTATAGCATATCCAAAGAATAGATTATCCGCATTTTGACTCCATAACTGATTCTTTTGATCAATACACCT
>JACKQG010007409.1_pt1 | contig 11061 bp, 12 predicted proteins | sample 8237621 | NCBI WGS metagenome assembly JACKQG01 (sample SAMN15677084, study PRJNA649215) | marine metagenome | biome: marine; feature: Black Sea; material: saline water; isolation source: suspended particulate matter (SPM) from the Black Sea western gyre | collected 2013-06-09/2013-06-10 | depth... | reverse complement strand
AAGTCAATGATACTTGCAACTATTCATAACTTTTCAAATATTCAACCATTCAAATGGTATCTTTAAGCTCCCTTTATTAAATGTGCCTGATAGTCGGAAAGATCTCTGTGTGAAACCTTTATCATGATGCAATTATTTTTCAAGGCAGTACTTCTGGTTAAGTCTAAGCTTTTCAAAATTTAAGAAAGACTCCGGACTATCCTTATTCTGTAAAGACCATGGGAAAGTATCTTGAACCACCATGACTTGAGGTCACAGATTGTGGCCTCAAGTTGTCAAACTCTTTTTTTGTCATTTCAAACATAAAGTCTTGGGGGAAGCTACCAATATTTTTTTTACAGCTTGTTTTAACACCTTGGTCTGAACCCCGTAAAGTTCTGCAAGATCTCTGTCCAGCAGCCGAATATCAAAAAGAATTACATGAATCCCGGCTAAGTATCAAAACCCTTGAATCCTTTTACACCTTTAAAAAAGTTTTTCATTACTAAAAAATCTTCTTCCATATTTTCTGTTGGATAAAAAGGTTCTGAAAAGGTGACCTTTTTCTGGGCATAATCAAAAGAGACCATCACAATAGAAATTTTTGCCAATTTTGAAATCCAATAAAATCCTGTTTTCCATTGCTGCGGGTTTGAACGAGTTCCTTCAGGTGCAAGAGCTAAGATAAATCGATCTTTCTTATTTATAAGTTTAACAATTTGATCGACCTGGTTGTAATGCTTATCTCGTTTCACTGGATATCCGCCCAACCCGCTAAAAATCCATCCCCATGGCTGTTGAAATAGAATTTCCTTGCCCAGAAAATTTGCTTTCACTCCAATGGCGAACTTAGCCACAATCCCAAGAAAAAAATCAATATTAGATGTATGGGGCGCAACAATAATAATATATTTTTTCTCGTCTGGAGCCATGCCTGATATTGTCCAGCCAAAAGCTGAAAGTATCCATTGAAATAAATATTTTATCCAAATATTACTCATTTCAGCAGTGTTTGAGTTTTTCATTATTTTCTAACCATGTCTTTGACTTTTATTACAATAACTCTATAAAGATCCAGTACTATAAATGGTGATGCAAAACAAATAAATTTTAAAAATAATTCAATATATGGGAAAGGGCAGAATAAAATTATTACAGCTTCCATTACATTATATTTTATGTGCTCTATTTACTCAAAATGCCAGGGTTGGCATAAAGCGTAAATAACGATTTATTGAAAATATTTTCAGTCCCACAGGTTGCGTAAAAGCACAACTGGCTTGAAACCATGGTATGGTTACGGGCCCTGGTAAATACGGATGATTTAGATTGATGATTATTGTAAAATTATGTTATCTTACAGACGAAAAATGAAAATGGAAGGATAAAGACATATACCAAACATTGCAATATAAAAATATTCAGGATATTTGCTGGGAGCTCCAATGACATCAAAAAATAATAATATTAATAAAGATTTTGCATTCAGGGTTTTGCCTGTAATTGAAAAACAGGTTTTCAGGATGGGTATTGCCGGTAACTACGGGATAGATTCTTCTGATGTCGAATGGGCCGCAGACCAGGGAGCTAATTACTGGGTATGGGGTGCTAGTTTTAAAAAGGTCACGGCAGGAATTAAGGAAGTCATCCGAAAAGATAGAGAGAAGAATGTGGTGGCCCTGCTTGGCTGGGGATTTTTTGGCTGGCAGGTACGCCAAAGTATTGAAAAAGCTTTGCGCAAATTAAATACAGATTACCTGGATGTTTTCAAACTCGGGTGGCTGGGGCGGACATCAGCTTATAGCAGTGGTATTATCGATTCATTGTTGAAACTTAAACAGGAAGGGAAAATCAAGGCGATTGGAACCAGCATCCATGATAGGAAACGGGCCGGGAAATTGGCCCTGGATTCAGAATTGGATCTGCTGATGATTCGTTATAATGCCAAACATACTGGAGCAGAAGAGGATATTTTCCCGTATTTAAAAACCCGGAATCCTTGTGTTGTCAGTTATACTGCCTTGGCCTGGCAGCAGTTAATCAACCCTTTGAAAAATATTGAAATGCCACCCTGGCCGAATAGCAAAGAAGAGGTGAAGATACCTCCTCTGACACCTGAACTGTGCTATAGATTTGTTTTGTCAAACCCTAATGTTCATCTGGTTCTGACCGGTCCGAAAAACAGGGAGCAGCTGATGATGAATTTTCGAGCGATACAGCAGGGGGCTTTAACTCAAGAAGAATTGGACTGGATTCGACAATATGGAAAACTGATCAGATCCAAGAAAAAATTTGATTACATCTCTTGACCCAGTATTTTTGGTTAAAGCCTGTTTGTAAAAACGGACACCTGTATTGTGAGCGAGCGTATTGAGGCGAACAATGGAAAAACTGCCTGCACCAACCCCGATTTAATTGCTCAGGCAGAGGCGTTCTGAGCTATGGGTATCGTAGTAACGGGAACCTTTGAATTTTTTATTACTTTCTCGGCCACAGATCCAAAAGAAAAACTTCCTTTTTCACCATGACTGGCCATTACAACCAGATCAATCTTTTCTGATTCGATTAATTTTATGATCTCTTCAGCAGGTTCTCCAACAGCAATATGTTTTATATATAAACGACATTCATCCAAATATTTGTCACATATCTGATCCAGTCTTTTCTTTGCAGATTTGTTTGCCCATTCCATTAGTTCGTCTATATGCCGTTTCCCAAATTCACCATACCAGGATTCATGATGTGCTATGTCCTGAATTACGTAAAGAACATGTATTTCAGCATTGTATTGCTGGGTCAGTGATTCTACGTATGGCAGCGCTTTTTCCGCGTTTGGGGAAAAATCTGTCGGCCAGAGTATTTTTTTAAATTCCATGATATTTAACTCCTTTAAAATAAGGACGGGTCTTTAAAACCCTTGTTGGGATATATAGTCAGAAGAGATCTTATTTTTCTTCGTGACACAAATAATGTAATGCCGATTTTTAAAAAAACAACCCGAATGCTGGTTCGAACTAAAATTATAAAATTGGAGCCATAATTTCTTTTTTATATGCAAAAAAGACTCTCCTCAGAAGAAATAGCCATACAAAATAATTCATTGCCTGAAATTTTTCTTTTAAAAACACACCTTTACAAATATGAATCCCGTGTTATTTTTTGATCATAACATGTGAGTCAATTAATAGACATTCACATTATTTTGACAGGAGGGATTACTATGTATAACAAAGATCAAATCTGTGAAAAAATCAGAAAAACATATCCGGATATCGGAGAATGCGGAATCGACCTGAATGTCGATTTTGACAAGAGTAATAATGCCTGGGTTGTGTCGCTTAAAAAAGATCATCACGAACTGAAAACCTTTCTTGAACCGGAAGATGCGGCAATATGCATGGATGGCAAGCAGTGTATCGGCCTTGGCCTTCAGATATCCCAACTCAGGGAAAATATCAAGCAGATTAGATAGTGTCGAATCCATATAATTAAGGAAAATAAATAATGGAACCTAAAAATTTATGCCCGGAATGCAATGGTAAAAAAATTATCCAGGGAAACTGCGAATGTAATATGGAATGGCGAAGCAATGATGGCGAAAACGGATTGGATGACTGCCAATGTGACCCAGACCATGAATGCCCGACCTGTTCTGGTAAAGGTTTTATTGAATAGGCTCGACAATAGAAAAATCAATTTGACTTAGACTTTAGGATTGTATAGTCTTTAATTAATCTTCTTGTTTTCTTGTTTATTTTTTTTATATTTATCTATTTTTTATCCTTAGGAGGGAATATGACTTCTTATACGTGTAAATCATGTGGGAAAATATCATCTGAAGGCGGACATTTGTGTGATCCTACAGCTGCAGGAGAAATATACAGCTGTGAAAGTTGTGGTCTACAAGCTAAAAAGAAAAAACACCTGTGCAAACCCCAGGTCGCAAAATTCGAGTTTTTTTGTGGCGGTTGTGGAAGAGGTGCCGTTAAAGAAGATGATTTATGTAATCCGCAGCCAATGAAATAGAAGCGTATTGAGCATCTGGTGAACTTGCCCCGGACGAACAGACTCGATGTATGCCATTAAAAGAATAAATTTGAAAAAGATAGGGGCTGAACGGGACATTCCGAACAGCCCCTGAAAAAGCTACTAGTTCAAAATTGCAGCCAGATCCTCATCTGGTGTCGTGATCGGTTTAATGTCAAACAGCTTTACCAGCGTCCCCAATATGTTGGGGGTTAAAAATGCCGGTAAAGACGGGCCTAAACGAATATCTTTGATCCCCAGATGAAGCAGTGCCAGAAGAACGCATACCGCCTTTTGTTCATACCAGGAAATAATTAACGATAAGGGTAGTTCATTTATGCCGACATTAAATGCTTTTGCAAGGGCTGTTGCAATCTGAAGAGAAGAATAGGAATCATTGCATTGACCTGCATCTAACAGTCTTGGAATACCACCAATATCACCAAAATCCTGGTCAAAAAACCGGTATTTTCCACAGGCACACGTCAGAACAACACAGTCCTTTGGCACTTTTTCAACAAACTCTGTGTAGTAATTTCTGCCCGGCTTTGCACCATCACAACCGGCCACCAGGAAAAAATGCCGGATATCACCGGCTTTAACCGCTTCAATAACTTTGTCTGCGACATTGAGAACGGCATTTCTGGCAAATCCAACTGTTGCCTCTCCCGTAACTTTATCTTCGACAAATCCGGGAAGCGCAAGCGCCCGATCAATAACAGGCTTGAAATTCAAATCGGAAATATGTGGAATCCCTGGCCAGCCGACCATTCCAGATGTGAACAAATTATCCTGATAAGATTTTTGAGGTCTTTGAATACAGTTGGTTGTCATCAGGATTGCTCCGGGGAAATCTGCAAACTCCTTGATCTGCTTTTGCCAGGCCGTTCCAAACTGACCATAAAAATGGTTGTATTTCTTCAGTTCAGGGTATCCATGGGTAGATAGCATTTCGCCGTGGGTATAAATATTTATACCTTTTCCCTGGGTCTGCTTCAAAAGTTCTTCAAGATCTTTTAAATCGTGTCCCGAGACCAGGATGGCTTTACCCCGTTTATATCCCAGCGGCACCTTTGTCGGAACCGGATGCCCGTATATTTCTGTGTTTCCGGCATCGAGCAGTTCCATTGTTTTTAAAGCGGTTTCTCCACATTTAAGGGTCAGTCCCAGCCAGTCATCCAAGGTTAAATCCGTTCTCTGGATAGCGGCAAGCCCTTCGTGAACATAGGCAAACACACTATCATCCATCTTTCCTAAAATATAAGCGTGGTCTGCATATGCACTGACACCTTTAATTCCATAAAGGACCGTATGTTTTAATGAAAGGATATCAGGATCATCAGCTGGATACGTTTTGATCCCCACTGTTTCTCCCTGCTTAACCAGTTCTTCCAGATCAGTTCCGGGTGTAAGGTTTGCAGCTCCATCAGGATAATCAACACTTCCGCCACTGTCTTTGATTCTGGTTTTAAGATCTTCCCGGAAAAAGACAGCTTCATGGATCAGCTTGGAAAATCTATCCGGGTCAAAATCAACATTTGTTAATGTAGAAAATGCAGCTTGAACCGTAAAAACGCCTATTTTTTCATCTATGATATTTTGTTTGCGGGCATCTATTGCTACTTGGGAAAGTCCCATTAATGTATAGAGCAACAAATCCTGTAATGACGCCACATCAGGCTTTTTACCGCAAACGCCCTGGACTGTACAACCCGTTCCTTTGAACGTTTGTTCACATTGGTAACAAAACATAGTGTATTCCCTCCTTTTTCATATAAAATTGTAAGACCCTTTTTTGTAGCTTACAAAGAACACTTAAACTTTTGTTTGTCTTTCCATTTATCAAGAGGCGATGTGTGACTTCTGGGTGTAAGAATCCGAATCCTGAGTCAAAATTAGCAGCTTATTTTTAATAGCTCTCATTGTGTGTCAAACTATATCCGTTCTTGATTGATATGGTCAAGTAAAAACGGATTGGACCGGATCAGTGAAATTGAATTCTGCATACATGACCGGAAACGGGCCGGGAGGTGATATATTCAATAATTCCGAATAACTCTTCTCGCTTTTCCCATTTTGCTCCGTTCTATTGAGTCGGGTTTTATGAGCTCGATAATTCCTTTAAAGTTCAAGGTTTCTTGAATTTTTTTCTCAATCTTTAATTTCAGATCTATCATCTTGTCCGGTGTGATGTGTATCCCATGCTCCACTTTTATATCAAGACCCGTATATGGAGACGGGTGGTTCAGAATGATCTGGAACTCGCCTGTGACTTCGGGAACTATATCTTCCAGGACCATAGCAATGCCGTTGGGGAAGACATTGATGCCTTTTACATGGAGCATGTCATCAGCTCTGCCCACAATCCTGAACCGGAATCCTGTCCTGCCACACTCACACGGGCCTGTTTCAAGGATTTCCATGAGATCTGATGTTTGGTACCTGACCAGAGGCTGAGCTTCTTTTTTTAGATGAGTCAGAACCATTTCACCGACCGCTCCCGGTGTAATCGGAATATCTTTCAGGGTCAGAGGATCAATGAGCTGGACAAGCAATGCTCCCTGTCCCAGGAAATGGAGTTTGTAATTGTCCAGGCAAACGGAAGCAAAATTACACAACACATCCGAAACCCCATAGTTGGCGTTCTGGGCCTTCATTCCCCAGGTGGTTTCTATTCGTTCCCTATATACGGGATTTTCAAGCCCGGGCTCTCCGCCAAACAATCCAAGTTTCAGGCCAAGTTCGGCCGGTTCCATGTTGAATTCAATTTTAATTATTTTTTCCAGGTGTCTGGGGTAGGAAGGTGTGGAGGAAATGGCATTTATTCCGGCATCTTTGATGACCTGGATCAATTGTCTGGAATTGCCGACCCCAAAGGGGATGACAGTGGCACCGGTTGTTTCCAGATTGGCATGATCCGTATATCCGCCCATCCACATGCAATAATTCAGGCAGTGAACAACACGGTGGTGAGGACGAAGGCCTCCTGCCCAGAATGCCCTGGCACCGCAATTGTGGGTCAGGTCTAAATCCTGTTTTGTCAAAGCGGTATAGATAAAGCTGCCCGTGGTACCGGATGTCCTGTGAACCCGGCTGATTTTTTCAGCAGGGGCGGCCAGAAAATCACCAAACGGAGCCAGTCTTTTCTGGGAATCTCGCAACTCCTGTTTGGTGGTAAAGGGAAGAAGTGCAAGATCCTTAACATCCTTTATTTTATCTTTTGTAATGCCGGCCTTTGAAAATTTATCCTGATACATTTTGCTGTGCCCGTATACATACTCAATCTGGTCGCGGAGAAGGGATTTCTCCAGTTTTTCCTGGTCTGATGCAGATATGGATTCCATATCCGGATTAAACAGTGTCTTTTCCATTTTTTCTCCTGTGATGTATACTCATTCTATAAAACCGGCCTGGTTTATTTTTCTTTCATCTCCTTGAGCCGCTTTTCCACAAATTCTGTCCCGGCTTGAACACATATGATCAAATGGCTTTTTTCAAGTTCCATGATTTGATCAAAACTGGCCTCCATGCCCTGATCAAGAGCAGTTCGTGACAGGCTGGTGGCAAGAGGTGAACGGCTTGAAATTTTTTCGGCCATGGCCATTGATTCTGCCATAAGATCTTCAGGTGCCACCACCTTGTTTACAAGACCGATTCTTTGTGCTTCAAAAGCATCAATGAAATCTCCGGTTAATACCAGTTCTTTGGCTTTACCCAGCCCCACAAGATGGGGTAATAGTTTTGTACCGGCATTTGTAACTGTCATGCCCACCGTGGTTTCTGGAAATCCTAACACAGCAGTTTTAGCAGCAATCCGGATGTCACATCCCATGGCAAACTCGCATCCGCCGCCCAGGGCATATCCGGATATTGCCGCAATAATGGGTTTGCCAAGTTTCATGGTCATGCGCTGGACGTCCTGGAGTCTTTGTGCCTCATCCATCCATTGTTCCATGCTTTTGCCGGAAGCCGTCTCTTTTAGATCCTCACCAGCGCAAAAGGCTTTTCCCTCTCCAGTGAGGATAATCACCCGGGCTTTTGTATCCTTTTTTGCCCTGTCAAGCTGTTCCATAAACCCTTTGAGCAGATCAAGATTAATGGCATTGAGGCGGTGGGGGCGGTTAAGGGTAATAATTCCGACATCCTTCTGTCGGTGGTACAATACGGTTTTGTTTTCCATATTTTTCTCCTGGAGTTAATGAACCATTCAGATATTTTATGATCATAATCTATGTTGATGTCTGGTTGATGTCAAACACAAATAACTGGAATGCTGTTTGGAGCAAATGAAAGTGTCGGAAATGCCAATATTTGCAATATCGACACTTTGCTCTCCAAGAGCCAAAACAAGGGACTTCGAGCATTGGAAAAAAACAGATGGATGTTTTAAGCCCCAAATTAAGAAGGTGGGTTAGCGCAATTGCTTGACATGTCAGTGCTCGCATACTAAAAAAAATAACTACAAAAAAACGAATCGCTAAACTAAATTTGTGTCTGCCAATAATGATATTTAAGTGGCAACCTGAAATAAGGATAAGATGAGCATAGCATACAAATTTTAAAAGCAAGCCGCCGGGTTATAATGATAAAGAAATGTTGATTCCCAAAAGTAAAAAGTTGGAATATTAAAAATGGTTCAATCTAAATCAGCACATCATCAGAAACTATGTGTAAAAATTTTTAACTATCTTAAAAAATTGAGAAAATCAACTTCAAGCCTGGATGTTCATGAAACAGATTTCATGAACATCTCAAAAAGCCCGCAGGCAGGGGTTAAAGCAGAGGAATTATATGAATTTTAAAAGCTTAAAAGAATCCCGGAATGTTGAGTTTAAATCATCCTTTGGAAAAGAGGTGATTATTTCTCTTGTGGCCTTTGCCAACACCAGGGGTGGAAAGGTTATCTTAGGCGTGGATGACAAAGGAAAAATCAACGGCATTGAGATAGGACCTGAGACAGAACAAAAATATCTCAATGAAATCAAAACATCCACCTATCCCCAGCTGCTTCCCCATTCTGATATCCATGATGTTGACGGCAAAACTGTATTGGTGCTTGAGATAAATGAATACCCGGTAAAGCCGGTTGCCTATAAAAACAGATATTACAAGCGGGTTAAAAACAGCAACCATATGTTAAGCCTGGAGGAGATTGTTGATCTTCGGCAGCAGAGTCTTGATACCTCCTTTGATGCCCATATTGTCGATGAAGACCTGTCCTGTCTTGATACATCACTCATGGAAAAATTTACAGACCAGGTGAATTCCAAAGGAAGGATCACTCTTCTGGATGACATGGTGACCAATATGACCAAGCTGAAATTCATCAAATCAGGCAAATCCACTCTGGCCGGCATGCTCTTATTTGGAAATCATGGGTATTCAATCCATATCGGCCGGTTTAAGGCAGAAGATACCATTATTGACGATCTGCTGATCAAAGCACCGCTTTTGACGGCCCTTGAAGAGGCGATGCTTTTTATTAAAAAGCATATTAATCTTTCCTATGAATTTGATGGAAGCCTTAAACGTAAGGAAGTGTGGCAATACCCTCTGGATGTGATCCGGGAATTTTTGTTAAATGCCGTTGTGCACAGGGATTATAAACATTCCACTGATATTGTGATTAAAATTTTTGATAACCGGATCATTTTTTCAAATCCAGGAACCTTATTCGGCAATCTTACCATAAAAGACCTGGAAAAAGATGATTATGTCTCTTCCATCCGGAACAAGCTCCTGGCAGAAGCCTTTTACCTTACAGGGGATATTGAGAAATATGGTACGGGATTTATCCGCATCAGGAAACAACTTAACGAATTAAAGACCGCGACCTATAAAATCAGTGAAATAGGAGATTTTTTCAGGGTTGCATTATTGGATATTCGGTCAAGCGACCTAGGAAAAGACCTTGTAAATGGATTTAGTGACCCTGTAAAAGAGATTAACGACTCAGAAAAAGACGTAGAAAATATCAAATCCGACGTAGAAAAAGACCTAGAAAACAGGTTTCACGACCTAGAAAAAGACCTAGAAAGCAGATTTAATCTGACTAAAAATCAGATACTGATAATAAAAGGCGTGCTTGAAAATAAAAAAATCACCCAGCAATTATTATCTGAAATTGTGGGCATATCCCCGAAAAACATACGTAACAATATGCTAAAACTCAAAGAAAATGGAATCTTAAAAAGAATAGGCCCGGATAAGGGCGGGTATTGGAAAGTGCTTGTGAACTTGTCTGAAACAGATACAAAAAATAATAAACCATCAAAGATCCTAAAAGATATGAAATGAATGAAACTAAATTAATAGAAAAACTGAAGCTGATTGAGGCTCTTTTTGCCGGGGCAACCACAGATGGCGAGAAAGATGCAGCCTTTAACGCACTGCAAAGAATAAAAGAACGGCTAAAAGAGATTCAGAAAATTGATCCTCCTGTTGAATATAAATTTACCCTGTCGAATATGTGGTCAAGAAAGCTGTTTGTGGCACTTCTCAGGAGATATGATATAAAACCTTTTCGTTATTATCGACAAAGATATACAACTGTCATGGCTAAGGTTTCAAAAACTTTTGTTGATGAAACCCTTTGGCCGGAGTTTGAAGAATTCGATAAAATCCTTAAAGCATATCTGGATGATATTACAAATAAAGTGATTTCAGAAACTATTCATGAAGATAGTTCTGAGGCAGAAGTTGTTCAACAATTATCCGCAAACTAAAAAACAAGCAAACCAGATATGTTTCCTATTTAGATATTATCCCCAAGCCCGAGTTCATGAAGCTTTTGGACCGTTGGATAGCCGGTTTCGGGATTCCATCCTCGCAATTGATAAAACTCATCCCGCATTTTTTTGAAGACTTCCCGATCCAGGGTTTGGCCTTTACGGCTTAAAACGGTATCACCCTCACCGGGTACAAGCACATCAGTGTTCATAAAAACGGATTGAACCGGATCAGTGAAATTGAATTCTGCAACTATATCATCAGTTTTTGGATCCCAACCTTCCCGCAAAAGGATGGCACGCTGTTGATTAAAAATGGTTTCACCGA
>JACKQG010007408.1_pt1 | contig 11061 bp, 8 predicted proteins | sample 8237621 | NCBI WGS metagenome assembly JACKQG01 (sample SAMN15677084, study PRJNA649215) | marine metagenome | biome: marine; feature: Black Sea; material: saline water; isolation source: suspended particulate matter (SPM) from the Black Sea western gyre | collected 2013-06-09/2013-06-10 | depth... | reverse complement strand
TATCTTCAGCTTCCGGCATGACAGCCACGGTTGCGGCGGATGTGTGAACCCGGCCACTCGTTTCAGTTTTTGGCACACGCTGAACACGGTGAACTCCACTTTCATATTTTAGCATCCCGAAAGCACCTTTCCCTTGCATAGAAACGATAGCTTCCTTCATGCCGCCAATCCCTGTAACAGACGAATTCATTATTTTGAATGTCCAATTATTCCGCTCAGCATATCGGGTGTAAACACGAAAAAGATCTGCTGCAAAAAGGGCCGCTTCATCCCCACCAGTACCAGCGCGAATCTCTAAAATAAGATTCTTATTATCCATTGGGTCTTTTGGAAGAAGCAACTTTTTGATTTTATCTTCAAAATTACTTTTTTGTTCTTCCAATTCACCTAATTCTTCCTGGGCAATTTCCTTCAATTCTTTGTCGTCCCCAGCCAACATTTCTTTATCATCCGCAATTTGGTCTAAAACAGAAATGTATTCTTTCCCAACCGTCACAATCTCTTCCATGGCGCTATGTTCTATGGCGATGGGTGTCAGTTTTTCCTGGTTGCCATAAATTTCAGGGTCGGCCATTAGTTTCGCCAAATTAGCGTGCTTTTCAATAATGGCTTGTAGTTTATCTCTCAACCAATCGCCTCGGCGGTGTATTCTTTACCAACCATCTCATCATAACGATCTCCAAAGGCTTCTTTTAGCGCAGTGATGGATACGTCCACCATCTCATTTTCCGGTTGTTTAGTTGTAATGTTTTGAAGCCAAAGTCCTGGTTTTTTTAAAATAGAAAAAAAGAGAGAATCACTTTTTGCTGAAAGTTTGATAATTTCATATCCCACACCAGAAACAAATGGAATCATAGGTAAATGAAATAAAAGTCGAATGGGTAATGAAATCGTTCCAAGAAAATAAATAACAATTGTATCCACCAACGCAAAAACCAAAATGGCTGACAAAAGTACGATAAACAAAAAGCTCGTTCCGCATCTGGGATGTTGGGTTGGGAATGATTGGGCATTTTCTACATTCACATCTTTTCCAGATTCAAAATTATAAACCACACGATGTTCAGCACCATGATATTGAAACAAACGTCGAACATCTTTCAATAAGGATATTGCCAACAAATAGACTACAAAAAATGCAATCCGAAATCCACCAGAGGCCAAATTAAACCAAAGAGCTTCTTTTTCAATATTCATGAGTTTGGTGGTAATCCACATGGGTGCTATCATAAATAAAGAAATTGCCAAAACAATGGCAAATGCAGTAGAAAAGAAATCGGCCAATTTGCTCGGCTCTTCTTCATCTGGCATAGCAATATCCACGGAATACTGTAAGGTGGCCATACCCATTTTCATGGCTTCAAACAAAGATGCCATTCCCCGAAAGATCGGTTTATTCCAAAGATTTGACTTTTCAGTAATGGATGTAAATTCCTTTTTTTGGATATGGATTTTTCCTTCCGGATCTCGTACTGCCGTGGCATAAGCGCCAGGTACCCGCATCATAACACCTTCTATGACAGCTTGTCCACCAACAAGGATTGATGGCTTCATTGTAAGTATCAGTAAATTTCGTTTTATATTAAACTTGAAAACTTTATTAACGATACGACGCAAAGATACAAACCGTTTTATTTGAACCGGACTATCCGGCATGATAGATTTTTCTGCTAAAGTTGAACTAAAATATTTTAACATTATTTTTGTAATTAATTATTAGTTTACCTGTTTTTTACATTCGCAATCTCATAAGAAGACATTGCATTAAAATATAAAAAAATGGCTCTACTACAGTTAATGAACTGATCGCAGAGCCATTTAAAATAGTCGTTGGCTATTTACGGCCGTATTTACGATTGAATTTCTCAATACGTCCAGCTGTATCCACCAGGTTTTGTTTACCTGTAAAAAATGGATGGGATTTGTTAGATATTTCAATCTTACATAACGGATATTCATTTCCGTCATCCCATGTAATCATTTCTTTTGTATCAACAGTGGATCGTGTGAGGAACGCATAATCACTGGATGTATCTTTAAAGACCACCAACCTGTAATTATCCGGATGTATTCCTTTTCTCATGATTCACTCCTTTTAAGCAATATTTTCCAGCGCAAATCTAACGCGATCTATGCCTTTTTGAATTATTTCTGTACTTGTCGCATATGAAAAACGAATGTGTCCCGGAGCTCCAAAGCCATCACCGGGTACTGTAACGACGTTTACAGAACCCAAAATATACTCCGAAATATCGAAAGTATCCTTCAATAAATTTCCATTTCCTAAACGACCTAGATAAGAACTAAAATCTGGGAAAGCGTAAAATGCGCCACCAGGAACTGCGCAGCTTATACCGGGTAAATCATTTAACAACTGGATAATAAAATCCCGTCTCTCCCGAAAAGCAGTCTTCATATCATCCACACAGGACTGATCTCCTGTGAGTGCTTCAATTCCGGCCTTTTGACCAATAGAATTTGCACAGGATGTTGCTTGACCCTGAATTTTGGCCATGGCTTTTATAATATCTCTTGGACCTGCAGCATACCCAATCCGCCATCCAGTCATAGCATAGGTTTTTGATAAACTTAAACACGTAATCACAACTGCACCAATTTTGTGCTGACGATTTAATTTTTCTGTAGAAACAAATTCACCATCGTAAACTAGTCGTTCATAACATTCATCAGAAATCACGACCCAATTATTTTCTTTCGCAATGCGAAGTAATTTGACAATAGCATCTTCCCCCCAAATACCGCCTGTGGGATTGGATGGCGAATTCAAAATAACGCCTTTAATATTCGAGGTTATTTTATTCGACAAATCATCAAAGTCTGGTTCAAAATTATTTTCCGCAACCGTATCAACTAAAACTGGCTCCGCATCTGCTAATCGAACAAATTCAGGAAAAGAGACCCAATAAGGACGAAAAACAACTACTTCATCACCCGTATCAAATAAAGCTTGGCACACATTATAAAGGCTCTGTTTTTCACCATTAGAAACTAGAATATCAGCGGGCTCATAAGTGATACCATTTTCTCGTTTCAGTTTTTCACAAATAGCTTTCCGAAATTCAATCATCCCCGGGCCAGCTGTATATTTTGTAAATCCGTCATCCATGGCTTTTTGTCCTGCAGCAATAATATGGGATGGTGTATTAAAGTCAGGTTCACCTACAGAAAAATTAATTACATCAATCCCTTCAGCTTTCATTTCTGCGGCTTTGGTTGCCATGTGCAACGTAAATGAAGGTTGTACTTTATGTACACGATTTGCAAATTTATAACTTAAAATTTATGCTGCCGTTGATGGTGTTTATCAGTATTGAATTTTGATTCATCTTTTGAATCAGATTTATTCTCTGACACCCGATTACCAGCATTTTTCCCATCATCTTCAATATCAAATTCTTCCGAGAATACACGGCCAGTTCTATGAGGCCGACGAGGTTGGCTTTGTTTTTGATTTTGGTTTGTGTTTCGATTCTGATTCGAGTTTTGGTTAGTGTTCTGATGTTGGTTCTTATTTTTATCTTTTGTAAACCGTTTTTTCTTGGGTGGGTCTGGTTTTTCTTGAGATTTATTTTTCTCTTCAGAACGATGCTGTTGAGGACGAGAATGCGATTTGCGGCGACGCCTCGGTTTTGGAACATCCGCAGCAGAAACACTTTCCATATCATCCATTTTTTCAATTACGGGTTCCATCACTTCCACTTTCGATTCCTGCTTTAATTCAGCCTCATCAAACATGAACGAATCCGGATTAAACATACTATATATTGTCCCAAAGCCACGGGTAATACCGTTACCCACGCCGATATAGTTTGGTAAAACAAAATTAGTTTTGAATTCACCCATAAATGCACCCCATTTATTTTCGTCAACCGGACGCGGGAATAAACTGGATACTTGTACTTTTGTAAATACATTTTCTTCGAGGTTAACACCAACTTCATTGGCCAAAAAAATAATATTTTGTCCAAGTAAGCGATTTAAAAATGATGGTTTTTCTTGATTCGTCAAAAATTGGTAACGCCCACCCGTCATATGGTTTAACGCAACCCATGGCGTGATAAAACGATATCTTACCAATCGGCTCGATGGAATAAATTGATCTTCTGCATTCTCAATATCACAATCCATAACTTCAAATGTAATATTTCCAAAATAAAATGTTTTAAATTTTTCAGCAATCGATAATATGGTATCAACACCCTCATGAACCCCAATAAGGTAAATTTGCTCATTCAAAATTTTGACCTGAACTCTGGGGTAAAGAAATCGATCTCTGTAAGAACCATCCAACATCGGTATAATTGGCTCATCCGGATATTGGCGCATAAAAACACCCTTCACCTGATAAGGCGTTTTTCGAACAGGTTTATCTGTGATGACCCGTACAACTACTGATTTTATATTTGGAAAAGAATCACTCATAATACATAAAAATTTATTGGGCGTTTATTGACTCATTGTATCTAGAAATTCAGCATTGGATTTAGTTCGTTTCATTCGATCTTGCATGAATTCCATTGCTTCTTCTACTTTCATATCATTCAATAATTTTCGAAGAATCCACATTCGCCCTAAGGTTTTACGGTCCAGAAGCAGTTCTTCTTTCCGAGTGCCAGAACGAATGATATCAAAAGCGGGATAGACTCTACGATCACTCAATCTTCTATCCAGGACTAATTCCATATTTCCAGTGCCTTTAAATTCTTCAAAAATAACTTCATCTGCTCGACTACCAGTGTCAATTAATGCTGTGGAAATAATGGTTAAACTTCCGCCCTCTTCCGTATTTCTAGCAGCACCAAAAAATTGCTTTGGTTTTTTCAACGCATTAAAATCTACACCACCAGATAATATTTTCCCACTATGGGGAATGACTGCATTATGGGCTCGAGCCAATCGTGTAATGCTATCCAATAAAATAACAACATCATCACCAAATTCTACCATTCGTTTTGCTTTTTGCAAAACCATATCAGCAACGGCTACATGCCGTTCAGGTGGTTCATCAAAGGTAGAGCTTATTACTTCAGCATCAACACTTCGTCTCATATCTGTAACTTCTTCTGGGCGCTCATCAATTAACAATACAATTCGTTTTGTTTCGGGGTGATTCTTGCTGATCGAATTCGCCAATTTTTGTAGGAGAACTGTTTTTCCCGTTTTGGGTTGAGCAACAATCAGTCCCCGCTGCCCTTTTCCAACTGGAGAAATTAGGTCCATAATTCTCATGGAAAGATCTTTAGGTTCATTCTCTAGTTTTAATTTATCTTCAGGATATAAGGGTGTGAAATTTTCAAAAAGAATCAATGTTTTTAACTTTTCGATTGGTTCTTCATTCACCATTTCCACTTTTAATAAAGCATAAAACCTTTCTTTCGATTTTGGAGGCCGAATTTGACCAGAAATCAAATGACCCGTTTTTAATCCAAATCGTTTAATTTGGGATGGGCTGACATAAATATCATCGGGACCGGGTAAATAGTTAAAATCGGGTGACCGCAAAAAACCGTAGCCATCTGGCATGACTTCTAATACGCCACGCGCTGACAAAGAACCTTCTTTCTTGGCTTGCGCTTCCAAAATGCAAAGGGTTAGCTCCTGTTTATTCAAGCCGGCAATGCCACCTTCAATTTCTAATTTTTGGGCTAACTCATTGAGTTCCCGAATATGTAAGGATTGTAATTTGTTAAGATCCATATAATTAAAACCTATTTAAAATATTATTTTTCTTTGGATTTCTAAAAGTATAAGTCTCCCGGGGGAATAATGGAGATATGTGAAGTTACACTAAATAATACTTTTGTCAAAAGGTATTTCAAGAGCCCTATACACCTCTTCAGCGATATAATGACTGCCAAAAATTAGCCCCACACCTTTTGTTTTTATTTTTTCTTTTAATTTTTTCAACCCATGCGTTACAGATAGAATTGGCTCATTTTTCAACCCAAGATTATTTAATTTTTCAGATAAATCTTCAACACCTAATAAAAGATCATTTTGATCAGTCGTAACATATAGAGAATTAAATTGCCCTTCCATTTTTTGAATAAGACGTGAGAATTCTTTATCTCCTTTTAAACAAAATAAACCAATTATAGGGCCATTTGGATAAATGATTTTAATTGTATTGATTAAAGATTCAATCCCATCTTCATTATGAGCTACATCAAAAAACAATCTTTCACCCACCGGTTGAATGCGCCCAGGCCAGAGTACTTTAGTTAAGCCTTTTTCAATCACTCTTTCATCGATGGATGCATCAAACTGATGAATTGACTCTACCGCCAATGCTGCATTATGCGCTTGGTGTTCCCCTAGTAATGATGTTCTATATTTCTTATTTTTAAATAAGAATTCTGTTCCACTTTCACGAACCAATATTTGGGATACTTTTTCAATTTGAAATAATTCTACCTGTAATTGGTCTGCTTTCCTTTGAAGAATCGACTGAGCAATTTTAGTCTGATTTGCAGTAACTAACGGAATCCCTTTTTTTAGTATTCCCGCTTTCTCATGGGCAATCTTTTCAAGGTTCTCCCCCAAAATATCCATATGATCCATAGAGATTGGTGTCATAACTGTCAATGCGGGAATTATAACATTTGTCGAGTCTAATCGTCCTCCTAAACCAGTTTCAATAATTGCAACATCCACATTTTGATTTTTAAAATAATCCAATGCCATAACAGATGTTGCTTCAAAAAAAGTGGATTCAATTCGGGATATCGCTTCGCCTGCTTTTTCCATAAATGAAATAATTTCATTATTTGATATTGGAATACCATTCACTCGAATTCTTTCATTAAAACGAATCAAATGGGGTGAAGTATAAAGTCCAACTTTCTTCCCAGATTCCCGAAGAATACTGGAAATCATAGCGCTGGTAGATCCTTTGCCATTCGTCCCGGCAATATGAATTAAAGTTAACTCATTATGGGGATTTTCAATCGTATCCAACAGACTGAATGTATGTTCTAATCCCAGCTTTATTCCAAACCGTTGTAGATTGAAAAGGGACTCTAAAAGAGATTCAAATTCAGGTGAGGTCAATATGGGATATGGATTGGATTTTTCCACTGACAAAACGACTGGCAAGTGATTCAAACGTATCTGGAGAATCTGTTACAAAACAATGAATTTCACCGGAAGATTCATCTGCGAATAAATTATTTTCTGTCAGAACAGATTGGAGAGATGAAACAGTCGCTTCACCAGAGTCAACCAAATTGACAGTCGATCCCAACACGTCACCAATAATTTGTTTTAACAATGGATAATGGGTGCATCCTAAAATGACTGTATCAATTGTGGTTGATTTAAATTGTTTAAGATAATGAGTTGCTACAGACTTTGGAACGTCCCCTTCCACCCAACCTTCCTCAGCCAAAGGCACAAATAGTGGGCAAGCTTGGCTCAGGACAGAGATTTTGGAATTCGCCGATTTTAACCTTTTTCCGTAGGCATCAGATCGGATTGTTCCATACGTTCCAAGCACACCGACAGCATTAGTTTGGGTTACTTTAAGAGCCTTAACTACACCAGGTGAAATAACACCAATAATTGGTAGATCAAAATTTGATTTCAAATAATCTAATGCCAAAGACGATGCAGTATTGCATGCTACAACAATCATTTTGCATTTTTGTTCTTTTAACCAATGTGCAATATCATAAGAAAATTCTTGGACACGCGCCTTACTTTTATTCCCGTAAGGGACCCGAGCCGTATCTCCCACATACAGGATAGATTCATTGGGTAAAGACTTTGTGATTGCATCTACCACTGTTAATCCCCCAATTCCAGAATCGAAAACGCCAATGGGTCTGTTATCCATTTTTATTCCTCAGCCAGTAATCTTTCACGAGATGATTTAAAATGTTTAATACCTTGGTAGATAGATTCCGCAATTTTTTGTCTGTGGTTTCCTTGTTTCAATTGCTTTTCTTCGGACGGATTCGAAATATACCCGACCTCCACCAAAACATTTGGCATGGATGCGCCATATAGGACATAAAAACCCGCTTGTTTTACACCTCGGTTTGGTGTGGTGAGTCTTTTATCTAATTCCATTTGAATCATAGCGGCAAGATCTTCACTTTCTTTCATGAATGTACTTTGCGCCATAGTGGCCATTATGAGGGTTTCACCTGATAAATTTTTATACTGACCCGCTCTTTCTTCCAATTTAATTACAGAATTTTCTCTTGAAGCAACTTCAATCGCATCGTCACTCTTACCGGGTTTAAGTAAATACGTTTCAAACCCTTGTACGGTACGATTGTTATTTGCATTAGCATGAATACTCACAAATAATTTACCGTTAGCATCATTTGCCATTTTAGTCCGTTCTATTAAGGGGACAAACACATCCTCATCACGAGTATAAATAACTTTAATTCCGGTGTTTTTCTCTAACAGACGGCCAACCCTTTTTGTGATATCTAAAACGACATCCTTTTCATTTGTTCCATATTTACCTTGGGATCCTGGATCTTTCCCACCATGTCCAGCATCCAAAACTATAGTTTCCAAACGCCATCTTTCTTTTACACTTTCAATACGTTCCTCAATTTTTCCAAGCGGTGTTCTAAGTGTAATTACAATTTCATTCGGATCTAAACTCTCAAACCATTCATGGCTTATCACCTTGGATCCAAGTTTAAAAGCAATTTGTGCAGTTTCTCCAAGTTGATCAGATTCAATTTGCCGAATAATCCCACGTGTTAGTCCATGATTAATAACAGTGGTATCTACAATAGCGCCTGCAACTGTTAAATAAAACCATCCGTGCTTATTAATAAATGAACTTATATTTCTTTCTGAAAATGGTTTCCGCGTGTTGAGCCTAATGATAGTCCCATTGGATTTCACATCAATTGTAATCCCCGTGATGTTGAATCTGATCACATCAATATCCAAGAATTCCTTTTTAATATCAAAATTAATTCCAGGTAAAACAGTCGATTTTAGAATCGCAAAAAACTCTTCTGCCGGAACATATAAATCGTTGTGCTCAATACGCGTTATTTGTGGCATTTGATACGGTTGGTCATCAATCATGACAAAGCTGGTATGGCCCGAAATCTTAACTTTTTTTCCAGCAATATATAAAACAATTTTTTTTCGGTCTGTATTTTCATACAATTTAGAGGAAAGAGAAATAGAAAGATCTTTAGCGGAAATATATAACTTTTTCGAATCTGAAAGGGTTCTGATTTCAGATTCAGTCCCAGAGCTACGATTATAGACATGGATCTCGCCCAAAAGAAGGCTCGAAAAAATTAGAAAAGGAATAATTTTTTTAAAATACATAAGCTTGAATTTATCTACCAAGACTAAACGCAAACAATGAAATGACATCAAATTGAAATATTTATTTGTATCGCACATCTGAAAATTGGACTAATATTAAAATCCCATTGATTCCATGTGGAAGACAGCCGAATATGGACCTTACTTCCTTGACTCACTTGATAAGATAATTTGGTTCCCAAAAAGTGACTGGGGCGAGTAAAAACTTTACTTTTCATTTCTCCAGGAACATTTACATCCCAATAATAGAGCCATTCTTTTCCTGTAATATTTGCCGTAACCCAAACCCAATTCATTGAAAAATAACCTGTATTATATTTGCTTCTTAATTGGATTCCCAAACTTGATTTATTGGCACCTTGTTTATGTTTCTCTTGAATTTGACATTGAATTAAATGAGCAGGTGATTGTTTCCATTTAATAGTCGTTTTAAAGGTTGAGACAGGAGTTGATTCAGTCATTGGATCTAAATAACTATATGTTTCTGATTCTGTTTCCTGAATCTTAAATTTTCCTTGCACCCATAAAATCGAATTTATTTTTTGATCAATACTCACTCCTGTCTCATAACCCCTTTTATGATATGTTTTTAGGGGCGAGTCTAAAGCTGAAAAATTATCTGAATAAATATTTAAATTAAAATTGTTCAATTTGAATCTCATTTCTTGTAGAAGACCCACTTCTCCAAACTCTTTGTTAGTCCAATTCCGAAACGCATTATCACGAAATGCAAAATAATTTGGAGCAATATTCCGCAGTATAACACCATAATAGAAATTATTTTGTTTTATTTTTCCACCTCCAATAATCGCCGTTTTATTTTGAGAGGTGATAGCTATTTCAGAAAATAATTTTAAATCAGCGTATTGATAATTCCCGAATATGGATGACGATAAATTTGAAAACTGATTATGATCTTTATCAACCCAATGTCCACCACCTAAAGAAATCCCAACTTCTCCGAAATTATAATTTGTTAACCATGTTCCCAGAACAATTGATTCTGTAATATTATTTTTATTTTGTATTTGTAAATCTGAAACATGTAATCCCAATCCCGAAAATTTTATATACGTATCATGAATGGCCCCATCTAAAAGGCGATGAGAAACCCCGACAAATATTTTTCCATTTCTAAGAGGAGATTCCAATCCAATCCCTTGATAAGCCCCGGATTCATGTCCTGAACGAAAGGGCTGAATCCCTTTTCCACGCCTCATGACACTATTACTTGTACCAAAATCAGATTTCACCCCAAAGGTACGCCAACTTAACAATCCATACCCAACAAGCATCTGATAGTTGCCAATCGTGTAAAATTGCTTCCCAAATTGTGTTTTCATATAAATGGAGTAATGATCCAAAATATCTAATTCATGGGCATCTCTTTCCCCCAAAAAACCAACTGTATATTGATCAAAATTAAATTCACTATTCCATTTATACTGAATATCATCCGTCATGTTAATTCGGTGAGAAAAAATGCCACTAACATTTATGGGGGTATATTGGGTCCATAATCCATTCACTAAAATTTGTAATCGAGGAAATTGATTTAGATTCTCTATTTCTCCATTTAAGATATCATTTAAGGCCTGAATTTCATCATCGCCTACGAATGATAGTTCCGATAAAAGGTCGATGGACTCCATTGTTATAGATGCATGTATCGTTTGGGCGGTATTTAAAATAATGAGATCTGATTCCGGTAATGACTTTTCCGGATCA
>JACKQG010007406.1_pt1 | contig 11065 bp, 12 predicted proteins | sample 8237621 | NCBI WGS metagenome assembly JACKQG01 (sample SAMN15677084, study PRJNA649215) | marine metagenome | biome: marine; feature: Black Sea; material: saline water; isolation source: suspended particulate matter (SPM) from the Black Sea western gyre | collected 2013-06-09/2013-06-10 | depth... | reverse complement strand
TCCATGAAACTCAGATATTCTCCGGCACTTTCGATACACGCTGGGTTTGATATATTTGAACTTATGGTTGACTCCGGTAAGACTCTCGGAATGGCCGATAAAAAAATACCCGTCTTTTTCAACAATATCGTAACACTTGTTAACGAGCTTTTCCTGTGTCGGTTTATCAAAATAGATCATTACATTTCTTAAGAAAATCACGTCAAAGGTATGGTTGGAAGGAAGCGGCTCCATCAGGTTGAAACGTTCGAACTTGATGACCTTTTGAAGTTCCGGTTTCACCCGATAGAATCCCTGCCATTTTCTGATGCCCTTTTTAAAATAGGCGCGCTGCAGCTGATACGGGATTTTTCCGACTCTATCCTTATCATATATTCCCTGTTTGGCGGTATTCAGCATTCGGGTGGAAATATCGGTGGCAAGGACATTAACATCCCATAGTTGAGAATCCCGAACCGATTCCAGCAGGGTAATGGCGATGGAGTATGCTTCCTCGCCGCTTGAGCAGGCAGCACACCAGACATTCAGTTTCTTGCTTCCCCTTCTTTTTAAAAGCTCCGGAATTGCGGTATCAGATAAAAACTCGAAGTGTCGGGATTCTCTGAAAAAGGATGTCAGGTTGGTGGAGATGGTATCCAGCAGGGGTATAATTTCTTGATCCGAAGCCTTTTCGGTCAGATAACGATAGTAATCCTTAACGGATGTAAAGTCTGAGTTGCGTAATATTTTGGCAAGTCTTGCTTTTAGAAGTTCCCGTTTGCCGTTGTGCAGGTTGATGCCGCATTTGGCATAAATCAATTTACTGAAGTTCGAGAAATCCTTTTCAGTAACCTCAAACTGCATGTGCATTCGCCCATTCCATTGAGATCTATAACTGTTCCGCAAAATCGAGTGAAGTTTGACTAATGTGATTGAGGGTCACCACTTTCTCAGCCCCTCCCGCCTTGATCGCCTCTTTCGGCATACCGAAAACCACGCAGCTTTTTTCATCCTGCGCAATGGTTCGAGCGCCTGTTTCCTTCATTTTAAGCATACCGACGGCTCCATCCGCTCCCATTCCGGTTAAGATAACGCCCACAGCGTTTTGGCCGGCATAATCGGCCACCGATTTAAACAGCACATCCACAGAAGGTCTCTGATGGTGGACCATGGCCCCGGTTTTTACCTGAACGTAGTACCGGGCGCCACTTCGTCTCAGCAGCATATGATAATTACCCGGTGCAATCAGTGCCTTGCCGTTTACCACGGATTCTCCGTCTTGTGCCTCTTTAACCGATATCGCACAGAGTGAATCGAGCCGCTCGGCAAAGGATGTTGTAAATTGGGCGGGCATGTGCTGGACGATGACAATACCGGGAGAATTATGAGGCATTCCGGTAAGAACCATTTTGATAGACTCGGTTCCCCCCGTGGATGCGCCGATGGCAATGATTTTGTTGGTGGTAGCGGTCATGGCACGAACCTGAGTGTCTGTTCGGACAGAAACCGTGTTACTGTCGGTCTGATTCAGGGATGGCATCTTTGCATGGGCCACCGCTCTGATCTTATCCGCCAGCTGGACACTCATATCGCCAACGGAATAGGATGCAGAAGGTTTTGAAATGACCTCCAGTGCTCCGCTGGAAAGGGCTTCCAGGGCAAGCTTGCTTCCCCTCTGGGTCAGCGAACTGACGATAATGACCGGAAGCGGAAAGTATTTCATCAGTTTTTTCAGAAACGTGAGACCGTCCATCCGGGGCATTTCAATGTCTAAGGTAATCACATCCGGTTTTAGTTTAACGATTTTATCACGGGCCACGTATGGATCCGGTGCGGTACCCACCACTTCAATACCGCGTTCGCGTGACAGGCCCTCTGACAAGACTTTTCGAACGATTGCGGAATCGTCAACTATGAGTACGCCGATATTCTTTTTCATGAATCCTCAGAGCGCCACAGGGTTTGCGGCTTATCCGCATCATCCATGTCCAGGGGTAGAAAAAACATGGTTTCCAGGACTTCAGAAATCGAGTCCGTCATCGCCATTTTCAAGGCTTTCACTTCCATCTACCGGTTCTCCCATAATCGTTTTGAGTTTATCTCTGATCTCTTCCGGAGAAAAAGGTTTTTTAATATAGTCTGCCGCCCCTTTTTCGATAAATTCCTTAACCCGCTGCTGGCTGCCTTCGGTTGTCACCACAACCACCGGAATCGATTTTAAAACCTCGTCCGTTTTCATTTCCGCGATCAATTCCATTCCATCCATATCCGGCATATTATAATCGGTTACCACAACATCCAGCCACTCCGCCCGCAAGATATCAAGAGCCTCCCTGCCGTTTGCAGCTTCATAAAATTCTCCGGTATCGAAACCGCATGCGGATATGGTCTTTTTGATCACCATCCGCATGGTGCTGGAATCATCAACTATGAGTACATTATATGCCATATGGTTTACTCCCCGTTTGGGTGTCTCCTAACGCATCTTATCTCCATCAAGCGGCATTTACGAGATCCTCCACCAACTGAAGTTTCCCCCCGAACTCCGCAATGATTTGCTGTATATCTATTTCGGAAAAACCCATGGTCTCCACGACCCCCTTATGAAACCGGTAAAACAGAGCATCCGACCCGCCACCGATTCCCATCATCATACAAAGGGTATCCGCCAAATAGACGATGGCGATTTCCGTATCCACATCAGAAGGCGTTTCCGAAAGATGATGATTCCGAATTATATCCACCATCTTTGAACTGAATTTCCACTTTTCAGCCACCATTGCGCCGAGTTCGGCATGATCGATGCCGATGACCTGTTTTTCAGCTTCCTGAAAGCTCAACCCATTTTCCTGAACTAGAGATTTAATCTCTTCAGAAGCATCGTCCACGAACTGACTCAAGACAACCTTGCCGATATCTTTCACCAAGGCAGCCGTGAATACGCGATGGTTGTCTTTCTGCCCGATTTTCTCCGTCAGTTCTTTTGCGATGAGTGCAGATGCCACAGAATATTTCCAAAGCTCGCCTGCGCTTAGGTCGTACCCTTCCTGCTTTCTCTTAAAATTATCAGAACCGCAACTCACCAGAACCAGATCCACCAACTGATCCATACCCACAAAGACAATGGCCTGGTGGACGGATTCCACCTTGCGGGACAAGCCGAAATGTGCTGAATTACAAGCCCTCAACAAATTGGCTGTCAAGGCTTGATCATAGGCAATCACATCGGTCAACTGAGACATGGAGCTGTTGGGATCCTCCACAAGAGACATGATTTTGTTGGCCACCTGCGGAATCGGTTTGAGCGTGTCGATCTTTTTAACTATTTTTTTGATATCGTTCATATTTCGATGATCCCCTTACCCGATACTTTGAGCCAAACACCACCATTTTTAATGGACAGTTTCAGTGTCCGGTTGGAGTTACCGCCTATATCTTCGTAGTCGACCATCACGTTGTTTTTCCAGAAAATCTTGCGCAGTGCCATGTAATTCCGTTTGCCGATGTTAAAAAATCCCTGCTGATCCAAGACCTGAGCCCCACCTGCAATCACTACCTTCATCCGCTGTTTCTTGGCGCCCAGTTTATAGGCGGCTTTAAACAACGGCGGAATACCGGAGTCTGCAAACATATACGGATTCTTTTTAGCCTTATCGGAATCCAAATTCGAATCCGGCAACATATAGTGCAGCACCCCACCCACTCGGGCCACAGCATCATAAATGGCAACACCGATGCAGGATCCCAGTGAATACGTCACAATGGTGGAATCCACATCATTGCTCACCTTCATATCCGAAACACCGACAATGATGTTGTTCACTGAATCATTTCCTCTTCAACTTCCATAGGTTTTACAGCTGACCCTTTGGCAATATCGAAAATTCCCGAAATATCGAGGATCAATCCGACCCGCCCGTCACCCAGAATCGCGCCTCCGGCAATACCTTTTATGCTTTTCATGTACTGGCCGATGCTCTTGATCACCACCTCTTCTTTGCCCAGAAGTTCATCCAGCAGCAAACACCGCTGTTCGCCGTCGTTTTCGACGGTCACCACAAGCCCTTCCCACGGTTTTTCGGCATCTCCTTTTACCGAGAATATTTGATCCAGTCGAATGAGGGGAATCAAACTTCCCCGGGATAATATCATCTCTCCTTTCTGCTTAATGGTGGAGTATTGATCTTTTTCCGGTCTGAAGGATTCCCGAATGGCAAGGGTTGGAATGATATATTTGTTGTGTCCGACCCTGACCAGCATACCCTCAATAATGGCAAGGGTCAGCGGAAGGCTGATAATGAATTTCGACCCTTGGCCCGGCCGGCTATCGATTTCAACCCGCCCTCTCAGCTTTTCGATAGCCTTTTTCACCACATCCATTCCGACACCCCGACCGGAAACATCTGTTACGGTTTTTGCAGTTGAAAAACCCGCATGGAATATCATGTTGTAAATTTCGCTGTCGGTTAATTTCATGTCGTCGGTAATCAGGTTTTTCGATTTCGCTTTTTCTAAAATTCTATCTTTATTTAACCCGCGACCGTCATCCTCAATTTCGATAATGATATTGCTTCCCCGCTGATACGCCCGGAGATTGATGGTGCCGTTCTTTTTCTTTCCGACGTTCTCTCGATCCTCGATAGATTCGATGCCATGGTCTGCCGCGTTTCGGATCATGTGAACCATGGGTTCATAGAGTTCTTCCACCACATTCCGATCGATTTCCGTGTCCTCACCGGACATTTCCAAAGCCACTTCTTTACCTGAATTTTTCGCAAGATCTCTCACCAGTCGCACCATCTTCTGGAACGTGGATTTAATGGGAACCATCCGCATGGCCATGGCCGTCTTCTGAAGGCTGGAAGTAATTTGGGTTAACTGATTCATGGTGTGGTAGAGCTTTTGATCGCTGGCCAGGACAATGGTATCGTTTTGCTTCAGCATGGCCTGGTTGATGACGAGCTCTCCGGTGAGATCCACGAGATTATCCAGTTTTTTGGTATCTACCTTGACTTGCAGATCGATCTGACCGTGTTTGAATTTTTTCTGTTCCCGCAAGCCGGAGATAACGGTTTTGGAATCGGTCTTATTTTGTTCTACCAGTATTTCACCGATCTTTTTTTCCGGTTCTTCTTTCTGTCTTTCCAGGCTTGCCTCAATATCTTCCGGTGAAACCGATCCGCTTTCCACCAGGATCTCACCCAGGGGTTTTTCCTCAGCACCGGATGCCCGGGTATTCAAAGCCTCAATACGTTGGGTTAAATCGACGGTATTAACATTATCGTCAATGGCGGAACCGGACTCGAGTGCTCCTTGAACATTTTGAATCATCTTTTTCAGCATATCCACCGACTCGAGAACGATATCGATAATGCCGGCATCAATTTGTATGGCTCCGTTTCTGGCATGGTCGAGAAGATTTTCCGCACTATGGGCAAGTTTATTGATTTTCTCAAGATTCAAAAAGCTGGAAACACCTTTGATGGTATGAAACGGTCTGAATATGGCATTTATGGTTTCAACGTCGCCGGGATCCTGCTCCAAATCGATAAGACTAATCTCAATGGTGGACAGATTGTCCAAAGATTCCAGAACGAAATCCCCCATAATTTCTCTATCTTCCTCACGAACCTCAATGAGGGCATTTGTTTCTGCTTCAGGAGGGGCTTCAGTTCGGATCTCTTCTGCTTCTTCGACGGCATCTGATTTTTCAAATCCGAGAGCTTCCAGCAGACCGGAGACGTCATCATCCACATCATCTTCATTTTTCAGTGACCGGAAGAGCTTTTGAAGTTTCTCAATCCCATCTTCCAGCGGGGTCATATCTTCGGCTTCAAACATTATTATCCGCTCGAGATAACCCATGAGGGCTTTAATCAGATCTAAAAATACCAGATTGTCAAAGCTCTTGAACGCTTCCTCTAATTCTCCGAAGTAGTTTAAGATTTTGCCCATGGCGGCAATATCCTGATCTTCAAGTGTGACTACTTCCAGGGATATCGCCTGAAGATGATTATCTATTTTCTCCATCAGTTCGCTCATGGTTCCACCCTCTTATCGTATCAATATCGGTCGATTGAAAACCGGATTTACTGTTTCGCACCATTCACCTGCAATCTGTTGAGGATCATTGATGAAGGGAATCTTTAACCGAGAACCTTTTGCAGCTTTTCGCTGAAAGTATCCGGAGTAAAAGGTTTGATAACATAGTTGCTGACACCGGCTTTCGCCGCCTCCATCACATTATCCTTTTGCCCCTCGGCAGTAACCATAACAAATGGAATACTTTTTAATCCGGCATCTCCGCGCACGGCCTTGAGTAATTCGATTCCCGACATCACCGGCATGTTCCAGTCCGATATAATAAGCCCGATCGATTCTTTTTTAAGTTCCTCAAGGGCCTTCTGGCCGTTTTCAGCCTCGACAATATTGTTGAATCCCATGCCTTTTAGATTGTTTTTAATGATTTTCCGCATAGTGGAAAAATCATCGACAACTAACACTTTCATCCCAGCATCCACGATTCATACTCCTTTATTTTCGTTTCCATCTGGAGAGCTTTTCAAATGCCTCCTCGGCGGTTCGACAAAGAACTCCCAACTCCACCGGCTTTGTGAAATAATCGTCAAAACCGGCCTCCCTGCAATCGCGAAGTTCAAAAATCGATGCATATCCGGTAACCGCGTAGATGATCGAAATCGGTTGATCTTTTCGAATCTGCCTGCAAAGATCCAATCCGTTCATTCCCGGAAGTTTAAGATCTAAATACATCACATGGATATTGTTGGTCTTTAAAACATCGAGTGCCTCCTCACCGCTTTCCGCCAGATATGTTGAATACCCGACTTGTTCAAAAGCCATTTTAAACGCATCTCGAATCTGAGCTTCGTCATCGACAATAAGAATCGCCTTGTTACTCATGATCTGGCTCCAAATAATTGTTTGGCAGATACGTTATGCTTTATGCTGCTTTTTCAAGTGCCGATATCTCCTGTTCGCTGAGCACGCAGTCTATATCAAGAAGGATTTTAACCCCGCCTTCCATTTTGGCCATTCCGAGAATATAGTCGGTGTTTAACTTGGTGCCGAATGTCGGAGTATCTTCAATGTCCTCTCCTTTTATATTCAGCACTTCGGATACCGCATCCACCACTACGCCGATGGTGACTTTTCCGGAGTTCCCTTCAATTTCAACCACGATGATACAGGTCCGTTCCGTGTAATCGATGGCGTTCAGCCCGAATCTGAGCCTTAGATCCACAACAGGTATCACTTTCCCTCGAAGGTTGATCACGCCTTTAACGAACTCGGGAGTCTGGGGCACTGATGTAATTGCCATCATTCCGATGATTTCTTTGATCTTTATAATTCCGATACCGTACTCTTCTTCATCCAGGGTAAAGGTAAGGTATTTACCCTCTCTGTTGTAAATGTCAGTGTCCTCCACCAGAGTTGTATCCTCTGTTTCTCCACCCATGGTTCTAATCCTCCATCAAAAGATTAAAAATATCGAATAACAAACTGATTTTACTTTTAATTATTTTTGCACACATGGTCCATCATTCGATTCAATACTGCGCCGACTTCAACGAAATCACTATCTGCATACGTAATAAAACGGGGGCGAAAGCTATGACCGGTTGCTATGGTGCCCTTGGTTCTATCCGGCAATACGATGATGATCCGGATATCTGAAAGCAGTTCCCGAATTCCGATAAATTCGGACAGTTCTTTCTTTGATTCCGTCATCAAAATCGAAATATCAACCGGATCGCCGGGCTGACTGAGCCTGATCGTAAGATCTTTAAGGTTTCGATATATTTCCAAATTCATACCCGGTACGAAGGCCTCAACCACTCTTTGCAGCCGTTTTCCGGCCTCGTCTTTCCTTTTGGAATACAGGAAAACCTTGCTGCCAGCATTTTCCAATTTGTTAACACGTTCTTTGTTATTCCTCTGATCCGTTAAACTTCCCTTTTATCGATTCAATCGGGATTGAAGATTGTAAATAAGTATACAAAATTCATGCCTAAATAATCAGTTAAATTAAATATTAAATTATATCAGTAGGTTATTATAAATTAATAATCATAAATAATGTCCTACAAGTTACATTGTACTCTTTTATAAGACACTTTCCAGGAATAATGTCTTTTCAAACAAGACAATTCAGAAATGAAACAAACGATCAAATTTAGGAAATAGGAAGCTTATCTCAAGTGGTTAACGGGGTAATGAGAGGAATAAATGGAATCCTACGAGAGCGAAAAAGGATGTGTCATTCGCCCCGGGAAATCTGATACTTCTTCAATAGCGCGTATAACCGCGGTCGAGACAAGCCGGATACGGTACAGGATTCTTTGATATCCCAGTCCGTATAAGCCATGAGGCTTTTGAGATAGGATCGCTCAGCCTGAGTAACAGCGGTCTCTCTAAAGTCCTTTAAGGGGCCGATCGGTTGGCTGGAAACGCCTTCATTTTGAATATCATCCTCATCTTCCTTTTTGCCCACAGACGCCCGGGTTACCTCCACGCGAATAGGAGTGGGAAGATGCTTGGGGAATAAGATGGGATCATCTTCGGTTGTGGTGAGGAGATTTTCCATGGTGTTGGCAAGTTCTCGGACATTTCCCGGCCAGCTATAATCCATAATCGTTTCAATAAATTCAGGGGAGAAGCCCTTGGTGGCAACACTGTAACGTTCACAGAATTTAGTCATAAAATAGATGGCAAGATCTTTAATATCATCGGTACGGTTTTGTAGCGCCGGTAAATCGATGGTCACCGAGCGGAGCCGGTATAGCAAATCTTGACGAAATCTCCCGTCTTTAACCATTCGATCAAGGTTGCGATTGGTGGCGGCAACCAGTCTGAAATCGCTTTCCTTTTCCGATTTCCCGCCCACGGGTCGATACCGCCTTCCTTCTAAAACCCGCAGGAAGCTTTTTTGTACGGCCAGGGGCAACTCTCCCACCTCATCCAGAAATAAAGTTCCACCGTCTGCCTGCTTCACCAGACCGTCATGGCTCTTCACAGCGCCTGTAAATGCCCCTTTTTCATGACCGAACAGAGTGCTCTCAACAAGGGTTTCCGGGAGTGATGCACAATCCACAACAACGAAATTTCTTTCCTCACGAGGGCTGTTAAGATGAATGGCATTGGCAAACAACTCCTTGCCGGTCCCGGTCTCACCGATAATTAATACATTGGCATCACTGTTGGCTGCTTGGGCCAATAGATCGAGGCAACGTATCATCTTGGAGCTGTTACCGATGATGTTATCGCGTTTCAATGAAACAGAAGGTTTCTTAGCCTTTTTTTCTTCCCGATATTGAAGCGCTCGAATCAGGGGGAGGGTCATGGCATCGATTGAAGGCGGTTTTTCGATATAGTCCCAAGCGCCGCTTTTGATGGCAAGTTCAGCACCGTCAGGGTCTCCTTCTCCTGTTATAATAATGACTTCCGGCCTAAACGGTGCTTCTCGAATCTTTGGCAGTGCTGCGAGTCCGTTGCCGTCGGGCAATCGGACATCTAGAAAAACAACATCCGGCTGCTCGACAAAAACCTCCCGTATGCCTGACTTCAATGTTAATTCATAGCAGGCCACATGCCCCATCCGTTCCATGGCATTGGCCAACGCATCGCAGATCATTCGATCATCGTCGATAATGAAAATCTTTGCCATTTATTCTACTCGCTGATGAAGAATATGATTATGGGTGAGGATGGAGTAACTCGCTTAAAAACAGAAAACCATACAGATTTTCAATATTTAACCGATTGTGTCTTGTTTGTCAAGATTTTCCAAAAGGCAAGCTTACTGCTAGTGATTTGAGGTGGGATATCATTTGGATCAATTTCTATCGGCTGAACGATTATTTCGATTCAGGAATATCAATGCACAATCTATATCGTCTTTTTTGAAACCCAATTAGCCGGGCAGGTCTCTTCTATCTCCATTTTCAACCCCTGATAGGCGTCGGAGAGCTTCAACTTTTCATCTTCGGATAAGGAGGGAGTTCCGTTGGCAACGGTGTCTGAAGTGATTACGCCGTCTATAACCATCGCATGCAGATGGCAAAGACCTCAGCAGCCCTCGCCAGGCATAATGAGGCAGGACTTTTATATATCTCAATACTTACAAATCCGACTATGGCAGGGGTGCTGGCAAGCTTCGCGTCTTTAGGAGACGTGATCATGGCTGAACCAAAGGCATTGATTGGTTTTACAGGGCCACGGGTCATAGAGCAGACAATAAGACAAAAGCTGCCTGAGGGTTTTCAGCGTTCAGAATTTTTGCTCGAACACGGGCTCATTGATATGGTAGTGAACCGCAAGAATCTCAAGGATACGGTGTATCAGGTTATTGACTATTTGGGTTGATTATTATATAATTATTTAAAAATAAGGAGCAAAGATGGCTCAGGTTAGTCTTAGGAATTTGACAAAGGTCTTCCCGGGCAATATATTGGCTGTTGACAATGTAAGCCTGGGTGTGGAAAATAAAGAGTTTTTGGTCCTTGTGGGTCCTTCGGGCTGCGGTAAATCTACCACCCTCAGGATGGTGGCGGGCCTGGAGAAATCTACAGAGGGTGAGATCTGGATAGGGGATAAGATTGTAAATGATGTGCCGGCAAAGGACAGGAACATTGCAATGGTCTTTCAGAATTATGCGCTTTATCCGCATATGACTGTATATGAGAATATGTCTTTTGCGCTGAGACTGCGCAGATTTCCTAAATCAGAGATAGATACGCGCGTAAAAGATGCAGCTGAGATACTTGGCATAAAGAAATTACTCGACAGGCGGCCCAGGGAACTTTCAGGAGGGCAGCGCCAGAGGGTTGCAGTAGGCAGGGCCATTGTCAGGAAGCCGATGGTGTTTTTATTTGATGAGCCTTTAAGCAATCTGGATGCCAAGATGCGTGTCCAGATGAGGACAGAGTTAAATAAACTGCATATAAGGCTTCAGTCGACCATGATTTACGTGACGCATGATCAGACCGAGGCAATGACCATGGGCGACAGGATCGTGGTGATGAAGGATGGCGTAATACAGCAGGTCGCAGATCCTATTACGCTTTAT
>JACKQG010002224.1_pt1 | contig 11065 bp, 12 predicted proteins | sample 8237621 | NCBI WGS metagenome assembly JACKQG01 (sample SAMN15677084, study PRJNA649215) | marine metagenome | biome: marine; feature: Black Sea; material: saline water; isolation source: suspended particulate matter (SPM) from the Black Sea western gyre | collected 2013-06-09/2013-06-10 | depth... | reverse complement strand
TCTTCGTTTTCGTCGGTATTACAGAAGCCGTAACCCTTGACATTACTAAACCATTTCACCGTACCTGTGGTCATAACCTTACCTCATAACTTTCAATATCTACTTAGATTAGGAGCAATTGATCCAATTTGCTGTTTTAATTTTTCGTTTTAGTACCAACGTTAATGATAAAATATTTCATCACATAATCAATATCCTAGCATGAAATATTTCAACATTTTGATAATTTATTCGCTTAATATTTAGCTGGGACATTGAAAATAGACACACGTGTTATTATGTTAAATGCAATTAAAAATTTAACAGGATTTGTAGTATGAGTCAGCGCCCTGATGATGACGATACCGTTTTGCTCGAACAAACTCGGCCAAAACTGAAAAAGCCACCCTTATATAAGGTAGTTCTGATTAATGATGATTACACACCGATGGAATTTGTTGTTCATGTTCTAGAATCTATCTTTAATCATAACCGTGACCAGGCAACTTTAATCATGTTGCATGTGCACAAGCTGGGAAAGGGGGTTTGTGGAGTATTCACCAGAGACATTGCTGAAACTAAAGTCGTTCAGGTGAATAACTATGCGCGTGAAAACAAACACCCCCTGATGTGCGAAATGGAAGAGGCGTAAGCCCAGTCGACTGTTGCTTGAATAAAATATAGGCAGTTCTTGAATACATTTTAAATTTTTTGGGTCTATATTTGTTATGATTAAATCGAAAACTACGGAACTGTAAATAAATAATTATGCTGAATAAAGAACTAGAGCTCTCGTTAAACCAGGCATTTCTTGATGCGAAGGAAAAAATGCATGAGTTTATTACAGTCGAGCATATTCTGTTGATGCTGACCGAAAACGCTTCTGCGATAGCGGTTTTACAGGCCTGTGGAGCAGATGTTAAGAGGTTACGCGCCGAATTAATAAAATTTGTCGATCAGAATACTCCCATTCTGTCAGATAAGGATGATAGAGACACTCAGCCGACTTTAGGTTTTCAGCGCGTATTACAACGTGCTCTGTTTCATGTGCAATCATCAGGACAGGGAGAAGTCAGTGGAGCCAACGTTCTGGTTGCGATTTTTTCTGAGCAGGATTCACATGCCGTGTTTTTATTACACTCTCAGGATGTGGAAAGACTGGATGTAACGAATTATCTATCGCACGGAATATCTCGCATTGATGAAACCACGCAGGAAGATAGCTATGCATCAGAGCCCTTCAGCGAAAGTCCGCCGAAAGACAAGCCGCTCGAAATCTATGCAACGAATCTGAATGAACTGGCGCTTGCAGGCAGAATTGATCCGCTGATTGGACGCGAACAAGAAATTGAAAGGGTTGTGCAAACACTCTGTCGGCGGCGTAAAAATAACCCTCTGCTGGTAGGAGAGGCAGGGGTTGGCAAAACAGCGATTGCCGAGGGCCTGGCGCGCAAAATAGTGGAAGAATCGGTACCTGAAATTTTGCTCGATGCGACTATTTACTCTCTCGATTTAGGTGCTTTAGTTGCCGGCACCAAATACCGTGGAGATTTCGAAAAACGCCTTAAAGCGGTAATCAAGCAGTTAAAAGAAGAGCCTCACGCAGTACTCTTCATTGATGAAATTCATACCATTATTGGTGCTGGCTCTGCATCTGGTGGCGTAATGGATGCCTCGAACCTGATCAAACCCGTTTTAGCCAGCGGCGAAATGAAGTGTATAGGCTCCACCACTTATCAGGAATATCGTGGTGTTTTCGAAAAAGATCGTGCACTCGCCAGGCGATTTCAAAAAATCGATGTGCCAGAACCATCCGTGGATGAGACCTTCCAGATTTTAAAAGGACTTAAAACGCGTTTTGAAGAGCATCATGATGTTAAATACACCGTCCAGGCATTAAAAAAAGCGGCAGAGTTATCTGCTCGCTATATTAATGATCGTCACCTGCCCGATAAAGCGATCGATGTAATCGATGAAGCCGGGGCAAAGCGAAGAATTCTTCCGGAAAAACAACGTAAAAAAACCATTGGCATCCATGAAATTGAGTATATCGTTTCACAAATAGCCCGAATTCCATCATCCACCGTCAATACGGTTGATATGGATATGTTGAGAAATCTGGGTAAAAATCTTTCTCGGGTAGTATTTGGACAGGATAAGGCGATTAAGGCGCTGGATTCCGCCATAAAAATGTCACGCTCTGGTCTTGGCAGAGATGCCAAGCCGGTCGGCTCGTTTCTGTTTGCCGGCCCCACCGGGGTTGGCAAGACCGAAGTGTGTAAGCAGCTGGCCAAAATAATGGGCATAGAGCTTATCAGATTCGATATGTCAGAATATATGGAGCGTCATACCGTATCACGCCTGATTGGCGCGCCACCCGGGTATGTAGGTTTTGACCAGGGGGGGCTGATGACTGAAGAGGTTCTCAAGCATCCATATTCTGTCGTTTTACTGGATGAAATAGAAAAAGCCCATCCAGATGTTTTTAATTTATTACTGCAAGTCATGGATAACGGTACTTTGACCGATAACAATGGTAGAAAAGCCGATTTTCGTAACGTCATCCTGGTCATGACCACCAATGCTGGCGCTGATTTGATCAGTCGAAGTACCATGGGTTTCACCATGCAGGATCACAGCTCTGATGCTGGTGAGGCTATTAAAAAGATATTCACCCCTGAGTTCAGGAATCGTCTGGATGCGATCATCCATTTCGAAGCGCTGAATACAAAGGTTATTCTAAATGTGGTCGATAAGTTCCTGATTGAACTCGAATCTCAACTGGAAGCTAAAAAGGTCACTTTACGAATATCGGATGCCGCACGAGCTTATCTGGCAGAAAAAGGTTATGACCCCAAAATGGGGGCCAGACCGATGGCCAGAGTTATCCAGGACGAAATCAAGCAGGTGCTGGCTGAAGAGCTACTGTTTGGAGATTTATCCGCGGGCGGTGAAGTCCGGATTGATTGTGAAGATGACAAACTGGTTTGCCATACTGCAGCAGGGGAAAAGCGAACACCTGAAAAGGCAGGTTAACCCAAGGGGTTTTATCTTTCTCTGAAAGTAATACGACCCTTTGATAAATCGTATGGTGTCAGTTCGACAGTAACTTTGTCACCAGTCAATATACGTATGTAATGCTTACGCATTTTGCCTGAAATGTGAGCAATGACTACATGTCCATTTTCAAGCTCAACACGAAACATAGTGTTAGGTAATGTATCGATTACCGTACCCTGCATTTCAATATGATCGCCTTTTGGCATTCTTTAAACCTGTGTTTTAAAAGACGGTGCATTATCCAGCTTTTAGCAGGAATCGCAACTTAAAAAACCGTACGGTTATGTGTTAGAGTTAGCGTTTTTTAACAGTGAAACAAGCATGTCAAAATTCGCTTTCGTATTTCCGGGTCAAGGTTCTCAATCTACAGGCATGATGTCCGGCTGGGGTGAGCATCAGCACATTGTCGACGAGTGCTTTAATGAAGCATCAGAAGTGCTGGGTTACGATTTAAAGTCCATCATCAATGCAGACCCTGCTGAAAAACTAAATCAGACCGAAGTCACTCAACCCGCGATGCTCGCTTCTGCAGTGGCGACCTATAGAGTGTGGCAGCATCTGGGTTTAGTGGATGCCAGTATTTACTCCGGCCATAGCCTGGGGGAATATGCCGCGCTGGTCTGTGCCGACAGCATTCCGTTTACCGATGCTATCGCTCTGGTGGCACAAAGAGGGAAATTAATGCAGTCAGCCGTTGCAGAAGGTGAGGGCGCAATGGCAGCGATCATTGGCCTGGATGACGAAAATGTAATCAAGGCCTGTGCAATGGTGACTGAAGGCGTGGTCTCTGCGGTCAATTTTAATGCGCCGGGTCAGGTTGTTATTGCCGGCCATCGAACCAGTGTGGAGCAGGCCATGCAAAATGCGAAGCAGCTGGGCGCCAAACGTGCACTGCCGTTACCAGTAAGCGTACCATCTCATTGTGCGCTGATGGAGTCTGCCGCAGAAAGCCTGTATCAGCAATTACTCGATATTAATCTACAAATGCCGCGTGTACCGGTTATCCATAATCAAAATGCGTCAATTGCAGGAAGTGTCGATGAAATTAAAAGTTTGCTTAAATTACAGTTGTCCCAGCCCGTATTATGGGTAGATTGCGTTGCGGCCATCAAAGCTTCAGGTGTGCAAACTCTGGTAGAACTGGGGCCGGGAAAAGTACTTACAGGTCTTACCAGACGCATCGACAATAGCATGAATGCTCATGCAATATATGACCTGGAAAGTCTGGAAAAAGCTCAACACTCATTATTGGAGATAGAATAATTATGTTAACAGATCAAATTGCATTGGTTACAGGTGCAAGTCGTGGAATTGGTCAGGCAATCGCTATTGCTCTGGGTGAAGCCGGGGCAACAGTCGTCGGCACAGCCACCAGTCAGGATGGTGCCAATAAGATCAGCGAATATATGGCATCAGCAGGATTAAAAGGAAAGGGGCTAGTGCTGGATGTATCCAGCCCTGATTCTATTTCCAGCTGTATTGCACAGGTAAATAATGAATTCGGCGTTATCGATATTCTGGTTAATAATGCAGGAATAACCAAGGATACCCTGTTAATGGCCATGAAAGACGAGCAATGGGATGCCATTATTAACACTAACCTGAGCTCAATCTTCAGAATGTCGAAAGCGGTGATCCGCGGCATGATGAAAAAACGCGGCGGTCGAATCATTAGCATATCTTCTGTTGTCGGCGCTTCTGGAAATGCAGGTCAGACCAACTATGCTGCGGCTAAAGCCGGACTGGTCGGTTTTAGCAAGTCTCTTGCTCGCGAGATTGGTTCACGTCATATTACTGTAAACGCGGTTGCGCCAGGCTTCATCGATACCGATATGACCCGCGAACTCGGGCAAAATCAAAAAGATGCCCTGTTAAGTCAGATTCCTCTCGGGAGATTAGGGCGTGCAGAGGAAATAGCCGCGACAGTCTTATTTCTTGCTTCGCCTGCTGCGGCTTACATCACCGGGGAAACCATTCATGTGAATGGCGGGATGTATATGGCATGAGCCAAACAGTTAATGTAACCAATTAAATAATGCGTGTAATTATTTGAAATTTAAAGCAATAAATCATATTTCAATATATGGTGGCATGTCTTGAAGCTTTTCAATACAATACGCGTCACAATTGTGCTGAACGAATTTACTTATTAGGAGAAACTCAAAAAATGAGCTCTGTTGAAGAACGTGTTAAAAAAATTGTTGCTGAGCAACTGGGTGCTAAAGATGAAGACGTGACAAACGCTGCATCTTTTGTTGATGATCTGGGTGCTGACTCTCTCGATACCGTTGAACTGGTTATGGCTCTTGAAGAGGAGTTTGAAACAGAAATTCCTGATGAAGAAGCCGAAAAAATCACCACAGTTCAATTAGCAATCGATTACATCAACAACAATTTGTAATTGCTGGTCTATTGAATTCCCCAAATGCCGTTTAACATTAATGCGTGTTAAACGGCATTTTAATTAGTGCAACTAGAAACTGATTCTTATAGAGGTTACATCCATTGTCTAAACGTCGCATAGTAATCACCGGTTTAGGAATGCTTACTCCAGTTGGAAATAGCGTAGAAGAAACCTGGAAAAATATAGTCGCTGGAAAAAGTGGTATAGCCCCAATAACAGCCTTTGATACGACTGATTTCCCTGTAAAAATAAGTGGGTCAGTGAAAAATTTTGATGCCACTCAATACATCGAAAAGAAAGATCTCAAAAAAATGGATATTTTTATCCATTATGGAATCGCAGCGGGCATACAGGCAATGGATGATGCGGGACTGGTCGTTACCGAGGAAAATGCCGAACGTATAGGTGTTGCCATCGGTTCAGGTATTGGCGGATTACCCGGCATCGAAAGAAACCGGGATATGTATGTGGCTGGCGGTGCCCGAAAAATTTCTCCTTTTTTCGTGCCCAGCTCAATTATCAATATGGTTTCCGGTAACCTCTCTATTATGCGCGGTCTGAAAGGCCCCAATATATCCATCGTGAGCGCATGTACTACAGGTGCTCACAATATTGGAGATGCGGCGAGAATGATTGCATATGGTGATGCCGATGTAATGATTGCCGGTGGCTCCGAAATGTCGACCTGTCCATTAGGCGTTGGTGGTTTTGCAGCCGCCAGAGCTTTATCTACCCGCAATGATGACCCTGAAGCCGCTAGCCGACCCTGGGATATAGACCGTGATGGTTTCGTATTAGGCGATGGCGCTGGTGTTGTTGTACTGGAAGAGTATGAGCATGCCAAAAAACGTGGTGCTAAAATTTACTGTGAACTCGCCGGCTATGGCATGAGTGGAGATGCCTATCACATGACATCACCCTCTCCGAGTGGAGAAGGCCCCGCACGCTGTATGCATAACGCACTCAGAGATGCCGGGGTTAATAAAGAACAGGTTGATTATATCAATGCGCACGGCACATCAACTCCCGCAGGCGACAAGGCAGAAACAATGGCGGTAAAAGCAGCCATGGGCGAGCATGCTAAGAAAGTGGTCGTCAGTTCGACCAAGTCGATGACGGGACATCTGCTGGGTGCTGCCGGTGGTATTGAAGCAATTTTTGCCATTCTTGCGATACGAGATCAGGTGATTCCTCCGACCATAAACCTGCAAAATCAGGATCCGGAGTGTGATCTGGATTTCTGTGCAAATACCGCCAGAGATGCCAAACTGGCTATTACCTTATCCAACTCTTTCGGCTTTGGTGGTACTAACGGAACCCTGCTGTTCAGAAAAATTTAACGCTACATATACCGATCTTTTCTTTTAAACAGTGCCTCACTGTCGAAAGATTATAAGTCCTCCCGATTTACTGGCTTTACATCAGTATAAGCCAGATGACTACCCGTATTTACTAGCCTCCAATACCTCTGGAGCGGTAAATACGCGGTACTCTATTTTGATGGCTTACCCGCAGCAAACCATTGTTCAAAATCCCGGTGATGAAGACTGCCTGTCTACTATTCATACACCATTAACATCCAATCCGGAACCAAAAGAGTACCCATTTATCGGTGGATGGTTTGTTTTTTTAAGCTATGAATATGCTTCCATCGTTGAGCCTTCTGTCAACTTTCACATCGGAAAGTCATCGCTGCCGCTGGCCTTTATAAGCCGGATTCCTGCAGCAGTCATTATCGATCATCAGCTACATCAGGGAATTGTTGTCGCAAGCAGTGAGCGCGAAGATCTGATTCAGCAAATTTTATGCGACATCGAGTCTGCTCCAGCCTTTGAAAAAAAAATACTTCCGGCCTGTGAAATTGACGAGGAAGATCCTGCAGTTTATTTAAAGAATCTTGAGCAGATCCATCAATACATAAAAAATGGTGATGTTTTTCAGGCTAATTTATCCCGTCTGTGGAGCGCAAAGTTTGAGAGGAACTGTGACCCGGTCAGCCTGTACGCTAATTTACGCCACTCAAACCCGGCCCCTTTCGCATCGCTGGTCAAATTTAAAGACCAGTACATCATCAGCTCTTCACCAGAACGACTGGTTTCCGTTTGTGATGGAACTGTCGATACGCGTCCTATTGCTGGCACCTACCCGAGAGGTAAAACTGCCGAAGAAGATAAACAATTATCGGATTCATTGCTTAATCATCCCAAGGAACGTGCTGAGCATGTCATGCTGATCGATCTGGAGCGAAATGATTTAGGGCGAATATGTTCCCCGGGAAGCATCCATGTTAAGGATAAAATGATTGTTGAAACCTATACTCATGTTCATCACATTGTATCCAGGGTATCCGGGCAATTAAAAGATGCTCTATCCACCAGGGATGTCGTGCACGCGGTATTCCCTGGTGGCACCATCACCGGCTGCCCCAAAGTGCGTTGTATGCAGATTATCAGTGAACTGGAACAGACTGCACGCGGCGCTTATACCGGCGCACTCGGATATGTCAGCGACAATGGGTTTATGGATCTTAATATATTAATAAGAACAATGGCTTATGGCGATAATGTAATTCAATTTCGAGCTGGAGCCGGTATTGTCAGTGACTCAGTGAGTGAAAAAGAATTAACCGAAACCAGACATAAAGCCCGGGGTATGCTTAATGCGCTTCAATTTAATCAGTGATCTTACGGATGAGTCACATCCAGACCTGCAGGAACGAGGTCTGCATTATGGTGACGGTCTATTTGAGACGATGCTGCTTGCCGATGGACAGATTAAGTACTGGCAGGAACATTTTGCCAGGCTGCAGGATTCAGCTCGTAAACTATCCATTGAGTGCCCCTCAAAACACTGGTTTGAGTTTAGATTAAAGCCTTACATTGACTTAAATAAGCGTTTTGTTATCAAGATTATTTTAACCCGTGGCCAGGGTGGGCGTGGGCTACAGCTGCCTTCAGACCTTAAAAGTAATATTTACCTGTTAAAATATGAATCGCCTACTGATCCCAATAAAGACACCATCAAGGCCATGTTTTCCGACGTTACCCTGCCACAAAATTTCAATCTGGCAGGCATGAAACATCTGAACCGACTGGATTATGTACTTGCTGCCCATCAGTTACAGCAATACCCCGAATATAATGAAGCACTGTTATTCAATACCTCTGGTTTTCTCGTCGAAAGCATTATCGGCAATCTTTTTTTCGTCAAGAATGGATTGATCTGTACGCCATTACTGGATGAATCCGGTGTGAGAGGCGTGATGCGCGGGTTAATCCTAAAAAAGCTGAAGCAGGCAGGAAAAAAAGTTAATATTGGCACCTACGTTAAACAGGACGTTATCGAGTCTGACGAATGTTTTTTATGTAATAGCGTACAGGGGATAAGCCCGCTGACTCAAATAGAGAACACCCCGTTCCCAATCGGTTCTGTCACCCAATATTTACAGCAAGAATTCCATGGCCATTAAGGCAATCAAAAAAATTTTATATTTTGTCATTTTAACAGGCCTGCTAGGCAGCCTGTTCCTGGGCTATCAGTTTAAGCAGTTTCAGACTCAGCCCATCCAGCTGGATACTGAGGCTGTCAAATTCACGATCTATAGCGGCAATACGATTCGGCAGGTGGCTCAAAACCTGGCCGATAAAGGCTATATTCTCGATCCCCTGATGTTTATCGTACTGGCCAGGTTAAACGGTTCTGAGTCACACATAAAGGCGGGAGAATATGAAATCCGGTCATTTCATACGCCAGAGGATCTGATTCGGCTTTTCCTGAAGGGCAATACTATTTTGTATAGCTTTACGATTATCGAAGGATGGACCTTCAGGCAGTTGCTGGAGGCGATAAAAGACGATCCAGTACTGATTAAAACCATTTCCGATGCCAGTGTAGAAGAGATTATGGCGCAGATCAGTTTCGCTTCTGAGCATCCGGAGGGTCTGTTTTTACCAGACACATACCATTTCCCCCGAGGCACAACCGACATCAGCTTTCTGCGTCGCGCGTATAAAACCATGCAACAGCTACTCCAGCAGGAGTGGTCCAGTCGTTCAGCTGACTTACCTTTAGACTCTGCCTATGATGCCTTGATACTCGCGTCTATTATTGAGAAAGAAACCGGAGCAGGGTTTGAAAGGCCCTTGATTTCAGCGGCCTTTACCCAGCGCCTGAAGAAAAACATGCGCCTGCAAACCGACCCCACCATTATCTATGGCCTGGGCGACAGCTTCGATGGAAATATTCGACTGCGGGATTTGCGTGGGGACACCCCTTACAATACCTACATCCATAAAGGCCTGCCACCCACGCCCATCGCACTACCAGGTAAACTGGCGATCCACTCTGCATTGCATCCGGCTGACAGCGATGCTATTTATTTTGTATCAAAAGGGGATGGCACGCATTATTTCTCACGCACACTGGACGAACATAATGAGGCCGTTTCCCGTTATCAGCTGAATGGTCGTAAACCCAAACGTAGCGCAGAACCCGGCTAGATGATAATGAATAAAATGATAGTAATCGATGGTGTTGACGGGGCAGGTAAGGGTGTACAGACCCGTCGATTACAGCAGTCTCTGTTAAGTTCCGGGATCTTCTGCATTTTGACGCGTGAACCTGGCGGATCCCCCGGTGCAGAACAAATTCGTGAATTACTGGTCAACGGTGATCCGGACAAATGGGATAGCATGACGGAACTGCTGTTAATGCTGGCTGCCCGCAAAACACATTTAAGAGAAACCATTCTGCCCGCCTTAGCACAGGGGAAGTGGGTCATCAGTGATCGATTTGCAGACTCAAGTCGGGCCTTTCAGGGCATCGCCGGGGAATTAGGACTCGATATCGTGAATCAATTACATCAGATATGCATCGGTGATTTTAAACCAGATCTGGTGCTGATACTGGATATTGATGAAAAGATTGCGCTCTCCAGGGCAGAGGCCCGAGGGCAGGGAGAGGATCGTTTTGAAAGAAAAGGCGGGGAGTATCATGCCATGGTGCGTAGCGCTTTTCGTGAAATAGCGTCATCCGACTCAAGCCTGTATCGGCTCATCGATGCTTCCGGCTCAATGGATGAAGTCTCCACTCAAATCCTGTCCACGATCAATCAGGCATTCTCGCTCTCACTACAATTATCTGACGCTTCATAATGGACAAGGAACGCCCCAGTCAGGTCCACATTACGCCATCAGCCCTGGACTGGCAAAAGACTGTCGTAAGCCAGTTAGTACAATTAAAAAGCCAGCAAAAACTACCGCATGCCATTTTAATAACGCTTAAAACTGCAGTTGATAGCCAGGAATTCGGCTGGTATCTTGCATTGGCATTGCTATGCCAGAACCATCAGCAGGCATTGCCCTGTGGAGAGTGCCAATCCTGCCAACTAATGATTGCTAATAACTATCCCGATTTTACCTTTACCACGCTGATCCACGATGAAAAAACACATAAGCTGAACAAGGTTATAAAAATCAACCAGATCCGTCGATTAATACACCAGCTGTCGTTAACCCATAACAGGGAAGGCGGCAAAATAGCACTGATCTACCCGGCAGAAAAACTCAATCAGGCCTCCGCCAATAGCCTGCTCAAGACGCTGGAAGAACCATCTTCAGACTC
>JACKQG010007405.1_pt1 | contig 11066 bp, 8 predicted proteins | sample 8237621 | NCBI WGS metagenome assembly JACKQG01 (sample SAMN15677084, study PRJNA649215) | marine metagenome | biome: marine; feature: Black Sea; material: saline water; isolation source: suspended particulate matter (SPM) from the Black Sea western gyre | collected 2013-06-09/2013-06-10 | depth... | reverse complement strand
TGTGACGCCATCGGGTGTGGAGTTACCAAAGCCATCTTTCACATCGGCGGTGAGATCGGAGGTCTCGCCTCCGACCATCATCTCATCGGGATCGGCTGTGACCGTCAGGGTGTAGACATGCCGCACGAAGTCAACGCTGGTCGTGTCCGATATAGGGCAACCAGCGCCAGTGACGGTGATGTAGGCCGTCTGTGTCGGCGCCCCTGTCGGCAACTGCTGCGAAGTAAGCACTGCTGTGGCAGTTCCATCTACTGTGGCGATAGGATTAGCAGGACTCAGGTTGCCCAGACTGGTGGTGAAGGTCACTGCCGTGCCGTTCTGGACAGGGTTACTGCAACTGTCGCTCAGGTCGGCGGTCAAGGTTGTGGTGTAGACAAAGTCGGTCAAAAGGGAGGCGGTTGTGTCGGTGACGTAGATCCATGTCCGATCGGCATTGACGTCCAGGGTATTGCAAGAGGCCGGTGTGACGGTTAGAGCTACCGTCCCGACAACAGCATATCCATTGACCGTGCCCGTGATGGCCCCGCTTCCCGACTCGTAGCCATGGAATTCCACACTGCCAACACCATTGGTGATCTCAACACTGGAGGACGAGAAATCACCTTGTGGCGTGCTGGTGAAGTCTACCGTCAGCGTCCTGGGAACCACCGCACCCACTACGTTGCTGTACTCATCGGTCACCGTGAACTGGAGGGTGCTGGTATTACAGCACGTGATAGGCACATCAGTAGGCGTGATGGTCAGGGTGTACGGATCGCCGGCCATGAGGGTTATGGGCACTGTATCTGTAATCACGCTGTCGGTCTCGCAGCATTGCCTTCCCACAGCCGTGGCCTCAACCCACAACACTCCCGCCTGCGTCCCTGAGGTCAGCTCGCCCGTGGCCGTGCCGCCCGAAGTGCATGTGCCAGAGCGAAAGGCATCTACGTTGACATTTGTATCCGTGCCCCCAGTTACAGTATACCCAGCCACCGTGACCGTTATGAAGTGCGGCCCGAAGCTTAGGCCCTCTGTGATAACGTGCTCAACCTGGAATTCCGGTGACGAGGCATACATGTCAATAGTGATGGGCGAGCCGCCATCAACGGCGACACTGGCCACACCACAAGTAATGAGCTTAGCATACATCAGGGAAACCGCCGTTCCCGTGAAGTTCCAGCTAGCGGCAGCTCCTGTAGTATTAGTGTATATCGCTTGGCCGTCATGGTGACCCACGTTGGAGTCAATGCTCCACCCATCGGTTATCACCTCGGTTGGGTCTTCTCCTTCCACCAACTCGTATGGGAGGATGGCCCAGGCTTCACCAGGGAGGGCGCCAATCTCATCGGTCGCGAAGCTAACCATGGTGCAGTCGGGCACATATTCGCCAAACTGATCCTTCACTGCGGCTCCAAGGGTGGAGATAGAAGCCCCATCCGCTGCAATTTGATTGGGGGTGGCCGTGAGCGCCATGCTGTCAGGCACACTCGCTGTAAACTTGACCGACTTCGTGTTGGTTATCATGTATGGGATGGAGGGATCGCCGGTGAGAGCGGTTACAGTCGCGTCTTCCGATCCGCACGACAGAACCGTTGAAGTCAGGATGGCGGAGCCTTTTCCGTCCAGGTCGGTAGTGTCCCCGCAGCGGAAGCCATCAATTCGGATGCAGGTTCCCAATCCAACTGGGGACCGGGTCAGATAATTCACGGTTACAACATGCGGTCCGGGACCCAGGCCAGCGATTATCACCCTCTCTGCTGCCATTCTAGTGACAGCGTGCATGTCCACGGTGATGGCTGTGCTGCCATCAATCTCAACCTCAGCAACGCCGCCCTCGGGGTCTCTTACATACAGTAAAGAAAGCGCGCTGGCCGAGAAAGTCCAGTTCAAAGTGGCGGTAGGGTGGGCCGTGCCGCACGACTTGACATATTGCCCCCCACTAGCCCCAGGGTAGCTCTCAGTGACCCAACCGGACGATTTATTCACGGGAGCGTCTTCTGCTTCCGCATAGCAGATCTGATCAATGGCGCCTAGGCTGGTGGTAAAAGCGATAAAAGCCCCAGGCACCGGACTGCAGCCCGCATCCCTAACCGTGCTGGTGATAGTCGAATTGGATTCGCCATCGCCCCGGATTTCGTCCGGAGAAGCACCCACCAGCACATCGCTAGGAACGCCAGCAACCACAGCGCTGCCCCCAACTTGCCCTGCATCCTCTTCCAGGGCAGTCGCCGGCCCTGCTCCGGCCAGCATGCTCATCACCAGTACCAGGCCAAGCATGCCGATAACGATGCTCAGTACGATCTTTGCCAGCTTCGCTGTCATTGGGCCATTCCTCCCTTTCGTGGATTCCTCTGCCGTGACGTTTTTGTGTAAAACGTCAATGACCACCCGAATCGCTCAGAATACACGCTTTCCCAATAAAGCTAAAAGGAGCTACGATTCCTTGAATAGCAAAGGCAGGTAGTTTTTCCAGCACTGCGAGGAATAGTTCACGGTTGCGGTGATCGTTTTAGGGTTGTTCACGTAATTGGTCATTGTACTGGTGGCGGTGATGGCTGCAGTATATAGGCCGAAATCTAGCAGGCCGTCTTTATCTACAGAAACAGTTACTGAAGATGGTGTGTAGCCCTCAGGCGGGCTGATGGAGAGCCAGGGAGCCGTCGCTGTGGCGCTCCACGTGGAGTAGTTTGTATTCGGATTGGTGATCTTCCCAAAGGGAGGAACACTATCATCACAGACCAGAAAGTAAAGGCTATCGGGTTCTACCTGGAGGTAGTGGGTCGTTGTCATCACAGCGGCAGTGACATCAATCCGTCCGTGGCCAAAGTAGTCGTCTCTGCCAGGCTCTCCCAGGTCAACAGCCGTGGACTCGATGATGCTCTCCACCTGGTCGTTAGTCAAAGCGGGGTTAACCGACCAGATTAGTGCCGCCAATCCCGATATGTGGGCAGCAGCCGCTTGAGTGCTAAAGAGCCTCCCATGGCCGTATCCTAAGTAGATACCCAAGATGTCGCTCCCAGGTGCGGCGATGTCCACCTTGTCATTGTACGTCGAGAAATCAGGGTGTCCATCGTAACGGTTAGTGGCAGCAACGGAAACAACGTGATTAAGAGAAGCCGGATATTTATAGGTGCTGGTGAAACTGTCCCCTGCGGCGGCAACGACAAGAGCACCCTTGGAGTGAGCATAATCTACAAAGGTCTGCAGCGCCTGGGGGTAGTCGGAGCCGGTAAGTATCGGGCCTATGTTTATGATCTTTGCCTTATTATCAGTGGCATACTTGATTCCCCCATTTATGTCAGCAAGAGATGCATAACCGCGATTATCCACCACTTTGATGGACATGATCTCGACCCCCCAGGATACTCCTGCCATCCCGAGGCCGTTGTTTGTCTCGGCCGCGGCGATGCTGGCAACGAAAGTACCATGCCCATAATCGTCCTGAGGTTCGCCATGCCAGTTGACAAAATCCCAGCCGTGCACATCATCTACATAGCCATTCTGATCATCATCTGGGTCACCATCTCCATCGGCATCTCCAGGTGGGTCATCATTGGTCCATATCTTATCTTTAAACTCCAGGTGCTCAAGATCAACACCCGAGTCAACAAAGGCGATAACTACTTTATCGCTGCCAGTGGTGACGTGCCAAGCGGCGGGGGCTTCAATCTTGATTAAGTTCCACTGCGAAGGAAAATACGGATCATTGGGCTCGACATCCGGGGCGCGAAGACTGTTGTAATGGGGCTCGACCGCGATAGGGTCTGCAATCCGAGCGACGTAATTTGGCTCAGCGTACTCCACTAGAGGGTTGCGCTTTAGCTCCTCTATCTTCTCTAGCTCCTGGCCCTTGGGCACGGATAGCAGCATGAAGCCAGGGTTGTCTATCTCATCCAAGATACTTATGCCCTCAGCGAGGAGCAAAGACTGGACACTAGCTTGCGGAATGTCCTCTCTGAATTTGACAATGATCTCGCCCGCCTTGAAATCCATCGCGTCACGCCCCCCCTCTTTCCCCCCCAAAGCGACGTCCTGAGCCGCTGGGCTGAGCCTGTCGAAGCCTTGTCGAAGGGTTGGGGGGGATGAAGGGGGGGACGGGTTGGTTGTGGTCGGCATTGGCTCTTCGGCGAAAGCAAGGCAGGGGGGAAAGAGAAAAAGGCCCACCAGGAAAAAATGTAACATGCTTTTGATCATTAGCGCGCCCTTCATCAACTCTTTCCTTCCACTTCAGTCATCTACTCAACATCTCTCTGCTAGCCCTCTTTTCGCCCACCCTTAGAATGATACCACAAGATACCATTTGTGTCAACAATTTAGTGCAACCTGATTAGACGAGGGGGGAGTAGAAAGTCTACTCCCCCCACACATAAGCTTTATCCACTTGACCGAACTCTTGCGAAGGTTTCGCAAGGGTAGGTAGTTACTAAGGGTGATTCTTCAGCACCAGGGGCAAATAGGCTCCATACAAAACCGACCAACTCTCAACAGCGTCAACGTACCCGTCTTTCACGATGTGAGTTCTATACTGGTTCACGGGAAACCCAGCTATGAGGTGGTGGGTTACGCTAATGGCCGTCGTTCCTGACCCGGTGAGAGACACCCTTAGGCTCTCATAGAAACGATAGTCACCCTGGTAGACATCTATCCCCACTTCATTGCCTGCCATATCGACGTAGTCGAAAACCGCCCAGATGGTCTGAGTGCTTTCGATGAACTCCTTCCTGGGCGCCCCATCAGCCGAAATGCTCATGTGAAGGCTCGTGATTTCGTCTGGGCCGCCTGGACGCACGTGCCACAACAGGGTCTTGATAGGATACGAACCTTCATATATCTGCGTTCGATAGGTGTCGGGGGGGATGGGGCCAGAAGTGTGAGTTACCTCTATGCACTCAGTGCCTGACCCCGTATACGAGTGGGTTGCATCGTATAAAGCGACACCATTGGTGACCGCGATTCGCCTCTCTCGCCCTTGCATATCAGAGTAGTCGAAGGCCACGTATACGGTCTCTATGCCATTGGGGAAGAGGAGCATATCGGGGCCTTCGCACGAGTCACTCATGCGAAGGTTCGTGATGAGGCTTTCCTCGTCTGCAACGGAACTCCCGATCTTCGCACCTACCGCTTCTATCAGCACCACCGCCAACACCAGTGCCACAACAGCGGCTACCACTACTTCTCTTTTCAGTTTCATTTTTTGAGACTCCTTTCAGTTTTGTAAGTCGGACTTCCATTAGCGTCAACTTGAGGCTCAATGGCCCGTCCCGGGGACGGGGCTCAGAGCTTAGGTTGATACTAATGGTCGGACTTCACTTCTCGACGGGGTATCCCGCCTGCTCCCAACGGTAGAATTCTACCATCAAGGTCTTAACATCTCCGAATTCCTTGTCAAGCAGAAACTGTGCCGCACGGGCACCGTTGTCTGGAGGAGGTCAACAGCGAGCACAATAGGTGATGATCTCTTTATCGCGAGGAAGCTCAGGATAACGGGCCTCTATCTCCTCCCAGGGGATCGAGACGGCTCCTGGTATGTGGCTCTCAGCGAATTCCTCTTTGCTGCGCACGTCAACGATGACGATGTCAGCCCCAGCGTCTAGCTTCTCCTTCAACTGCTCCAGTCTAACACGAGGCACGTCAGGTACGCTATCTGGAACACCAGGCGGGGTTGGGGTAGAAGGCCTCCATAATTGCTGGACCTGGAGAACGACGTTGGACCGAAACTGCTGGAGGGTAACTGCTCCTGGGCCACCGGCTGCCGAATACAGCCTGCCCAGCCATATCCCCAACATGAAGACGGCCACAACCCCCAGCACGCTCAGTACTTTGAAAATGGTTTTCCTGGCCATCCAGTCTCCTTCTCAGCACTAATTCGCTACCGTACACGCAACTACTCATCTGCTCCCGCTGGACCCTAGTCCAGCGGCCTCAGAGATAACGGTAAGGCCAGCTAACGAGAAACCAAAACCTGTCGAATGGCCCAGGCAACAAGTATGACCAGCAATATTGCAACGGACGGAAGAACAAAGTCCTTTGCCTGGTCGTAGATCTTGCTGATAGGCGACGTTGGGATTGGGGTCGGCTTGGCGACGGGCTGCGCTACTGGCTCGCCAATATCCCATAGTATGGTCCTGCTCACGTAGTCACCGAGATAGAAGTTGGTGACATATCGTCCATCAGTGAAGATTCCCTCACCAGGCGCAGTCGCTACGGACTCTGTCCCAGATCCCGTGTAGTTCTGTGTCTGTTCGAAGAGAATGCTTCCGTAGTTGTCATAAACCCTTACTTTTAGCGGCTCCCCCGTCATGTCGGCGTAATCGAATATGGCATAGACGACAGTTGTACCTGAGGAAAACTGGGTCATGGCCGACCCATCGGGAGAATCGCTCAGACGGACGTTGTCCAAGCCCTGGGCCATGGCGATACTGGCTAACAAGATGGTTAAGCATAGAGCTACAGTGATAGGAACAAGACGTTTCATTGGTCAACACTCCTTTTTACAAGATAATCTTGGGGAAAATCAAGAAGAACGCCTCTGCCAAAGAAACAAGGCCAGGAAGACTAACACCACCGCTACACCAACATAACCAGCAACAACTAAAGAATTCCTTGTCCCTTCTGTGGTGTCCCAAGTGGCAGTGGGTACGGGGGTAAACTTAGAAGTTAGTGCGGTTGTTGGGGTTGTTGGGGGCAGCAATGCCGTTGTCGGGGTGGGGGATGGTGTGCTCGGTTCCGAGTCAACCGTTTCAATTGTAGCTGGAACCGGGGTGGTTGTGGGCGGAGCCGGAGACGGTGTTGGCGTCAGCGTCAGCGTCGGTTGCCCCGGCTCTAGTGTGGGTGTAGGTGTCAGTGTTGGCTGCTCTGGCTCTAGTATGGGTGTAGGTGGCATTGGGGTTGGATATGGCTGCTCTGGCACTGGAGTTGCCGTTGGCGGTATTGGTGTAGGCGTCAGCGTTGGCTGCCCTGGCTCTAGTGTTGGCGTAGGCGGCGCTGGCGTCGGAGTGGAAATAGGAGTAGCTGTAGGAACTTCTGGTATGGGGGTATGTGTCGCCGGTACCGGGGTTGGGCTTGGTGTCGCTGTGGCTGTTGCCGCTTCGGGCGTGGGGGTGGAAGTGGCCATCCCAGCGCCTGCGGTTACTTCCCAGATGATAGTGCTACTCGGAAACAAACCGCTATACAAATTGGTGACATACCGCCCATCGGGAAAAGCTCCTCCCCCAGCAGGCGATATCTCGATGGACTCTGTCCCAGACCCTGCGTAAACCTTCGACTGTTCGAACAGCGTCCCGCCTACATTGTTATAAACTCTTACCATGAATTCCTCGTTCTGCATATCAGAGTAGTCGAAGACAAGGTAAACCACGCTTATTCCAGAGGCGAACTGGGTCATCTCCGCCCCGCCAGGGGTAGCGGTCATGCGAACACTGCCGGGAACAATGGTCCCTGCGTAGACAGTGCTGACCAACAGAGCGCTCAGCAGTATAACTAATCCAACAGATCGAAGAATCAATTGTTTTATCAAGGTATAGCTTTCTGTCTCTCCAAACATAATTCCAGAACCCGATTTCCAGGTCCTGGAGCTAAACAGTGCATATTATACCATTTTAGAAAGAGGATGTCAATTTTTTACCAGTTCCATCAATAGGGCCTCTAAACCCAGAAGGTAGCTTTGCCAGCCGAAGCCCGCGATCTGGCCCAGGCAGGCGGGGGCGATGACGGAAACATGCCGAAAACCCTCGCGTGCGTGGACGTTGGAGAGGTGGACTTCGATGGTGGGCAAGCCAACGGCCGCGATGGCATCGCGGATGGCATAGCTGTAATGGGTGTAAGCCCCAGGGTTGATGACCAGGCCATCGGCCCAGCCAATCGCCTGGTGGATGGCATCAATGATGGCCCCTTCGTGGTTCGACTGAAAGGTGCGCACTTCGATACCTTTGTCAGCAGCGTAAGCCCGCAACTGCTGGTTGATTTCCTCCAGAGTGACCGAGCCGTAGACCTCCGGCTCCCGGGTGCCCAACAAGTTTAGGTTAGGGCCGTGGACAACAAGGATCTTGATACTCATCTTTCCCTCAACTTTCTGCTTAGGTGACTGGCACTTTCACTCAGTCTCTTGGGAGCAACCAACGGGCATTAGACAATTCAAAAGGATCGTTTGCGTCAGTGACAGGGAAGCGCCAGTTACCTTCCCAGCTTTTCCAGAACCTCTATGACCACCGCCTTGGGCGCCTCGTCGGTGACCACAACTTGCCCAATCGCTCTGGGTAGCACAAACCGCAGCTTCTTCCCCCGCCTCTTCTTATCGGTGGCCATGGCCTTCCACACCTCTTTGGGCCCATAGCCTTCATAGCGAGTTGGTAAACCGAATCGTCGGAGGAGGGTGGCTAAACGCTCTTCCACCATCTCGTCGCACAGGCCGAGGGCGACGGCTGTCCTGGTCGCAGCCGCCATGCCGATACTCACCGCCTCACCGTGGCGGAGGGTGAAGCCGCTGAGCAGCTCCAGGGCGTGGCCAAAAGTGTGCCCCAGGTTCAGCACAGCCCGCCGCCCCCTCTCGTAGGGATCCTCCTCCACGATAGCCACCTTAACGCGGATGGCCTCGGCGATGGTGGGCAGCGAGGGTGTGTCTCCCCTCTCCTCCAACTGCTCGAAAAGGCTGGGCGAACCGATGACCCCCGCTTTGATCACCTCGGCCCAACCGGATCGCATCTCCGCCTCGTCCAGGGTGGCCAGAGCGAGAGGGTCAATCACCACCAACTCTGGCTGTTTGAACGCGCCGATGAGGTTCTTTCCCCTGGGGTGATCCACGGCCACCTTGCCCCCGACGCTGGCATCCACCATGGCCAGGAGAGTGGTGGGCAACTGTACCAGCGGCACTCCTCTCATGTAGGTGGCTGCTGCGAAGCCCGCCATATCGCCGATCACCCCACCGCCCAAGGCCAGCACCGCACCGTATCGGTCCAGCCCACCGGCGATGAACTGATCGTAGAGGGAGCGGACGGTGTCCAGGGTTTTGTAAGCCTCGCCGTCGGGCGCCTGGCAGATGACTGGCTCGAAGCCCGCTTTCCGCAAGCTCTTGACAACGGTGGAGGCGTACAAATCGCCGACTGTCGGATTGGTGACCAGGGCCACTCTGCCCCGCAGTCCCTGCTCCCACGCCAATTCACCAACCCGCGCCAGAAGCCCCTCGCCCAGATGGATCTGGTAACTGCTGGTTGGCGTCCACACCGGTATCTTTTTCACCACAGCCTCGCTTTCCAGCAATGCAATTACCCTCCCCGCCGCCTCCTTCACCGTCAAGCCCGTGGTGTCAATCTGGTGCGGGATGCGGCTGTAGGCTTCGCGCCGCTCGGCCAGCAGGGTCTCGATGCGCTCTCTCCGATCAGCCACATCCAAGAGGGGCCTATCTTCTGCCTGGGCCAGACGCCGCAAGATCTCCCCAACATCGCAGGTCAGGCACACCAGCAGCCCGCTGTCCCCCAGAGTCTGGCGGTTCTCCTCAGGGATCAGCGCGCCGCCACCGGTGGCGATGACCAGCCCACACCTCTGAGCCAACTCCTGGCAAAGTTCTCGCTCCTGCTGGCGAAAGAACCTCTCGCCTCGTTGAGCGAACATCTCAGGGATGGTCACGCCCACCCGTTGCTCGATGAGGGCGTCCATATCCACAAACTCCCGCCCCAAGCGGCGGGCTACTTCCAGCCCCACCTTCGATTTGCCGGTACCCATGAAGCCGGTGATGACGACGTTTGCCCCCTTGCTTACTTCCACCTCGCCTTCATCTCCTCGATGCTATCTCCTCCCAGCTTGTCCATCAATGCGTCTGCGATTACCCAGGCCACCATTGCCTCGCCAACCACTGAAGCGGCAGGTACCGCGCAGACATCAGAGCGCTGATACTGAGTAGTCGCAGCCTCTCCTGTGGCCAGATCCACCGACTGCAAGGGTGTCACGGTAGTAGGAATCGGTTTCATGGCAGCCCTAACCACGATAGGCTGCCCGTTGCTGATGCCCCCCTCAATCCCACCAGCCCGGTTGGAACAACGAGTAATCCGTAAATCCTGCCGATCCGTGTTCTTCACCACGATCTCATCATGCACCTCCGTCCCCCTCCGTCGAGCGTTCTCGAAGGCCGGCCCGATCTCCACCCCCTTGATGGCCGGAATGCTCATCACTGCGCCAGCCAGTCGAGCGTCCAGGCGACGGTCCCAGTGAACATGGCTGCCCAGGCCGACAGGCACGCCGGTGGCGACGACGACGAAGACGCCGCCCAAGGAGTCCCCTGCTGCCTTGGCCTCGTCAACGCGCTGGCGCATAGCTTCGGCGGCGATGGGATCGGGGCAGCGAACATCGGACGCTTCAGCCCGCTCCCAGATTTCACCCCCCTCCCAGAGTTCACCTCCCTCTGTCCCCCCTAACAGGGGGGATGCTCCCCCCTCTCTCCCCCCCCAAAGTTGGGGGGGGCTGGGGGGGGGCGAAATTTCCGCCACCACGCCGCCAATTTCGGTCACGCAACTGCCGACAGCGATGCCGAACTCAGAAAGCAACCGTTTAGCCACTGCCCCCACCACCACTCGAGCTGCTGTCTCGCGGGCACTGGCCCGCTCGGCTACCAGCCGCAGGTCATCGAGGCCGTACTTGATGCCCCCCGCCAGATCAGCGTGGCCCGGCCGAGGCACTGTCCAGGGCGGGACATCCCTATCCTTCCAGTTGGCCCAGTCCTTGTTCTCAATGCGCAGGGCGATGGGCGCGCCTATGGTCAGGCCCTTGGCTACGCCGCTCAGAATCTCCACCTCATCACGCTCGATCTTCATACGCTGACCGCGTCCGTAGCCCCCCTGGCGGCGGCGCAGATCAACGTTGATCTCTTCCTCGCTCAGATAAAGTCCAGCGGGCATTCCCTCGATAATGGCTATGAGGCAAGGCCCGTGAGATTCGCCAGCGGTCAAGAAACGCAACGCCATCGTTCACCTCCTCAAGGATGGGACACAGATTAACACAGATTTTCGCAAATTTTTTCCTCATCTGTGTTCATCTGTGCAAATCTGTGTTCTAAATTCAAAAGTTTTGTTGGCAGCCTCGTACATCGTCTCGACCGG
>JACKQG010007404.1_pt1 | contig 11066 bp, 8 predicted proteins | sample 8237621 | NCBI WGS metagenome assembly JACKQG01 (sample SAMN15677084, study PRJNA649215) | marine metagenome | biome: marine; feature: Black Sea; material: saline water; isolation source: suspended particulate matter (SPM) from the Black Sea western gyre | collected 2013-06-09/2013-06-10 | depth... | reverse complement strand
GGATTGGCGGTCGACAGGGGAATGTGGCCGAGCATGAATCGGTACTTTCCAAGCTGGGTGTTCCGTTCAAAATCGTCCTTTGCCCCGATGACCTTGTGGCGCTTAGAGGAGTTATCCTCCCTGGCGGTGAAACGACGACCCAACGCCTTTTATGGCAAGCGTCGGGACTCTGGGACGCTCTTAAGACGACGACTCTCCCCCTCTTCGGATTCTGTGCAGGGGGAATCCACTTGGCGAACGATACTTCGGGGAAGAACGAGAGATTGTCACGGCTAGATATCGATATCAGGCGAAATGCTTTTGGGAATCAGAAGGAGAGTTTTCAAGCACGGTTGAACTCGCCTTGGGGTTTGATTGATTCTCTCTTTATTCGGGCACCTCGTATCGAAAGAATCGGAACAGGCGTTGAGGTTCTTTCCCAGTGGGAAGGCGAACCCGTTGTGGTTAGAGAAGGGAATATTTGGGCTTCTACATCCCACCCCGAATCATGTGGAGAGACTCAATGGCACCAAGCCTTTGTAGATAGTTTATGAGTGGATTTCTATTGACGATAGAGGGGGGGGAAGGAACGGGCAAATCAACCCTTGCAGCGCGACTAGAAGCAACGCTTGAAGAAAAAGGGATTGAAGTCGTTCTCTCTAGGGAGCCCGGAGGGACGCCTGAGGGTGATGCCCTACGAGGTGTTCTCTTGGGTCATCAGTTGGCTCCAGAGACAGAACTTGACCTCCTCTTGGCGGGACGGGCACACCATTGTGTTACCGTGGTCGCTCCAGCACTGGCTAGGGGGGCTTGGGTGATTTTGGATCGTTTTATCGACTCTTCTTTAGCGTACCAAGCGGGAGAGCGACCGGGGTGGAACCAAGAAGTTCTTGCTCTATCTAGGCTCGCTGCTGGAGAGGTGTGGCCCGATCTCACTCTTTGGTTGGACATGGATGCCGCCAAGGGGTTATCAAGGGCAAAAGGAGATGCCTCGTTTGAACAGCGGGAACTCAGTTTCCACAACCGTGTCCGAGATGGCTACGCCCAGATTGCTAGGAACGACCCCCAACGCGTCAAACGACTGGATATAGATGAGATGGATGCCGATGCCGTCTTTGAGTGGGCTTTGAACCAACTAGAGATTCAATGAATCACGAAAGAACGGCGAGTGGAAACCAAGGATTCCTCCTCCTCTCTGGTCCATCTGCAGAAGAGAATTATGCAAGGGCGACCAAGATTGCTTCAGATGTCTTGGGGTGTGCTCCTGATCTGGTTATCACTCATCCTGACCTCTATCTTGTAGACCTTTTTGGACCCGACCGTAAGGTTGGTTCTTTGAACTTCCATCCCCGATACTTGAGGTTTTGGACCGACCCCCCTACAAATACCATTCGGCTCTTCCGTCTTCCACCCAGAAAAGGGGGAACGCTTATCATCCTCATCCGCGGGTTTGACCTATTGGCGCATGCTGACGCCACATCCTCTATCCAAAATCGGCTCCTTAAACCTCTGGAGGAGATGCCTCCTACCCACTTTGTTATTGGTACAGCAACCCGCAAACACCTCATCTTGCCCACCATTCTTAGCAGGGCGAGGCATCAAGGAGTAGAGCCTCCTCAGCAAGAGGAGGTCTTTCCATGCCCCCTCACCCCTTTAGCTCTTTCATGGCTAGAGATTGCTTTGGGCACACCCGCACAGAAACTCCTCGCTGCCTCGTTATTGGCGGGTAAGGACTTTGGGAAAGAAGGGTCGGGGGCACGCTTGGATTGGCTGAAACAACAGGGAGTCGGCACTGACGTGCTTGAGCGATTGGCAGAACCATTAAGATGTGAAGTCTTATCTTTACTTGCAGAGATTTCTGCTGGTAACCCTGGCCCCCTTTCTGCACCCCATGCTCAGTCATTAGCACTTGGGATTTCGGCGTGGCACGGGAGATGTCGCTCTACCCAGACCAACGAGATTCTTCAGTTATCCTCTCTTCTCTTTGACCCGTCCCAAAACCCTCAACTTGCTCATCCACATTGGGTCTATTAGCCCCCTTCTCCCTTCTAATTCCCGATTCCTCCTTCAAGTGCAGAGGCTCCTGGGATTTGGGTCAAGAGGAATCCTTCGTTTCCATTAGATAGCCCGAGGGGCTGGTCTCTGAACGCTGAAACGCCCCATGTAAACTGAATTGCCTCGTCATATTCCCGCCAAGAGAGTTGCCAAAATGTGCAACAGTTCGTCTTTGAAATGAGAATCTCATCAACGATGGCTGAGTTGTCGTTGGGACGCCACCCCGCTGTAAGCCCCACTTGGAACCCTTGTGGGAGTCTGGCTGTCAGGCGGGACTGAAAAGAGCGGAGGGCAAAAGCCCAATCGGGCATTTCCCAAGTCATATTCATGGACCAATCCATCAATCCTCGTTTCAGGAGTTGGTATCTGACCGTTAGATCTCTCGGTTCGTCGTTGGTCAGGGACCAACCCCAGGTCAAAGTGGCTCGGCTATGTAAAGAGGGCGTTGTGGTCAAAGAGAGAGAAGGGTCCAAGACTGCGTTCCTACGAAAATCATACCCAGATGTCATCCGAAAGCTCCCTCCCTTTCTGTCACTAAAGCCCCACTGCCAAGAGAGGCTATTGGTAGAAGAGGTGTTGAAAGCCGACCGCGGATTACGCCCATGACTCGCCCTGTATTGATGGGAAAGTGTGGTCGTCCATCTATCTCCATGGGGCACATTGAGAGTCATACTAGGCTGCACCGAAAAAAGAGCATCCCCTGTGTCGTAAAAAGTCTGAGTAAAAGCGTTTCGAGGCGTAAGCGTTGCCCAACCCCAATCAAACGCATTCTGTTGTGAGACCTGAAGCTGGCTTTCAAAGATGTTCTGGTTAGGGTTGGGATCCTCAACAGTTGGTCGTGGGGGGCCAAAACGGCGTCGCGTTGCTGTCAGCCCGATGCGACTGACCCAAAGTGCATTCCCCACACGATTATCCCAAAGAGAGGGTGAAAAACCCAAAGTTAACGAGGGCATCTCATCGTTGAAGGGTCGAGACTCGTCCGTTAGAACCTTATCTTTGTCTGTATCTACCGTTTGGGACGCTTTGAGACTCCAAGTCCGGAGCCACCCCTCGCTACGACCTGACAGTGTACCGGTGTATCTCAGGTCTTGATCGCCAGGGATACCTCCTTGGGACTTTCGGAACGAATAGGTGGAACGACTTTGCCAGTTGAGGGATCCAAACTTGCGTGAATCATTTAGGTTCCAGGATTGGGTCTGCGTAGAGGACAGTGCCGTTCGGTTCTCGCGCCAGTTCCCCGATAGGGATGTCGTTGCACCCCCCCCTTGTGCCCAGTTTAGAGAGGTAGTAAGTGCATCATCATCTCGCCGACCCGACCCTGAAAGAGAAGAACCAGAAACGAGGAACGTCCTGTTTCGATTGGCCGAGATGTTCCCCGATAGTCCACCCCAACGAAACGCTTGGCTTAGCTGTATCACTTGGTTATCTTGCCCCGCATCGGGGTCGTTTGATGTGGTAAAGAAGAGGCTACCCAGCCCCCCCAATGCACCCAACCAATAGGAGTTGTTTAACCCCCTTCGTGTCCCTTTTTTCTGGGTCCAGTCGTAAAGAACGCCCCCCACAAACTGTTCGCTAACTGTGTAATACCAAGAGGATTTTACGAATGTTCCTTCTGCTTTGTTCTTTCCCACGGTTATGTTCACAGTCCCTTTCCTTTCCTTGAGATCCAAGTAAAGATAGGGGAAATACCCCACGGGCACCCCCCCCAGATAGAGGACATCACCCCATGCTTCAATGTGGTCCTTGGGAACGACAAGTGCTTTCCGAGAGGAGATTTCGTATTCACGATTACAGGAGGGACCGCAGGAAGAGAGTTTGGCGCGCTCCAGAATAAATCGGTTCGAACTTCCACGGTAGATTTCTGCCTTGAAATAGAAAGCATCTTCTCCTTCACCGGGAAAATACCCCCTAGCGTTTTCAAAAACGAATCGGTCGGTCTTGGTGTTGTAGACCATCGTGGAAGCGACCACGACATGGTCTAACTTCTTGACCAATACCCGACCCGATGCAGTGATGAGGTGCTCGCGGTAGTCCAAGACGAGTTCATCTGCTTCAATCTCCCATTCTCTCCAAGACAACTCAACCTGCCCCGAGGCGATAACGACATCTCCCCCTTCATAAAAGGCAAGGTTCTCTGCCTTGATGGGGGCTTCTTCGCCAAAAAGAGGTAAAGCCCCTGCACATATAGAGAGCCCCAAGACGAGAAAGATCCTCCTTCTCATCGGGGCATTCTCCCCAAGAGCCAAATGCCGACTGCCAAGAAGATCATATTCGGCATCCATGCTGCAAAGACTGGGTTGAAAATATCTTGTTGCCCCATTGACTTTGCCAAGTTCAACAACCCAAAGAAAGCACCAAAGAGACCCAGCCCCATGAATAGATGGCTATATCCTCGTGAGGGACCTCCCCAAAGTGCTAGAGGAAAAACGACGAGAGCCAAGAGGAGATTGGATAGAGGAAGAGCAAACTTGAGATGAAGCCCCATCACTTTTCTGGAAAGTCTTTCACGGCTTTCGCCCCACTCCTTGGCTCGTTCCAAGTCTTGTTGTAGATCAGGGGTAAACTGGGTGAGAGCATCCCCCGCACCCGATACAAGGCGGATCAAACCCGGGTCCAACCCTGACGGTCGCTGGTCAAAGGGCTCAATAGGAATCTCATCCATCTCCAAGGAATGGGCAGGATAGAGTGTTCCCCCCTCGAGAACGAGTTCACCGTCCTTTACGAATGCAGAACGAGCCAATGTCAGAACGATCTCTCCATTCTGGTCAGGTTCGATTATGAGAAGACGCGTCGCCGTGTTGGACGCCTCATCTCTCCGCCCCAAGTAGACGATCTCCCCACCCTCCCGAGCATAGAAAAGCCGTCTGTCAGGGAGTTTGTCATTATCAATCCCCGGAGCATGCCTTGACAAGAGGGTCTGGTATTCCCGAAGTGTTTCAGGAACCACATTCTCGGCCAACCACCACGCCAATCCACCAAGGATTGTAGCGACCCCTAGGATAGGAAACAAGAGACGCGTTGGAGACATTCCTGAAGTAATGAGTGCACGGTATTCCAGGTTTCTTTCGGCACGACCCAACCCCATTAGCACACCCATTACCAAGGCGACGGGAATCGTGTGGACGAGCCAATAGGGGATTCTGAGAGCCAACATCCGCAACACAACCGAAGAGGGAATCGAACGGTCCACAATCGTCCCCACCAGCTGATAGAAATCGGTGCCCAACAACTCTAGGGCAAGCGTAGCACCCCCAAAAAGAAGAATCGGTCCTAGAACTTGATTGACCGCATATCGAGGGAGGATTCTTGTGGGGTGTCGCTTCATGCACTCTCATCTCTCCATAACGAGAATAACCCCCCCAATCCAAAGAGGAGATTAGGAGCCCATCCTGCCAAAGCTGGAGGCAAGACTTCGGTAGCGCCCAGAGCTCTTCCAACCCCGATTGCACCCCAATAGAGTGCAAAAGCGACAACGGCTACGAAAAAAGCTGACGTCTGCCCTCTCTTTCCCATTCTTAGAGCAAGAGGAAAGGCGAAGAGAACGAAGACGAGATTAGCTAAGGGTAGGCTATACCGATAATGGAGTTCTGTCTCTTCTCTGGCTAAGAGGCGCGATGGAAAGCGGGGGGATGCACGGTGCTCAGTCACTTTCTCCCAAAGACGTGCAGCGCTATCCACAAAAGGACTATCAATGATGGGAATCGTTTCAGAGAACTCTCTCCCCATATCAATCTCTACTTCCTCAAACGATTCTCTAAACCGAATCCTTGTCCCCCCATCACCAAATCGAAGGAGAGACCCACTATAGAGGTGGAGGGTCTCTCCCTCAAACGCCCCGTGGGACGCCAGCAGAAGTTCCTCGGGAGCATCACTTGGCGTTACTTTCAGGATGCGAATATCCTCAAGACCACCTTCTGGAGTGATTCCACCAAAATAGTAGTGCATGCGGTGGGGTCCTGCCAAGAAACGGCCCGTTTCTACCCGGCGCAAGAGATCACTTTGAGTAAACCGCGCCACAATCTGAAAATACTCCTGAAGGTTTCTTGATACGAAACTCTCTTGGACCGTCCAAGCCAAAGCAGAGATTCCAATCCCCGCGATGATAAGGCGAAGAAAGAGGGCGCGCCTTGAAGTTCCTAAAGTCCGTATCGCTCGCACTTCGCCATCTTGGGACAAACGAGCAATTCCGATAAAGAGCCCAAAAAGCAAGGAGACGGGAATGGCGAATACGACCCAAAAGGGAAACCGCAAAACCAAGAGATGGAGAACGACAGAAGGGGGGACTTGTTTGGCAGCGACCAAATCGACCATTTGATAGAGATCCATGGCGAGGAGTGCAAAGAGGAGAAACCCACCAAAAACAGCCAACATCGGCATCGCCAACTCTTGGAGAATCCAACGCGTAAGGAGGGAGCCTCTCTTCATAGGGGATTCATCCTTGTTACCCCACCCTGCCCCTTAGGGCTAACCGGCATCCAACAGTGAGAGCAATCGACTCCGGGCTTTAGGGACAGATACAGATGTCAATGATCTCCCTATTACCAACCAATCTGCTCCAGCATCCAAGACTTCTTGGGGGGTGGAGACGCGCTTTTGGTCGCCCCCATCATCACCCGGAAACCGGATTCCCGGAACCCAAAATACCCCATGAGGAAACGCCTTCTTCAATGCACTCACTTCATTCCCAGAGCATACAAACTCTCGAATACCAGCCCGCCACCCCATCTCCACCATTCTTGAAACGGAGTCCTCTATTCTCTGTCCAGAAAACCGTTCCCAAACAGGAGGGGATAGACTCGTTAGAACAGTTACACCTATGGGGAGAAGATCTTCCCCCCCCCCATCAACCGCTGCAGCCGCCATCTCTTCGCCTCCCGAAAGGTGGATTGTGATGCGATCAACTCCTCGCCCCGATAGCCCCCTTATGGCAAGGTTGATTACGGAAGGAATATCATGGAGTTTCAGGTCCAGGAAGAGGAGCCTATCTCGCTCTTTTACTCTTTCTACAATCGAGGGGGCGGCATGGAAAAGAACAGGTCCCACTTTAAAGGCTCCCGCATACCTTGAAAGATCACGAACCCACCCCAATGCAGTCTCTTCAAGGGGCGTATCCATCGCCACAGCAACCTTGGCAGGGGGATTCATTCTCTATCCTCCAAGGCACCTAGGAAGGAATCAAGTCCCCCTTCCTTCTCTATTGCCTTATTGAGTTCTTCTGGGAACGCCAACGCTTCCTGTGGATGAATATGGAGCCAAGTACCTATTTGAACCCATCTTGCCCCACAGAGAATATAAGCCAAAGCATCATCCACAGAGGTGATACCACCCGAGCCCAGAATAGGACATTTGAACGCTCTGTAGAGTGCGTGACAATGACGCAAAGTCAGGGGAAGAATCGCAGGACCTGAAAGCCCACCTACACCCGTTCCTAATACCATTTTCCGTTGGGGGACATCGACAGCAATTCCCGGCCAAGTGTTCGCAACCGTCAGTGCCGTTGCCCCCGCATCCAAAGCGGCTTCTGCGTGGGGACGAAGATCGGCAACGATGGGTGTCAGTTTAGCGATGAGGGGCTGATCAGTTTCTGCTCTTACAGCCTGAATAACTTCGCGAATCACGGAGGGGTCTAGACCAAAGTCAAGTTTTCCCCCATGGACATTGGGGCAAGAGAGGTTGATTTCATGAGCGGTATAACGACCCTCTCCTTCCTTTTCAAGAATAGCTGCAAGCTTTCCATACCCTTTTACCGAAAACCCACTTAGATTGGAAACGATGGGCTTGCCAAGTGCCAAAAGGGTAGGAAGAATCGTGTGGCAAAACGCCTTGGCACCGGGATTTGCCAATCCGATGGAGTTGATGAGACCACTCTTCGTTTCAGCAAGACGATGTACGGGATTCCCTAAACGTTCTTCTTCCGTCAGCCCTTTTGTAATCAGACCACCCCAACCCCCCTTTTCTAGGTGGGGGTAATCACTCCCCTTATAAAGGAATCCCGAAGCAATCAATGCGGGACCCACCAATCCGAGGGGATCGGCATCGTGGCGGCAAGAAGGCAGGGCGTTGATAAGAGTCTTCTCTGCCGATTCTATGAGAAAAAGGGGAGGGAGAACCCTTCTCCCCTCCAATGGACCCCACCAATCGTTCTTTTCGCCTCCCATTTTCCGCTGGATGCCTTATGATGGCAAGGTTTATCTCAATGAAGCAGTTTTTTCTTTTTCCGATTCTCATCGTCTTGGGCGTTGCCTGTAGCTCGGGTGGAATTACCCTCGCTCCAGATGCACCACAGAGCACCAGTGGACTTGCGTCATTGACTATTCCTGAAGGACAAGTGAATCTATCTGGTGATGTGACCGTTCAAATATCCTACGACAACAGTGTCTTAGTAACAGGTGCTCCTACCCTATCTGTCAACTCAGGGGCGATGGGATCCATGACTGAGACATCCTCTGGTAGCGGCATCTTTGTGGCTACTCTAACGACTTCAGATCTTCCAAATGGCGGAAACTCCCTTTCGGTTTTTCTAGCCTCTGCCAATCTCTTACGCACTTTGTCCTTTACCGTTTTCAATATTCAGCCCAGTGCAGACCTAACGATTGCAGCACCTATGAATGGCGCATTGGTTCAGGGGTTGGCTACTTTCCAAGTCTCCCACCCTCAATCCCTAAACCTGACTGATTTGGATTACTTCGTTGACAATGTGCAGGTTGATAACGATACAACGGGGTCTTGTGATGGGTTGTTGGATGGCCCTCCTTACGCCCTCCCTTTCTGTTCTTGGGATTCCACGGCAGTCACACCAGGCACACATACTGTGGATGTCATTGGGACTTTTCTTGAAAACGGGGTGTCTAAAACGACGGCTGCTACGATTTCGATTGTCGTTTCGTCACCTTCTGGAAATGCAGATATCCAGTCACCCTCCGTCTCATTCCTAATCCCAACTGCCGAGGGGGAGACTATTTCGGGGATCGTTCCCCTGAAAGTCGTTGCTACTGATGACCATGGCATCTTTTCGGTTTCCTTCTTGTACCGTTCTCCCCCGGGGACAGGAACACCTGTCACGATTGGGGATGCATCTCCAACGAACAACAATGCTTGGAGTTTGTCGTGGCCCACTCTGTCTCTGACGGATGGTCAATACGAACTGATCGCGATTGCCACGGATACAGCGAATAACTCAAGTCTTGCCTCGTTGACTGCGGTTCTAGATAACTCTGGCGGTGGAGGTGGGGTCAACTTGGATCCCCCCTGTGTTGAGATTCTCAACCCAGCGATTCAAAGCAACCAAACCCCCGTGATTTCATCGGTCGTTTCGTTGATGGCTATGGCTTCTGCCCCACCATCAGATACTTCCTCTGCTAACCCTTATGACCATTGTGATGGTGATGAGGATGATTTGGTGGCGGATGTCAATATCCAACGCGTGGAATATTTCGCCAACGGGGTTTTGGTGGGTACAAGTACCGACCCCAACTCCAACTGGCAGGTACTTTGGACAACGACTGATTTCAACAACAACACCTACGAACTAAAAGCTTTAGCTTACGACAGCGATGGTACCGTCTCTTCGGATGGCTTCTGTGTGGGGGGGTTTGTCCCCATCAAACAGAATATTCCAGGTGGCTCCTTTGCCTGTGTCAGAGTAGAGGTAGATAACGGTACAGGCGACTTTACACCCCCTGTGATTCAGATTATTGACCCCTTGAATGGACAGCAAATCGCTGGTCAATACACGCTGATTGCCCAAGCCTCCGACAATGTCGGTGTCATGAAGGTTGAGTTCTTTGGTGACGGTGTCGCTTTGCCGAACTGTATCGACTCCAACTTGAATGATGGTCCTGATTTGGATGGAGATGGCAACCCAGATCCTGGCTTAGCTACCTGTTATTGGGATACCGATTTAGAGGTTTGCCAAAGCGAACAAGCTTGTTTCCGCAACTTGACCACCGTCGCTACGGATACAAGTGGGAATAAGGGTTTTTCGGATGTCGTTCAGGTTCAACTCCTGAAAGCACTCGCTCCCATTCTTGAGACAAGAGGATGTAATCCTGCACAAGGAACGACTTCCTGCACTGCGTTTGAGTATAGCGTGATTCCTGGGCAAACTCAGCCCTTCTCGCTGGAAGTTTTTGCCACAGCTACTGACCAAAACTCGCCCCCCGAAGCTTTGACTTATCGGTGGAGCATGGGTGATGGAGCTGGTATTGTGGGAGGTCAGCAGGGCTTTTACACCTATACCACCTTTGACCCCGCCGCTCCCAACTTCTTGGTAGAGGTCAAGGCAGAGAATCAATCGGGTCTTTTTGATACATCACTACCTGATGGTTCTGAATTCTTCTTTGTGATTGGTACCGCTGCAGAACTCCTTGACCTTCAGGCAGTTACTGAATCAGAGACATGTGTTTTGGACTGGCCTTCTCTTACTGTGAACTTCCCTGCTGGATTCAATTGCCCTGTGGGAAACCCGCGTCAATCTACCCAAGGGGGTTCGGTGATCGTTCGGAATATCATCCCTGCCTTGGCAAACTTGGATCCCCCAGATGACACATCGACCCGCGCAAAGGTCGTCTTTCTCCAGTTTTTCGAAAAGGATAGCCAAGTCTCCCTTGACGATATGAACAACCACATCTTGCCTTACGTAACGGGGGGAGCTTTCCCTCCGAACGATGTTGAGATTATCTCTATCGGACTCAACAACGGGTTGGCTGGTGGCACAACCTCCTTCATTGATCTGCAGGATCTTGCCGACTGGTCCCAACAATCTGGATTTACGTGGACCTTTGTATGGGATGAGAACAATGAGCTCTTTGATCAATACAGTCCCATTTTGGATCTACTTAACGGTGGGGGCTGGACGGGCAATTTCATTCCCAAGTATGTCCTAATGGATCGGAACCACCATATTCGGTTTTCGGGTGACGATGGTTTGGATGGTCTCTTACAAGGACAGTCATTCCAAGGCTTTATTGAGGGCTTGGTTCCCTGCGCTGGTGGTAACACCAACTGTCTCCCTACGTTCTAGGTACCTTTAT
>JACKQG010007403.1_pt1 | contig 11069 bp, 13 predicted proteins | sample 8237621 | NCBI WGS metagenome assembly JACKQG01 (sample SAMN15677084, study PRJNA649215) | marine metagenome | biome: marine; feature: Black Sea; material: saline water; isolation source: suspended particulate matter (SPM) from the Black Sea western gyre | collected 2013-06-09/2013-06-10 | depth... | reverse complement strand
GCGCGAGCTGCCGGCGTGACGGTGGTGACGAGCGGCAGGTCGTTATTGAAGAACGATCGCCATTCGATGGGATTGGGAAGACCCGTGAAGGTGGACTCAGTTTTGGACATAAATTTGGTTCAGCGCAAAATGATGTGCGCGGGGGATTTTGTTATCCGATGAGTTCAAACTTTGCGAGATGTAGGGCGTAGATTTTGAGTTTGAAGTATTCAAGATCCAGGAAACCGTAGGCTTGGCGTTTCATGGTCTTGATTTTGTTATTGAGACCTTCCAAAGGCCCCGTTGAAATCGGATAGTTGTACCACGCTAGTATTCCTCGACGGTGCTTCTGTAAAGTGTTGGCCATCGTTTGTAAAACTCCAATGCCCGAGGCGGTGGCGCGTCGGCACCAGTCCGTGAGAAACTTACCCGCCTCCCGTTTTCCATCCTGTTCCCAAATCTGACGCAGGTCTTCCTTGAGATAGTAAGCAATGGCAAGCGGCTCGTTCAAGGCAAGCGCCTCTTGCAAACGCTGATGCTCATTGCGATCCGCTGACAGATTCTGTGGATTCATCAGCAACAACCAGCGGGTTCCCTTCAAGACGGTTTTCTCTAGACAGTCGGCTTCCCGGTGAAGCTGGCGACGCAATGCAGTCAGCTTCTCGTTCATCAACTTCACGATGTGGAATCGATCAAACACGTGAGTCGCCTCAGGCAGGTTCTCGCAGACCGCCTTGTAATAAGCACTCGACATATCGGTGGCGACTGCTCGAATCTTGGCTCGCGAGGCCCGCAGCCGTTTCCAGAAGGGTTTCAAAGCCTTTTCGCCTTTTCCGTCACCGACAAACACGACGGCACCGCTCTTCAGATCCACCACAATGGTCAGGTACTTGTGATTCTTCCGGACGCTGATTTCGTCGATGGCAAGGGCCTTCAGTTGGCAGAGTTTCGGTTTGGAAAAACGTCGCTGCAAATACGTCTTGTCGATGGTACGAATCAGGCCTTCACTGACTCCCAGGTAATGAGCGACATCCGTGATCGTCATCACTTTCCTGAGGTCCACCACCAACCGCACGAAGCTCGTCGTGTGATTCTTAAGCGGGACAACACTTGGTAAGCGAATGGTCTTCAGTCCAGGGCACTTCCGACACTGAACACGCGGAGTCGTCACGAACAATCGCGTCTTTCTCATGCCGATCGGCGGGCCGTAGAGTACTCGTTCCACCGCGCCTCGCCGAATCACATCCTTCGACTTACAGACAGGACAGCACACCGCTGTCTCCGGTGCCGCCATTCTCAAAGTGAATACGCCTCCAACCTGAGACGAGGACTGATGACGGTAGCCTTTCATTCCAATCGCTGTGTACAATACGCTGCTGGGCATTTCGATTCTCCTGATGAATGTTGTTGAACCCTCATCAAATCGATTTGCCCACTCTTTGCAAACACCCATACCGCAATTATCAACGAGCGCACATCATTTTGCGCTGAACCAACTTTCTGCACAGCACCAAATGTTCGTAAGTTGCCGTTTAACTTTTTGAGTGAAGTGATCGCCACGTTCGTGCTTGTGTATGCCGTCTTGTTAATGGTGGATCCGTCATTCGCGATCGAGTTTGCTGGTGCGAAAGCCGACGTACCTGTCGGACTTGGCTCCATAGGTGCGTTACCGGTCGGATTAATTGTTTTCGCGATTGGTTTGTCACTCGGCGGAACGACGGGATACGCGATCAATCCAGCGCGGGATCTCGGTCCACGAATCGCACACTGCATTCTTCCAATTAAGGATAAGCGCGATAGCGACTGGGGCTACGCTGCGGTGCCGGTGTTGGGGCCGCTTGCCGGAGGAGTTCTGGCGGCTCTGCTCTTCCTGTCTCATGCTTCGATGGGATAGATCCAGTCGATGGCTGCGGGTGCACGTCCAACTCAGGCACGCTCCGTGTGACTGTCGCGCATTAAGTTAGCCACATTCACTCGGTCGGGGCTGCACATTGACTCGCGCAGAGTGAACCAGTTTAACAGCAATGAGTTTGCTGCCGAAGTGTAGCTGGCAGTGGATGTCGTACCTTGCGTGTCGGCCTACAGAATCGTTGCTGCTTCAACCTACCCACACAATTTCTTTCGATTTTCCAATTTTAGATGCACGAAAAGCTCGCGAGACCCCACTAGTCTTCTGTCCGACGGTTACCGCATGCATGCACTTCACCGTGTTGGATCTTTAACACTGCAATTCACAAATCTGAAAACTTGCGAGGAGAGAAGATCATGTTGCGAAAACTGAGCCTAGGGTTGGTTGTTGGGTTGTGTATGGTGGGAAACGCTTTGGCTCATTCGCCAGAGGACGTCGCCGAGCGTTGTGCAAACAAAGTCGAGCAAGTCGTCGAGCGAGCCACAAACGCCGCGCAAGATGAAACGCACGAGTGTGTGCGTCGGATCAACGCATTGCAAGACGAAGGGCGTGACGAGGCTGCAAAGAGAGTAGCACGAGAGTGCATCACGAATGCAACCGAACGAACCCATAACGCCGTCCGCTATGTGAACGCCGTCTGTGACGAGTGTGTCGAAGTGCTTTTGCGGCTTGACGCACCGCAATTGGCTCGACGCATCAACCATCTGTGCGACGAGGCTGTTGAAACGCTTCGTGTTATATTGCACCGTGAGAAGAACGCGATACTCGATGCCTTGGAAGATTGATTGACCACGAACGAACCAGCATCGCGAGCGCCGAGCACACTCGATTCGAGTGAGGCTCGGCGTTCGACTGCGCGGACGGATGATTCGCCGAGCCATCAGCTCGGTGATGCGGATCGTGCTTTCGTGCTTCGATTAATTCAACGCGATAGCGCTGCCTGGGGTGAACTTACCACGAAGTATCGCGAGTCGATTCTTCGAGGCATCTCGCGAGGTTTTGCCGAGTTGGGCGTGGCAATGACGGCGGGTGGCTTGGAAGAGGTTTGTGCTGAAGTCGTCTTTGTGTTGTTTAAGGACGAATGCGCTGCCCTACGAAGCTTTCAAGGTCGCAGTAAGTTCGGAACTTGGTTGACGGTTGTCAGCCGTCGGGTTTGTCTTGCGAAGCAGTTGAATCAGGAACGCTCTGTGCCAGGTGGCGCACGAGCGACCCGCGACGTTGACTTGAACACACTGCCCCAGCGTGGCAGCTCAAAAGCGTTGGCAGAACAATTGGAAACTGAGATGCAGGCGATTCAGGCTTGTCTGCCTCAGCTATCGACGGACGACCGATCGATCATTGATCGATTCTTCTTGCAGGAGCAATCCTACGAAGAGATAGCAACGCAGTTAGGAATTACCAAAAACGCGGTTGGCCCCAAGCTGACTCGCGCTCGAAATCGTCTTCGCCGTCTCGTTGCTTTGTATCAACAACGTCAGTCGGCCTCTTCCCAAAAACGCGATCCGAGGAATCCGAACGATGGATCCTAGCAATGAAAAACTGCTGGACCTGCTTCGGTTAACCGACAGGTTATTGACTCAAGTCGATTCTGCGACTCTGCAGCGAATGATTGCCGAGGATGTTGAATTGCGTACTCGTGCGGAACGTTTGGGGCTAGTCCTGCACGCTTCAGAATCGATTGGCACGGACGCGTTGTGGCACGCTCTCGACCTGTCGGATGCCGAGCTAACAGCCGAGATGTTCGATGGGGCAGCGGCATTAGAAGTTTCCACTTCCGGTGATCTTGTCCGACACATTGATGAACTGCAAAGTATTAAGTCCGCCGCCACTAGGGACATACCGAAAGCATCCGTAGAAGCAGCGTCGCGTTCGATGCTTGCTGCCATGAGCCAAGAGCTTGGCGAAGAAGTGCAACAAGAAACGCCTCGCGTCAACGGCACTGCCGTCAAGCTAGAAGTTGCAGAGCGAACACCGCGACATTTGCGGCGAGCAAAATCGCGATCGTGGTATCTCGTGCCAGTCGCAGTGGGCATCGTTGTTGCTGTCACGATCTTAGTCATGTCGCTCGCTTCACAACGAGTCACCCCGCCATCTTCGTTGCCGTCGCCAGGACCTAACGACATTGTGAATGATTCACCCGAGCCCGAGGTTCAAGTTCCCGATGCAGTGCCGCCCGAGCCAGAACCGACGTTGCACGAGATGCCACAGATTGCGGACGAAAGACCGCAAGCGGAACTGGTCGAGCCGATAGTTGTTGACAAGCCAGGTTTTCAGCCCGAACCAATGAATCCAGAGGTCGAACGCCAAGTCGTTCCGCAGCGTTTGAAGTGGGAGCGAATTAGCGGTCTTGTCGCAACGCAGGTTGAAGGATCTGACTCGTGGTACGCTATCAAAGTTGATTCGATGTCTGCGACGAATTCCGATGGCAGTCCGAAACTGTTTCGAGCGTTGGGTAACAGTTGGGGTGAGGCTCGTACGGAGTCAGGGATACGAGTTGTCTTGGGACCAGGCGCCGTTGCACGCGTCGGTGTCAGCATGGGCGATACCACGAAAGTCCAACTTGATATTCAACAAGGAAAAGTTAGTGTTGGCGAGTTGCCTGCTTCGACTCAAGTCGTTGTGACGCATCAAGCTGATCAAACGGAATGGCTGGTCAGCAATCACGACACGGCGCTCGCGTTTGACTTGCAACAATCGACCTCCGAAATGCAACTCGTCCAAGGAAGTCTACAGTTCGACGGGCAAGCCTTCACCGGTCCGTCGAAAGTGACTTACAACGATGGTGGGTGGGAGGAAGGTCGGTTGGCTCGTACGGCTCCGTGGTTGGTGCAACCTCCAAAGCTGTCGTCGGCCGAGCGGCAACTGTCAATCATCGCGACCGAAGAAGGAGATCTCGTCGCAGGCTTGATGATGAACCGGCCAGGCATGAACGCAGCGCTCGCGATGGCTGCGACTGATTGGAGCTTGTCACTTGATCCCGCTCGAACCGTCCCACTTGCGCTCGCATCACCGATTGCTGCGCGTCGAGGCGCTGCCGCACGCTGGATGATTGATCCGTCCGTCGAGTTAGCAACGCTACGGAGCGTTTTGTTTGGCTTGCGACCGTTGTTGCAAGGTTCGCAGTGTAGTGTCGCTCGTTGGATTACCGTGATTCGAGGGGAAACACCCATGAGCCAAACGCTTGCGCAGAATATGCTTCTCGGCTTACGCCCGAACGAGCCAATGTTCGTCCGAGAAATTGCTTTGGCATCTCTGATGAATCTTTCCGGCCAGACATTCCCGACCTACAACATTCACAATCCAACTCGGCAATCAATCTCGCAAGTCACTCGTGCACTGCAACCATGGATTATTCAGTTGCGGCCACGGTAACCATGGAGATCACATCAAACACTTGATGTACGATTCCGCTAACGGAGCCGAAGGCCTCGGCAGTCGTCGCAGCAACTTGCTGGGACCAAGCACAACTCGTCCTAATGCAACAATCGTTGACGCGAGGAACAACAAGGCCATGTTAGCCACGGTTATCATGGGCTTTAGTCGCTCGGCAATCACAAGATTCTTCGTGGCCCGCTCTAGCTCATCTTGCCCGCTTGTGAGAATTACTGCAGGTCGAAACGAATCCAACTTGGGATCAACCAAGCAGCTTTTACATCAAAACGCTTGACATTTGCATCAAAATGGTGTTCACTGAGCATCGCTTACTGATCCCCCACGTAACGGAGGCTTCAGTGCTGAATCTGTAGGCGCCCAGAACTGAATCTTCAATCGTTGACTGAGAATCAAGTTGAAGAGTTCTGTTTGCTGGCGTACTACCGATTGAGCGATCTATATTTTCTCTCCTTAGATGAAGGAGAGTTCTGATGTCAAAAAGAGTTCGGACGGGCCGCAATTCCAGCGGCTTCACCTTAGTCGAGTTGCTGGTGGTTATCGCAATCATCGGCATCTTGGTGGCCTTGCTTCTTCCTGCCGTCCAAGCGGCCAGAGAGGCGGCGAGAAGAATGTCGTGCAGCAACAACATGAAGCAAATGGGTGTTGCGATGCACAACTACCACGACACCTACAAGTCGTTGCCTGCCGGTACTATCAATGCCGCAATTGAATCAACTCGAGCGGAATGGCTCGCTCAAATCGATCGGAACAATCTTTTGAATCACACGGGGCATATGCTAATTTATGTCCAAAGTGATCTGTGTCGTGCTTGTAGTCACTATCCAGCTTCGTCAGCAGCGCCTTGACTCTGGTTAACGGCTTCTTGCCGAACTTCTCGTAGCCGTCAATGTCGATCAGCTCCGCATCAAGCAGTTCGACGTCCTCGCCGCTATTCTTGGATACGTGAGCGCCAGTCGTCCAGCGGATAAACTCGCCTTGCGTCGGCACGTCGTCAACTGAATCAGCGTACTCTTGGATCTTCTCTTTGTTCGCGGCCAACTTGCGATACACGGAAATTGTATTGCGGTTAAACTCGCATATCTGCTGTGCGGGTTTTCCCCGTCCACCTTTCTCCGCAGGCAACAGCTCCCCGATCTTGGCCTTGATCTTCAGCACGCCAATCGCGATTGGTTTCTCGACTTCAATACCTGCCTTCAAGCGATCAGCGTAATGCTGCATTGAAGACGCTTTATCCAAAAGAGACTTTGCACCTTTGATCGTATTCACTGATGCCAACCGCTAAGTGGTGATGAGAGTTACGTGGTAGTGCCCTAGATTGCATTGACAGCGCAGCCCACTAACGAACGTCGCGAATCTTAGTCGCTGCAAAGAAGACCGGGGGGACGACAGAGGGGCAGGGTTGGTTTGCACTACCAGTTGCGCACTTATCAGCTTTAAACTACCAAGCAAGGATTCGACAAATGAACGAGAGCCGGATAGAAGCAACAGATCGACTGCGACGAGAGGGTCGATGGTCCGAGGCATCCAAGTTCAAAGACGCGACCGTTAAGCGTCTGCGAGCTGAAGGGAAGCCCAAAGCCGAAGCATCAGAGCTCGCGTGGCGTGAGATGATGACCAAGTACTCACCTTTGCCATCGAGCGAGCCTCAGCCGAAGTCGGATGATCCACTGAGCCTCGAAGGAGCCGACCCCGAAGTGATCGACCGGCTGGCCGAAGTCGCACCAGACTGGGATCGCGATGTTCGTTGGACGTATACGAACTTCGCACATCCAAATCCGCGAATCGAAACGGCACCTAGCCTCTCTGCATGGGGATTGCTGGGCTTCGCTCGAGGTGAGCCAAACAAGTTCTTCAGCCAGATCCTCCCGCCTGTCATGGCAGCAGCAGACGAGGCAAAGTCCGACGAGCCAGCGTACGTCGACTCGGACCCCGGTTTAGCCGACCTCAAGAAAATGGCCGCTCAAGTACAAGCAGCAGAAGCCGCCAAGAGAGCTCGGGAAGCAGAGGCAACCACAGCGAAACATGCGTGGGGTTAACTGAAGGGCGAGCCGCGCACCACGTGGGCCTCAGCCTCATCGTTGGGCGCGGGCGCGCGAGGAACATTCTACCAAATCAGGTGAGAAACGCGGACCGAGTGTTGCATTAGGCGAGGCGGGGGAGCATGATGCCTGTCAGTGAGGCTGCAGCGAGTGTCTACAGGCTCGACTTTTCTCAACAAGGTGAACCCATGGGCATGGGACGAGTTGTAACACTCACGCTCACACTTGCAGTTGCCTTCGTGTCGCAGGCCGCCGCTGCCATCATCACCACTGGCCCTTACCAATGGCAGGTTGCAGGTGGCGGAAACGACCACTACTACATGCTCGTGATGCCAGACAGTCCTCAGACGACTGACGACAACTTCTCGTGGTTCGAGGCACGGAACGCCGCTGCCGCCACAATCTACAATGGGTCCGCTGGGCACTTGGTAACAGTCACGTCGTTCGGCGAGGATGAGTTCCTTCGAACCACCTTCGAGAACGAGATTGAAATAAGGAATTACCCCACTTCAACCGGGGACTTTGTCTGGATTGGCCTCACGGATCAAACTGCTGAGGGAAACTATCAATGGCTTACCGGCGAGTCGTTTTCCTACAGCAATTGGGCATCCACTGAGCCGAACAACCTGGGCAACGAGGACTTCGTCCACATCTGGCGACGATACGAGGGAACCAATCAAGACGGGTGGAGTTGGAACGACAAACAGGCTGGTCCTTTTCTGCCAGATAGTCGTTGGGGATATATCGTGGAATTCGATGGCCCGTTTGTAGCACCAGTCCCCGAACCCACCACTCTCGCCATCTGGTCTCTTCTTAGCGGTATCGGTTTAGTTGTCGGACACAGGAAACGCAGACGCAAAGCAGTTTGAATTACATCAAGTCACGCAATACTATCCGCCATCAAGTAACGTACCTCAACGAGGTTAATCATGCGGCAAGTCATCTTGGTTTCCTTCATCCTAACAGTCGCCTTAATGCCTCCGGTTGACGCCGCAATCCAGTGGAAGGTCGAGAATGGCGGCAACGGCCATTTCTACGGACTCGTTGGGGATTACACGAAATCCGATCAACGTTGGACCTGGTCCGAATCTAAGACAATGGCAGAGGGCATGAGCCACTTAGGCATCCAAGGGCATCTCGTGACCATCAGCAGTGCTGCGGAAAACCAGTTCATCATCGAAAACCTGCACGTTGGGGCGAACCGCCTTCCGGCGTGGCTTGGACTTACGGACAGCGAAGCCTTTGGTGGGTTTGAGTCGTTCGGTCAAGCCAATCCACGGACAGATGGTTGGGTCTGGGTAACTGGCGAGGCCATAGTCTTCACGGGGTGGAATCCTGGCAACCCTGACAACACCAACGATGAAGATTTCGCGATAATGGGTTCTGTGTGGGGCGATCACTCCGATTGGAATGACGTGCAGAGCGGCTCAGGCGGACACGCCCCGTTCTTCATTGAATTTGACGTCAATCCGAAGGTCGTCCCCGAACCAACCACCCTTGCCATCTGGTCGCTACTTGGTGGTATCGGTTTGGTAGTTGAATACCGACGACGCAGACGCAAGACGGCGTGACAACCGCAGCCATTCAAACACAAGCCCTGCCCGCGCGAAGTGACATTTCAATCGGACGCAAGTGTAAAGAGTCATCCTTCGCGTCAGTTGGTCAATGTTCACTATCCAGTCCAAACGACTTAGCGACGCTCGCGTGTGTAAGCAGTCGACTAATGTTGAGACTTGCTAGCCCAGGGCAATACGCGTAGAATGCAAGCGTCGGAAATAATCCATGTCCACCACTCGGAGAGCTTGAGATGAGTAGGCACATCGCGATCTATGTTCGGGTTAGCTCCAAACGACAAGACACGCGCAGCCAGGAGCCTGATTTGAAACGCTGGGTCGAAGCCTTTGCCGATGGAACAACGGTCAAATGGTATCGCGACAAGGCGTCAGGAAAGACGATGGACCGGCCGGGCTGGCAGCGATTGGAAGCCGATATGATCGCGGGCAAGGTCTCCAAAATCCTCGTGTGGCGACTTGATCGACTCGGACGAACGGCGGCTGGTCTCACGGCACTGTTTGAGGACATTCAGCGTCGCTCTGTTGGCTTCGAGTCGCTGCGAGACAAGATTGACCTGTCGACAGCGGCAGGCCGTCTAATGGCCAACGTGTTGGCGTCTGTAGCCGCGTACGAGAACGAAGTTCGGTCAGACCGCATTCTCGCTGGCCAGGCAGCAGCGCGAGCGTCGGGCAAGCGTTGGGGCGGTTCGGAGCAGGGGAGACGACTGAAGGTGACCGACGAGCAAGTAGCGACAGTTCGGCGAATGTCCGAGGACGGAGAATCCAAGTCGGCAATGGCGAGGGCAACGGGATTGAGCCGCCCGACGATCTACTCACTCTTGGCACCGCAGCGTTCGTAGTTGATCGCAAAGGGGGTGGGGGGTGTTTCGACGGCCAGATTCTGAACCGGACCCCCACCCCGGTCCGACTGTAGGTACTTAGTTAAGCCACTCGCACAGATGGGGAGCTGACAACTGGCGATAAGATTTGCCGCTTGTATCAGTCGTAGCGATCACACCGTTCCGTCTGGATCGAGTGATTGGGTTATGCCGAGGGTCAATGTATTAGGGAGTTTAGTGGCCGAACCAAAGAATGCAAATGTGAGCGTTTCCTATGTTTGTGCGTTTAGTGCTCGCCACATTCGTTGCGAGTTTGGGCATTCCAGCGGCGTGTCATGCTCAGTGGTACGCCTCCGCCAATTCCCTTGTGCCGACGAGAATCATGTCGTCCGATAATGTCTTCGCGCGAAATCAAACCGAAGTTTTAGACGCGATGGGTGCAGGAACGGGCATGTTCGTGGTAGGCACGGAGAGTCAGCTTTCGTTAGACCTCGATTCTGTGGTAGCAGGTCGATTCACTTTGGGAAATCAAGCGGACGAGTTTGGTCTAGAAGCTACGTACATGACGACCGACCAATGGGTGACGGAGGGTACAGTATCAGACGTCGGCGGAATGCTGGCGTCTCCGTTCTCAGCAGTTGGCTCTGCGGTCAAGCCATTGTTGGACAATAACACCGTGGTGAGCGTAAGGTACGCTACGGATTTGAAATCCTTACAGTTAAGCCTCACCCAACTCATCCACTCCGACTTCAATGGCGAAGCTAATCTCTTCTATGGCATTCGCGCTTTGGAGATCGACGAGGATTTCACGTACTCTGCCACGAACGCTGGCGGGACGAACACGCTAAGCTCACTGAGAGACAATCGTTTGATTGGTCCTCAACTGGGTGTCAGATCGTGGACGCCAATTCCAGGTGGATACCTGAGCATGAGCCTCAGCGGTGTGCTGGCGTACAACGACATCACGGGGACAGATGTTGCTGTCGGTCCGGGATTCGCAGGAGGAGGTTTCACCGATGCCTTGTGTCGTAACGAAGCATCGCTCATCGGTCAACTCGGCATCGAATACCTGTTTCAGGCGACGCCCAATGTGGCGTTGCGAGTCGGTTACGAGTTGCTGGGGATAACCAATGTTGGTTTGGCAACGAATTCACCGCAATTCGCGAGTCGCTTCACAGAAGATGTGGTGTACTCACAACCCTATGTAGGAGTGTTGCTCGTACGTTACAGGTGCAGATGGAAGCACGCCTGCTTTGGGAGCAGGAGGCTCTCGGTTCGACTCCGAGGTGCCCGACTGAAAATCGGTAGTCGAGGGCTGGTTGCCCATACTCGGCTGATAACCGAGTTGCGCTGAGTT
>JACKQG010007402.1_pt1 | contig 11070 bp, 7 predicted proteins | sample 8237621 | NCBI WGS metagenome assembly JACKQG01 (sample SAMN15677084, study PRJNA649215) | marine metagenome | biome: marine; feature: Black Sea; material: saline water; isolation source: suspended particulate matter (SPM) from the Black Sea western gyre | collected 2013-06-09/2013-06-10 | depth... | reverse complement strand
GTAGTTGGTGCTGGTAGTTTAGTGGAATTACCTAACTGGATTAATGACAGCACAGGAAACCCTATTATTGTTAGGGTTATTAAAGGTTTTAATACTAGATTAATAGCAATGAATGTTAAAGAGGAACATGGAGCTGGCACAGCAGACGATACTTACCAGCCAATTGATCTTTTATTTTCATCAAACATATCAACAATAGCTTCTTTGACTGCTGCACAATGGACAGCTTCAACAACTAATACAGCTGGTGATGCGTTCTTAGTTGATACTCCGGGTAAGATATTAGACGGTGGTCAACTAGGTGAGTTCTTTATTGCTTATAAGTCTGACAGTGTTGTAAGAATTAGAGAGACAGGAGACAGTTTTGTTCTTGCTATTGAAAGTATATTTGAAGATGATGGCATATACTCAACTAGATGTTTTGCTAACATAGGCAACTCACAGCATCTTGTTGTTGGTAACTATGGTGTATACATACATGATGGTCAGTCACAGAAACAAGACATTGCTAAAGACTTGTTTAAGGATACTATGTTTGCTTTGGTAAAACCAGCAGAGCGTAATAGAACATTTGTATTTCAACAGACTAGAGATAAAGAAGTTTGGCTTTGCCTTCCTTCTAATAGCAACAGTACTACTGGTTGTGACATAGCTTTTGTTTATGATTATGCTAATGGCAAAATACATAAGAGAACAATTCCCGGTCTTTCTGATTTGTTTGAAACAGAGTTAAACGGTGAGCTTAAAATATTTGGATGCAAGTCTGGAACTACGTTACAAACTCTTTCTAGTACAGCATTAGAAGCTGACGGATTCTTTGAAAGAACTGATGACAATCTTACAGACAACAGCATTACTAAGCAAATTAATAGAATATTAGTTAATGCAAAGGGTGCTTGTAAGCTAGCCATAGTAGGAACTAAATATCTTAGCGACTCTAAGTCTTATACTAATATAGATTTTAATCCTGCAACACAATACAAAGTAGACACAAGAACCTCTGGAAGATTTATGAACCTTAAGGTTACTATGAATGGCTCTACTAACCCAGAATTAACTAAATTACAATTTGATATTAAGATTATAGGTGTTAGATAGGAGACATTATGGCTAAGATTTCTGAAGTAGAGTTACAAAAAAGATTAAGAAAGCTAGAGTCTGAGCCTGTAGCAAGTACTGCTTTAGTATCAAGGGTTGGAGACCAGTACGAGTACGACAAAGATTTTGTTTATATTGCGTATGCTTCTGCTCTTGCTAGTCTTTCTGCTGGTGCTATTACAAACCAAAGTGATGCTACTGATTTTCAATTTAGTCCTTACAATGCTTCAGGAACATTGATGGCGTATAGAGGTTATTTTATTAACAAGTCTATATACCAATCAGGAGACCCAACAGATTATTTTTGGGAGTCTACATCTGGCACAGCCGGGTTTACTTCTTCTGAAAGACATTATACAACTTCTACAGGACTACAAGAATCATTAGGCAATCCAACTAAGCCCGGCACTAATATTACATGGACTGTAATTAGTGCTGGTACTGCGGTTCCTTCTACAGCTGTATATGTAGCAGAGAGATTTACAATAACTACTACAGCTGGTGCTATTACTTCTGAATGGAAGATTAAAACAGTTGGTAAACATATTGATAGTACTGTTGTTGCAACTGGTGCAATTACTTCTGAGGCTGTAACTGCTGATGCTATTACTGTAGACAAGATTGATTTAAATGGCACGCTTAGTGTAACTGCAAACAGTGGAGCTATACGTTGGGGTAAAGACGATGGTGATGATATTACTAACTCCGGTTTGTTTATAGGAAGAAATTCAAGTGGTGATCCTAGATTTGTTATCGGCAGCCAAAGTAGTTTTATTTACTTTAATGGTTCATTAGTATCTGCTGTAGGCGTATCTAGTTCAAACACAGTAGGAACAGAAACAAATATATACACAAACACTTCTTCTGCATCAACCTTTACTATATCACCTGTACTAGGCACAATTAATATTGAATTGTCTGGTGGCGGTGGTGGAGGTGGAGGTCCTGAAGCAGTAGATGGTGCTGATGCTGGACAACCGGGTGTTGCATCTTCTGTTGTAGTAAAAAAGTTAGATGGTACTACAAGAACTGGAACTGGCGCTTTAAATATTACAGCTGCAGGCGGTGCTCGTGGTGGTTATTCAGGTACTGGTCAAGGAGTTCCTTATCCCGGTACTGCTGGAGGATCGTTTTCTCATAGCTCTGCTACTGAGCCTCCATTTACAGACGCTGCTGGTGGTACTCCAACTGGCTCTGCAGGAAGTGCTACTGGTGCAGTTCCTTCTGCTGGTGGTGGTGGACATACTAATAATAACCAAGATAATAGTTCTGGTAGAGGTGGAGAAGTAGGTGCTTATAACTCAACTACTTATACTATTGTAGACAGCACAGATTACTTACTTATTACTGTAGGTGCTGGTGGAGCTGGTAGTACAACTATAAGAGATGGTTCTGCTGGCTCTGGTGCACGAGGAGTTGTAAGAATTAAAGGAGTGTTAGCATAATGTATACTATAATAGATAAGACATATAAAAATGTTATACATACAGGTTTAACTCTAGACCAACGCAAAGCAAAACAAAATATGGATATTGATTTTTTGCTGACAGCCGACTATTCAACTACGCCTATTGTAGGTAAAATGAAACTAGATACAGCTACACGTGACTTTACCCTAATGAATTGGGCAGAAATTAAATTGTGTAGAAGTAGATTCCTTGCTGCCTCTGATTGGAGAGACCTGCCAAGTTACGCAGGCGCTGACCAAGCAGCATGGAGAACATATAGACAAAAGCTGAGAGACCTACCACAAGATTACACTGAAGTAGCAGACATTGTATTTCCAACCGAACCATAATGAATGCTAAGACAAAGAAACTTAAAAAGTTTACAAACAAGTAATCTAAGAACACTGCAAATGCGAAGGCGAATGCAGCATAACCTAAAGAAAAGGAAACCAATGTACGCAATAGAAAGAATAGCAGGAGAAAACTTACTTCTTAATTACGAAAGAGTAAAAAAAAGTTTAGAACAAGCATTAGAATATTCTGATGGAGAGCGAAACGCTACAGAAATTATCTTAAGTAGTATCTCAGAGCCCGGTATCTTCCAGATATGGCAGATATTTAAGGATGGGCAGGGGGTAGCCTTGGGTTCTACAAGAGTTGTCCATTACGGCACGTTCACAGCCTTACACATTATTACATTGGCTGGAGAAACGGATGGTAATCTAACAGAATGGGCAGCTATATTTGAAGAAGAAATGAAAGAACAACCTATAGACATGTTAGAGTTAACAGGTCGCAGAGGATTTGTTAAACAACTAGAGAAAGCAGGTTGGACTGAAAGGTATACCACCATGCGAAAATTAATCAAGGAGAAACCAAATGGCGAATAGCACAACCACATCTACTACAGGTTATGTTGATGAAGCAAAACAAAACAAGATATTAGATGATGCCCAGAATTTATATGACACAGGTCAACTAGGCAACGTTGCTGGATTTACTCAGGCACAATTAGACGCACAAAAGGCTGGTATAGCTGCAGGTAATGTTCAAACAGGACTTGAAGGTCAATTAGCAGGCATGGCAGGCAAGACAGATTTGTCTGGTATGAGACAGGGAGCACAGAATCAGGCGCTACAGGCGTTAGGTTTGAACTCTGCTGCAGCTGGACGAATGGGTGGACTAGGTGGTTCACGTCAATTTATTAACCAACAATCAATAGCTAATGATTTAGCTGGTAAGTTTGGTCAGATAGATCAACAGCAACAACAAATGGATGTTGCAGGTCTGCAAGCTGCACTTACTGCACAGGGTACAGGCGCTGGACAAATGGCACAGATTGGTCAGGCTCAACAACAACAACAACAGAATGTTAATGATGCTGGTTACACAGGACTCACACAACTTGGAGAGATGTTTTCTAATATCGCATCCAAGAAAACATCATCTTCTGCAGACACTGGAGGTAAGTAATGAATAACAAAGGTATATACAAAGATAATAGAATGACTGGACCTTTAGGTATGTACGGCATTGCAAACTCACAAGTACAAACTCCGGGCTATGCTGGATTACTTGACCCTGTGACTGGCAAACCTATGGAAGGTGGTGGTGGTGGTGGTTTTAGTATGGGATTTGGTGGTCGTTCTAGTGGATTTGGTCCTATTAATTTAGGAGGCGGTCTAATGGATCCAGCTCAAGCTTTACACGAATTTAATCTTGAACGTAATAAATATACAGCTGATAGTCCTTATTACCAAGAACAAGCAATATTCTCAGGTGAAAAACCTGCTCAAGATGCTTATAAAGCTGCTGTAGCAAGTGGCACTAACTGGGATAAACCTAGAGGGTACACACCTGTTGAAGCAAAGTTATATAATGAAAGGGCGAAGGCACATACTGACACTCAAGGTACAATTTGGAAGGGTAGTCTGGGTGGTGGAAATGCTGCTAAAGCTAAATCTTCTATGGGTTCTGGCTCAAGTTGGAAACGTAGTTATTCAGGAGGATTCTAATGGCAGTTAACTATTACGGACCACTATACAATAGTATACAAGCACGAGGAAGGATGTCTCCAATAGGAGCACCCGGAGCTCTCATGCCAAAAGATAAGAAGCCCGGTCTAGGTTCTAAAGCAGCAAGTGCTTTAGGTGCTATGATGGATCAAGCTGGTGAAAGCAACAAGGCAATGGCAAAAGAACAAGTAGCTCTTCTTGAAAGAGAGCATGGTAGATTAGGAAAAATGTTATCAAACGGTCAGTTTAAAACAAAACAAGATGGTCCAAGCAGAGGTGCAATGGGTGAAGAAATTTGGGTTTGGAACAAAGACTATAAAGGTGACAAAACAAATGCTCCAACACCTGATGATTGGAATAAATATTTTGCAGTAAAAGGACAACTCGGAAAAAGAACAGGCGTTGAAAAATATCAAGAAAGAAAAACATCTGTGTTTGACTATGAGTTTCCAGACACTGCTAAGCCAAAAAACAATAGTATTTTTGGCAAAGCTTTTAGTCAAATCATGGGATAACAGGAGAAAATTATGGCTTATATACCACAAAATAAAAGATACCCAACATATCCCGGCATGTATGAAGGCATAACTTCTGACCAGTTTGCTGCAAACGAAGGTCGTGGAAGTGCAGGTGGAGAAACTAAAAGTAAAGCTAAGAAAGTTATATCTAAAACTTTTGATTTAAACGGGCAAACAGATTTAGAAGTAGATACGGATGACGATGGTATTGTAACAACTAAAAAAATAGTAACCCCATCAGGTGTCTTTGAAGCAATGGAAGCGTTAAAGGATTATGATTCATTAGGTCCTTTTCAATCGCAGTCTATTGCTGAAGCGCCAGAGTCTTTAAATGAGCAACAACGAATGGCTGAGCTATATCAACAACAAAGAGAACTGGCTGATGTTAGAGATTTAGGTGTGCGTTATGGAGACGAACCAACAAATTTATCTCCAGTCTATTCGTTTGATGACGATAGATATTTATTAAACCATGAATATTATGGTGACGGTAAAGCTTCTGTATTTCCTAGCGCACCATCAAGCACATCAGTTTCAAGAAGTTTTCTTGGTAATGTAAATATTGATGAACACGGTTCTGCTTTTCCAAACGATGCAGGAACTATAGCAATTAGTGATTCAGATAGGGCAAATGCACAGTCAAAAATTATTCAAGAGCTTAACGAAGACGACATGCTTACCTTGTCAGTTGATAATCCTGAGATTTATGCTGAAGTTATAGCTGGTAATATACCTTTTCCATCAAGAGTAGACCCACATGCAAACAAAGATTATACTACACCGGGTTTTGATGGTTCTGAATTACACTCTGCAGCAATAGAATTAGAAGCAGAATATGCAGGAGCTGCAGAACTTGTTGACGAAATAACACCTGACGATACAGAGCTTTCAAAAGATGAAACTAATGAAGTAATAAATGCAGTAAAAACTATTGGTGACGAAGACCCTGATGCAATTGCAGAGTTAAATAATTTTGCTGATTGGGCTGAAGGTGTTTCTGATGAAGAGTCTCAAGCTGCAGCTGAAGAATATTTACAAGCTTTAGCAGATGAGCCTACAGTTAACGACAGGTTTAAGAAGGCTATGGCTATTGCATTTGCTGCAATGTTATTTGGTGATGACTTTAGTACAGCTATGAACACAGGTCTTGGTGTGGTTGGTGACGACTATGCTAACGAAGCTGCGACAGAAGCTGCAGCTGCTGCAACACAAGCTGAGCTCAACAAAACTCTAGCCAAAGAAAAGCGTGAGCAGATGGAATGGGATAGACAAAAACTAATATCTTTTGAAATGGATATGGCTAAGAAAGAGTTTGATGCTGGCGTTGCTCTTAGTAAAGAAGAAAGAGCAAAGCTTGAAAAAATAAACAACAACAATTACAATTGGATGGACAAGCAAGCTACTGGTTATTATTCAAAGCTAGATGATTATCAAAAAGAAGCTCTAGGAATGAACACTAACTTTGGACATCAGTATGATATGGCATTGCAGTTTGCAAAAAGAGCTAAGCCAGATGTTGTTTGGGACCTTGAAGCTAATGAGAATCAAAGGTCTGCTTTTAATACTACGTTTGAAAAGTGGTTGCAAGATAGTGTAAACAGTGCTGAGTATGGCGGAGCACCAGACTTCTCAGTTTATATGCAAGATGCATTTATTAAAACAGAGATGGCTGACATGATGTTGTTACCTCTTAAAGATACTAACCCAACTATTCAGGACATTAAGTCTGCTAAGATTAATCCTGACACAATAAACTGGAATGCAGCTAAAGAAAATACTAAGGCTGCATCTAAAACAATTGAGTCATTGGCTGGTGGAGTTGGAGAAGCTAACACTTTGAAGTTGCTTGCAAAAGATTACAAAATGTTTCAAAAATCAGGTGAGTTTAAAGATTTTGAGAAACGAGCTCATCAACAAGGCATTGGAGCTTTTATTCATTATGTAAATGTAGAAGCTAGCAGACCTGAGTATCTTCTTGGTACTGCTTATGACAAAAATGTAAACACAAGTAAGGAAGTAGCTGCATGGCTAGTTGCTAACAAATAACCAAGTCTAACAGGAGAACACAATGTCTGAACTAAGTTCACAACAATTGTTTTTGCAAGGCATAAAGAACGAGCTGCCAGAAACATATAATCTTGATGCTGATACAGTAAGAGATTCAATGGGTGATGTAAGATACGACAATCTTAATGCTCCTGAAGTTCAGCACATGACTCCTGAAGGTCTTTCTCCGGGAGAATGGGGTGGACAATTCTATGCTGACATGTATGACAGGCTTGCAGCAGAAGGTGGTTATGATAAGGTATACCGCACTGGAGAAAAAGGATACTACGGAAGAGACTTGGGTGGCAGAGAAGACAAACATGGTGGGCATTTTTCAAACAAGCTTTACTATGAAGGTCTTGCTGCTCCTAAAGATGAAGAGACACAAGAGCTTGCTGACATGGGAGTATTTGCTAGAGCATTTCAATCTGAAGTTGAACAAGCAGAGCCAAGCATTTGGTCCGCAGCCAGAGATGAACAAACAGAGTACATGCAGAAAACCATGGGTGGTTTTAAAAGTTTTGCTACTGATGAATCCGAGAAGGCAGCCTATGATAATTTTTATGGCAACACTTACAGCCCTTTTTATCAGCACGATGTACAGTTTAGACATGCAGACAGAGACTTAGACAACGTTGCTAATAGTAATTTTAGAACGGGTTGGGCTGTTGGTTGGGGTTCTATCAAGCAATCTGCAGTAGAAGCTGTCTCTATGTTTGGCGACATACTTGGTGATGAAGACATGTACAACTGGGGAGACATACGTTCTAAAGAAAAAGATTTTGAAAATAGAAAGACACCTATCTTTGCTAACGACCTTACTCAAGTAAAAGATTTGAAAGGTTTTGGTAACTGGGTTGCTGGTATTGCAGGCGTTGCTTTACCATACATGCTAGGCTTGATAGGAACTAGGGCAGTGGGTGGTGTTGTTATGGGAACCTCTCCAATCTTAGGACCTGCAGCATTTGGTGTTGGAGCTACTATGGCTTTTGCTCCAGCTGTATGGGTATACGCTGGTGAAGCTTATGGTAATATGCAAGGTGGCATGGATCAAAAAAATGCAGGACTTGCTTTGTCAGCTGGTATTGTTATGACAACCTTAGATATGTTAGGTCTTAAAGGTCTTATGGGTGCATCAAATGCTCTCAAAAAAGACGGGATAAAAAACATAGCTTCAGCATACGCAAAGAAAGAAGGCATCTCAGAAGAGGTTGCACAAAAAATAATTACAGACAAGATGGGTAATCTTAAAGCATTAGCTTTAAAAGATTTATCAAACATGGCAGACATGCAAATGAATAAGACATTGCTAGCTAAGTCTGTTGGAAAAAGAACAAGCGTAGGTATGGCTCGTGAAGGAATAACAGAGTTTGGTCAGGAAAGTACTGGCTTTCTTGCTGGACATTTTGGAACAGACAGTACTATAAGACCTAATTTTAATTGGGAAGAGTTCAATCGTATAGCTATAAACGCAACAGCAGGAGGTATGCTTTTGGGTGGAGGTATCTCAGGAGCTTCAACTGCGTATAGTGAGATAGCAGGATTTAATAGATTAAAAAGAGATGTATCTCCAGTGGCTGTAGAAGAAAACTTTTTTAGTGGCACTGCTTTAGAAAGAGGTGAGGCTATGCTTCAGTCTGAAGATGGAGAAAAGGTTTCTCCTATTCTTGGACAAGATGGTAAGCCTATAGTAAAAGAAGAGGGTGCTAAAGACGCTCCGGAAGTATATTCTTTTGAAGCCAATGGAAGAGATGTACAAAAAGAGGCTGAAGAAACATACAACTCAGGTGCTAAACAAGACCTGTCTAAAACAAGGGGCGGTGAAAAAACCCTATGGCAAAACTTGAAAGAGTTTCCTAGTAGATTTGTTGGTAAGGTTGGTTCTTTCTGGGAAAAAAGATTCATGGCTGAGTTAGACAAGAGACCTAAAGCTAGAGAACTTTTTGCTGTTTTACAAAGTCAGTTTGGACAAAGCAATACTAATTGGATTGCAGGTTTAAATCTTAGTGACAAGAAAAGATTGTTGCAGCAAAAGCTTCTTCATGAAGTTGCTGAATTTGAAGCTGACTTAAATACATTGCTTGGCGTTGGAGTTAACGGCAAAACATCTGCTGAAGCTATGACTATTTTCATGAGCTATCTTGATGCAAAAAGAAAAGGTACTCCTACTGACCCTACATACAAAGGAATTGAAGATGGGTTAGAAGTTTTACGAGCAAGAGTTGGTGGTCAAGTTGATGGTGATACGACAACAGGCGTTACTGATATGGTTTTAAATGAAATTAATGAGATGCTTGGATCAGAAGGCAACGTTGACAGAAAAGGTTTTTACTTTCAAGACAGTGCTAAGCTTAAGCTAACTGAAGTGTTGAAAGACAAAGATGGTTTTATTAAGAAGCTTGTTGAATCTGATTTCTCACAAGAAGAAGCAGAAGAGTTTTATGAGTTTCTTGAAAGCGGACCTATGGGTTATAACAAAAGTAACCTAAGAGAGCTTGGGTTTGTAAACTTTCCGGCACGTTCTTTAAAGCAATCTAAAGACCAGCTATATAAAATATTTGGAGAGGATTCTAAATTCTTAGAGACTGACCCAATACAAAGGTTAAGAGAAAATATTCAAGAGCAAGTTAACTATGCTGTTGACAGAAGACATCTTGGTTTAGACGGAGACAAGTTTAAAAAATTAATGTTAATGTTTAAAGATGAGATGGGTGATGCGTATGACGATAGATTCTTTACTCATTTTACAGATAGTGTTGCTGCATCTCGTGGTGATTATAGAAGAATGGATAGTAAGGCTGCTGAAAGAATGATTGGACACATAACTTTTTTCAATACATTTTCTCATCTTGATCTCTCTGCTCTAGCCTCTCTGCCAGAAGCGGCACTTGTTTTAATGGGTGCTACAAGAGACCATAAAGTTATGGAGTTATTCCAGATGGGTGTCAATGACTTTGCTAAGAAGTATGTAACAGAAGGTAAGAATGGTTACTCTTACATCAATCCTAAAGTTGGAATGACTAGAGAGGCGTACACTAGAAACCTTGCAGACTTTTATAGGTATGGTTTTGGTACGTCAACTCACGGTGCTATTGGTCAGGTAGGTATTGACGAAGGAGTTTATAAAGCTTCTAAGATAAAAGAGTTTGCAATGAGTACATTCTTCAGAGCAAATCTTTTAAAGATATATACTGACACTACTAGGGTTGCACGCTTAGCTATAGCTAATGATGCTATCTTTGGAGACTTAGAAATAATAGCTATGTTTCCACCGGGACATGAGAATAGAAACACCGGCTTGTTTCATGATGCATTTGAAAGAATGAAGGACCTTAACATTGACCCTGACAGGGTTGCTTCAAGGTTCAAACCTTTAGTTGATGTAGCAAGAACTACTTTAAATGAAGGTCATGATACTCAAACTTTGTATGATAGAATATTACAACTTGATCCAACCTTTATTGATGAGATGGACGTTGCAAGAATGAGTTGGGTAGATAATGCTATTGCTCATCCAGATGCAATGAACAGACCTTTGTTTTATTCTAACCCATACTATAGATTGTTTACACAGTACAATGGTTTCATGTCTGTCTTTACTGCACATATTCTTCCTAAGATATGGAAAAGAATAAAAGGTGCTGACCCTTCTGCTCAATACAATGCAGTTGCAGTTGCAGCTACAATGATTGCATTAGGATTCTTAAGTCAAATGATGAAAGACGAATGGAGGTATGATGGTGCACCGGGATGGATAACTCCGAAAGGATATATCCAAAGAGGTATAACCTCATCAGGTCTTGTTGGTACTCCAGAAAAACTTTTATCAGCGATCAGTCCTTTATATGATATGAGCAAAACATGGAATGAATCTAGAATGGATAACATTCTTAAGAGGGCTGGACATGGTATTACAGATTTGCTTGGTCCAACTTGGGCACATGG
>JACKQG010007401.1_pt1 | contig 11071 bp, 5 predicted proteins | sample 8237621 | NCBI WGS metagenome assembly JACKQG01 (sample SAMN15677084, study PRJNA649215) | marine metagenome | biome: marine; feature: Black Sea; material: saline water; isolation source: suspended particulate matter (SPM) from the Black Sea western gyre | collected 2013-06-09/2013-06-10 | depth... | reverse complement strand
TAATCTTAGTCTTGATTTCACTTCCTTATAGAAATCAAGACAAATCCAAATGGAAATCAAAACAAAACTCGGTTTCTGATCTTTTTATAATTTTTTTTTCTTGCATTCTTCATTCATATAATATAATATGGAGGTGATGTAGTCAATTTTTTCGATTATCTGTGAAATGTTGTGGATAGAAAAATCCTACAGCATAAACAGATAAACTCAATGACTTGGTTGAACTGTGCAAAATTAGGAATATCCGTTTTGCGCACTCCACAAAAACCGCATGCTGAACAGGCGTGCATAACAATGGTAAGGAGGCAACAAAAATGTCACCAATTCCACTTTTCGGGCTGATTATTGTGGGTCTCGCAGCAATACTTATCATCACACTGATAACTTACAAAGCCCTTTATAAAAAGGTACCACCTGATTCTGCACTGGTGTTATCGGGAGGCAAGGCAGTAAGAGCCGAATTCGGCGGCATGCTGGTCAATCCTCTGATTTATAGAACGCAGGAAATCTCCTTAAATACGATGAACCTTAAAATTGAGCGTAGGGGAGCTGAAGCTCTCATCACAAAGGATAGCCTGCGTGTGGACATCGTAGCCGAGTTCTTCGTTAAGATACAGAAAGAGAAAGATGATGTGCTCCAAGCTGCCGCAAGTTTGGGTGACAAAACCCAAACACCTGAAAGCGTGAATACTCTTTTAGAGGGCAAATTGGTCGGCGCGTTGCGCGCTGTCGCAGCTACCATGGAACTGCAAGAGCTGCATGAGCAGCGACAGCAATTTCAGGATGCTGTCCAAGAAGCGTGCAGAGATGATTTGAAGCAGAATGGCTTCACGTTGGAAACCGTATCCATCACAGGTCTTGATCAAACGCCGCTGGAACAATTGGATGAGAACAATCGATTCGATGCTGTTGCCATTCGAACTATCAATGAGAAGGTGCTCCTGGAGAAGCAAGCAACCGAGAAGAACAAAGTAGAAAGTGAAATTAAAATCAGGCTAGAAGAAGAACGCGGGAGAACGGAAACCGAGAAACTCAAAGTAGAAGCTGAAATCAAAATCCAGGAAGAGCAGACGCGAAAGGAGAAGGAATCAGCAAAATTAGAGGCTGGCGCTCTCGTTGCCGTAGAAGAACAACGGATGGGAGCTGAGAAGCAGAAACTTGAACTGGAACAAGATTTAGCCTTTGCCAAAGCGCAACAAGAGCAAGCGGTGAAGGAAGCTGACATTAAGAAAGCTCAAGCAGTGGAGGAAGCCGAGATTAAGCAGAAGCAAGTGGTTGAAATAGCACGCATTGAACAAGAGCGTAGCGTGCAAGAGGCTGAAATTCAACAGAAGCAACTTGTCGAAAAAGCCAAGATAGAGCAAGCGCGGGCTATCGAGGAAGCGACGATAGCCAAAGATATTGCGCTTATTGAGAAGAACCGCGAGCAGAAGGAAACTGAATCAGACAGTGCCATAAAGATAGCTATGAAGCTGACAGAGAGCGAGTCAGCCGAGATAGAAAAGCTGAAGGTTAGCGCTGAAAAGGCAAAGGCAGAGGCTGAAGTGGAAACCGCTAAAGCTGTCGTAGAGGCTGAACGACAAGCCAAAATTAAAGTCGTCGAAGCGGAAGGGAAGGCTGAAGAGGAATACGTCGCCAAGCAGAAGATTGCTGAAGCAGAAGCCTATCACATTATGAAGCTGGCTGAAGCTGAACTTGAAGCCGCTAAATTGGAGGCTGAAAGTATTCAACTGTTGGCAAAAGCCGAACTCGAAGAGATGATGGCGAAAGCTGAAGGCGAAAAGGCGATGATAGAGTCCAAAAACATCGCTGAAGAGAAGATTCTCATACAGGAGCCAATCATGGCTTTGGTCGAAAATCTCCCAGAAATCGCCGAGCGTTTGATGAAGCCCGCGGAAAAAATCGAGAGCATTCGTGTTCTTGACATGGGTGGTCCTCGCACTGGAGCCGAGGGAGGAACCCCTGGCAAGATTGCAAGCGCCATCATGAATGCAGGCGCAGCAATGCCGATTATGAAGGAGTTTCTCAACTTCTCCGGCGTGGACACTGAAAAGCTAATTCAGAAGGCTGCTGATTACTTGCCTGGCCTGGGCAAAGTAGTTAAAGCCAAAGAGCCCGTTCCCCAACGAAAGAGTATGGAGACCGATGAGCAGAAAGCACCTATTGAAGAACCCGTTTCCCCAGAGGAAACATAGTACAGCGTTTCATAAATTAATGAGCCACAGAATTACACCGAGTTTTTTCGGTGTTAATCTGTGGCTTTTTTTTTCTCTAATCGGAAGCCTCCGGGTGTTTTTTGCCGGAAAAGGTAGTTTGATGTCGATAAAATAATTCGTTGCATTCCAATCTACCTACATGCTATAATTATTAAAAAGATCGAACTGCAATTTTAAAACGATTAACAATCGCGTTGGGAGGAAATATGGAAAATTCAGCAAAGCGTTCTCAGTCAGTTGAATCTGGTCGTCGGGTCGTTGTCAAACCGGATAACCGAGTTGAAATTCAGGATTTTCCCGTGTGTCAGCCTGGAAAAGGCGAAGTCATGGTAGAAACTGTGAGCACATTGATTAGCGCGGGCACTGAATTAGGAAGTCAGGAACTTTCCCGCACTCATGACTTTTCACCGGGTTATTCAAATGCTGGCCGTATTGTGGTTTTAGGCGAGGGAGTGGAAGGGCTCCAAATAGGTGACCCTGTGCTTTCGTTGGGAAGTCATGCCAGTTACGTGACAGTATCTGCTGCTCCACAATCGCTGGCTAAAATTCCAGAGGGTGCTTCATGCGATGAAGCTTCATTTGGCGTATTGGGGAGCGTCTCAATACATGGAGTACGAAAAGCAAAAATCGAACTCGGGGAATTTGTCGCCGTAAGTGGGATGGGATTAGTCGGACAATTAGCGTTGCAACTGGCGTCTCAAACCGGCAATGAAGCTTTAATCGCTATTGATTTGTGCGATATGAGACTTCAGGTTGCCAAAGAATGTGGCGCAACGCATATTTTGAATCCCAAAAGTTGCGATTTGAAATTCGAAGTGAATCAAATCACCAGAGGACGAGGTTTGGATGTCACCATCGAAGCCTCCGGCTATCCGCAGGCGCTACTTAGTGCATTCGACTTAGCGCGCATCGGCGGCAGGATTATGGCATTAGGTTCAATCTGGCATCGGAAAGTCGAAGTCGATTTCATGCCCTTTCACGAAAAAGAACTCACTCTCGTTGGATGCCATCAGCCTAAGTGTCCGACGGCTGAGACGATTTATTTCCCCTGGACGCAACAGTATAATCGAAATCAGATCTTGCGGATGATTAGCGACGGCAGACTCAAGGTGCGGCGGCTCATCTCACATAAACTGCCCTATACGGAAGCTTCAGAGGCGTACAGATTATTGAGGGATGAGAAAGATAAATCAATTGGTGTAGTTCTTAGTTGGGAATGATGCGCGCAAGTCGATCCAGATTGATTCTCTGGTTCCCTGGCTTTCACTAAGAATTAATCTGCTAGACCACTAACATTTTAGTTGTGTTGGTTAATAATCTTTTAATCCAAACTGATGAGTTTTACAGCATCTTTTTTTCTAATGAGGAGGATTATTAAAATGTTAAGATATTGTATTCTCTGGATATCAAGTTTCTGTTCTTTGATGTTGCTCTTGTTTGGTTCTGCGGTGTCTGCCCAAACAGTACTCAGCGGCAACATCATTGAGGATACCTTATGGACATTAGGTGGCAGTCCCTACGTTATTAATAAAGGAGATATAGTAGTCGGAGAACAAGCCACTCTAACAATTGAGCCAGGTGTAATAGTAAAGCTATATGGTTATTATTACTCCAATGGTAAGAAATGGGATGGGTATTACATCCACATCAAAGGAAAGTTGGAAGCAAAGGGAACACAGGATAATCCCATCGTCTTCACATCCATCAAGGATGACATTCATGGTGGCGACACCAACAATGACAAAGCGGCATCATCACCAGGCATAGGTGATTGGGGATACATATACTTTGGTGATACTTCCCATGATTCCATACTGGAGCACTGCAAGATTCTCTATGGTGGTAGGGTTAACAACTCCAGCTACGCTGTTGTATACTTGAATACTGCTTCTCCAATAATACGGAATTGCACCTTTGAGTATAACAGGAGTTATGTCATTGACATGGATTTACCTTCCCACCCCATTGTGGAAGGCAACAGTGTATCAAAGAATGGATACAACGGCATGCATGTGCGAAGTGGAAACTACACTCAAAGTGGACATTGGGATTCCACTAATATGCCATACATCCTGATGAATGACATCAACATTGAATCATCATCTACTCTGACAATTGGTCCAGGTGTAATAATAAAGCTATATGGTTATTATTACTCCAATGGTAAGAAATGGGATGGGTATTACATCCACATCAAAGGAAAGCTGGAAGCAAAAGGAACACAGGATAATCCCATCGTCTTCACCTCCATTCTGGATGATATTCATGGTGGTGACACCAACAATGACAAAGCAGCGTCGGCGCCAGGCTCGGGTAATTGGGGATACATATACTTTAGCGATATTTCCTATGATTCCGTTCTGGAGCATTGCAAGATTCTTTATGGTGGAAGGATAAATAACTCCAACATAGCTGTTGTGTATTTAAACAGTGCTTCTCCTACTATAGCAAACTGCGAGTTTACATACAACCGATACGGGATATCTTGCGCTGCTCAAGCTTCACCTCAAATATTGGGAAACATTATCCGGAAATGCACTTCTGACGCAATCTGGTGTTCTGATCGAAGCACCCCTGTAATCCATCAAAATTCTATCTATGATAACGGCGGTCTTGGAGTAAACAACACCGACCAAAACGTTGTCATTGACGCGCAGAACAACTGGTGGGGGGATGCTACTGGTCCGTTGGATAAATCGGATGATACTGGGTCTGGCGGTTGGTACAATCTCAATGGATTGGGGAATGCTGTCAGCGATTATGTAGATTATGGCTCATGGTTGGATGCTCCTATCCCTTCGCCTGTTGAGATAACACAGCCAGATGGCGGACAACAAATAGCCCGCCACACCTTTACTTTGACCTTGTTCCAGGGACTAAACATGATTTCCCCTCCCCTGAAGCCGGATGAGAGTTACAGCGCGCGGACATTTTGTGAAAAACTTGGCGCAACTATGATGATTCGCCTCAATGCACCGTCACAGAAGTTCGAAAGTTTTGTCCCGGGCGTTGTTGAAGGACCTGGATTTCCCATTGAGGGTGGTGGAGGATACATCGTAAATGTCATAGATTCAAAGCAGGTAGTCTTTGAAGGTGAGGGATGGCACGATGTACTAGCGGGACCACCGGCAAGCTTTTCCAACAATTCTTCTGGCGCGTGGGCTTTCGTGATAGGCGGCTGGGTCATGAACGAAAATGGTCAGCAAATAACTGGTCCGGAAGATGTTTTCATTGAGGTGAAAAATGTTGAACTCGGTGTTACACTCACAGGCGGCTTAGGCCAAGTCGGACAAGCAGCTTATCTAGTTACCTACTATGATGTGGCTCAACAAACCCAATTCTCAGCGGGGCAGACATTGGAAATTAGGGCGCGTGGAGCTGATGGTCGAGTGATAGGGAAGCCTGTATATCATAAACTGACCTCCCAAGAAATCGCTAGAGCTTATGCCATTGTATCAATTACAAAGGATATGCTGGTAGATAGTTTTAGCCTTGGTCCGAACTATCCCAATCCGTTTAACGCTGAAACATGGATTCCATATGTACTTTCAAAACCGTCGCGCGTAACTATCGAAATATATGATACCAAAGGAATGCTCATTCGAGCGATTAGGTTAGGATATAGAAATCCGGGCGCGTATGTCGATAAACAGCATGCGGCATACTGGAATGGAAAGAATGACAGCGGCGAGTATGCAGCTAGTGGTATCTACTTCTGCCGACTAACAACTGGTGCAACTTCAGTCATCCGAAAGCTTGTCATTCAGAAATAGTTTCAGTAGGTTGGGTCGAGGTTCAGGTTTCGCTTTCACCAAACCCAACCTACGTTGATTTTTCATATTACAGTTATTTCTATGTGGTACCAAACAGTTTCATGAGGAGGATGATATGGTACGGAAATTCGCTATCCTAATTTTTATTCTGGCTTTTGCATTGCCTATCGTGGCTAAAGGAGCAGGTGTCCCGGCATTCGTCGTGTCGGGTACCGTTCTCAATAAAAATGACATTCCGGTGGATGGAATATATAATATTGAGGTAAAAAACGTATCTAAAGAGGTAACGCTGAAAGCGATTACAGGTCGAAAAATAGATGAAGGAAAATATACTGTAACCTTTATTGATATCGACGGCTTGAATGTCGCTCAAGCTGGAGATGTGTTGATGGTATTTGTAAAGGGACGTGGAACAAATCTGATTGGGATAACCATACATACGCTAACAGCTCAGGATATTCGATATGGAAACGTTAACATTGATGTTATAATGGGTTCAACGCGGGATACGTCAGTACCATCAAGGAATGATGTTCCCGTTTTCACAATATGTGGAAGCGTTCGCGATGGCGAAGGATTCCCTGTACCCAACGGATTCAGCATCTATATAACAAACGAAACTAAAGGTCTGGAGAAAAACGTTCCGATTGATGGCACGGCCGGCCCGGGCAAATATGTGGCAACATTTGTTAATATTGATGGTGGAAATGTAGCATCTATTGGTGATAGAATAAATGTTATCGTAAAAGCGGTATCTGGAAGAATAGCCGCAGAGTGTTCTTACAAGCTTACAAGCGCTGACATAGCATCTGACCTCGCAGTTATCGATATTAGTCTGCCTCCTGCTCCAAAGATTACTGAATTTTCGCCAAACAGAGGTGGCAATAATGGTATGGTAACCATGTCTATCAGAGGATACAACCTCGCACCCGATTATGAAGTTAAACTAACACAGGAAGGTGAGGCCGATATAATTGCCAGCCCTGTTACGGGAATGCCCGGTGGACATCGCCTCACGGCGAGGTTTGATTTGATTGGAAAAACGCCGGGACTCTGGAACCTAACAATTGAAACTCCAAGCGGTATATCAATTACTCGTAAAAATGCTTTCACGATAGAGTCTGGGGGCAGTGCGGATTTGTGGGTCGATGTTGTTGGACCGGATTTTGTGCGACCTGGGCGAGTGACAAAATTTGTAATTATAGTTAGTAACCGTGGTAACATTGATGCGGTTTGTCCTGTGCTATGGATTGACGGAATTCCTTCTGATGTACTATGGGAAATTGAAGCCGAATTAATAAATCCCACGATCAACCCTGAAGATGGTGAGATTGATTGGGAGAATACGCCGATTTCCATTGACATGATGGGTTATCATTCAATACCGCTTATTATGCCACCAATTGGTCCAAACGCATCCGTTGCGCTGCATCTTAAAGTTACACCAACTCGAGTTGAGGGTTCATTTACGTTGAGAGTTGCCATTAGCCCACCTTTGATTGACCTTCAGGGCGCTATAGAGAATCTATCTCCGGAAGCAAAAGAATGCCTTGAAGAAATATTGTGGTCTCTTATTGATCTCATGATTAAGGAGGGCCTGATTAATAATATACCCTTTAGCGATTGCATCATAGAAGGATTGAAAACAGGTTACGATATTTTAAGTACGATTCGAAATTGGTATATGGCTACGTATAATCAGGATGGGCCAATCGATTATATAGTTCCATATGTGTCATTTCAGGCTCAACTAGTTAAGGCAACTATTGTCTGTGCAAAACAACTAGCAGGTGAAGCAACCGGTTATGAGAAGATTATTGACATTATAGATTTCATAACAAAAGCTATTGATGTTTGGAATGTTTTCTCATCCTGTTTGGGGGTACTCCAGGAAAGCTTTAAAGATCTTGTCTTATTGGTCCCGATTGACCCAAATTGTAAAAATGGTATTGAAGGGTACGGAAATGAACATTACTGTAAAGAAGGAATAGATATTCCATACTTCATCTATTTTGAGAATCTTGAAAATGCTCCTGTCGCGGCTCAAGAAGTTCTTGTCACCGACCAACTTGACGAGAATCTTGATTGGTCTACCTTCTCTTTTAGTACGATGCAAATCGGAGAAAAAACAGTTGCGGTACCGGATGGCGTTCAGAAATTTGTGACTACAGTTGATTTGAGACCCGAAAAACCAATAATCATTCAGGTAGATTGCAACTTTGACTCATCTACAGGACGAGCTGAATGGCTATTCAGAGGCAAAGACCCACATAATTTTGAGTTTGCCGATCTATTGCCGCCAAATAAAAAAGACGTTGCCCCACGCGGAGAAGGTTGGGTCATGTATACTGTGGAGTCTAAACCTGACCTTCCGACAGGTACAGTAATTAGAAACATGGCTACTATCGATTTCGAAGTTGATATTCCACCTGATCCAATAGATACACCGGAGGTGTTCAACACTATCGACTCTGGCGCTCCTACAAGCCAGGTGAAGCCCCTCCCAGCGGAGGGTTTGTCCACTACATTCATCGTTGAGTGGGAGGGAACGGACGACGAGAATGGTTCTGGAATAAAGGACTATACTATTTATGTCTCCGAAGATGGGAGTGTTTTTACCAAATGGATTTCTCATACCTCTGAGGCATCGGCTGAATTCACCGGAGAACATGGGCACACTTATTATTTCTATAGCCACGCGCGGGATAACGTAGGCAACGTTGAGGCGGTTTCCGTTGAAGCAGACACTTTCACAAAAGTAAAAGTTACATCGCCGCGTTGGGATGCGAATAAGGATGGTGTAGTTGACATACTTGACCTTGTGCTAGTAGGACGCTATTTCAGTGAACAGCCACCGTCTAATGAAAATGCTGATGTCAATCTAGATGGTAAAGTTGATGCTCTTGATATCGATCTTGTTGGGAAACATTTTGGCGACAGATATGATAACGAATAATCTGTAGCTACATCAGTTCACCGAATCTTGTCAATAACTTTTCTTTTTAAGGACTTTACTTTGATTAACAGGCTTTGGCTTTAATGGAGTCTAAGTTGAAAAATCAAACTTTAGAAAAAAAACTATCAAACATCCCTGCGACCCCGGGTGTCTATTTGATGAAAAACGTGGAGGGGCGGATAATTTACGTCGGCAAAGCGGTAAATCTGCGTAATCGGGTACGGTCTTATTTTCAGGCGTCAAAAATCCCGCATGCGTTGACCGGCGAAGCTTTGCGCCGAGTTCAGGATATTGACTACATCATTACTGATACCGAAGTGGAAGCTCTTATTCTTGAGAACACGCTCATTAAAAAACATAAGCCTCGCTATAACGTCAAATTGAAGGATGACAAGCGCTATCCGTTTGTGAAAGTAACCGTCAATGAGCCATTTCCTGGATTGTATATAACTCGCATCGTTGAACGAGATGGGGCGAAATATTTCGGACCGTTTGCACGAAACTACGCAACTAAGCAGACAGTTAAAGAACTCACTAAAATTTTCCCAATTCGGACATGCAATCTTCCATTGAAGGAAAGTGGAAATAAACACAAGATTTGCTTGAACTACAGTATCGAACGTTGTCCCGGTCCATGCGAAGATCGAGCGGATGAAGAAGAATATGACCAGATAGTTCGTAATGTCTGTTTATTTCTCGGTGGAAAAAAAGAACTCGTTATCAAGGAATTGCAGAAGGAGATGCAAACAGCGGCAGCAGATTTGCAATTTGAAAGGGCGGCGAAAATTAGAGACAGAATCGAATCAATTGAGAAAACTATTGAGAAACAAAAACTTGCATCAGCAGACGGTGATGATGAAGATGTAATCGGCTTGGCGCAGAAAGATGATGAAGCGTGCGTGCAGGTGTTGATGCTCCGAGACGGAAAATTGACTGAACGTGAACATTACTTTCTTACGGGAACTCAGGATGCAACAGCAAGCGATATTCTGACAGCGTTTTTGGAACAATATTATCTTGAATCTTCGTTTGTGCCGAAAACTGTAATTTTGCAAGATGCGGTTGAAAATTCTGAGGCGATTCAAAAATGGCTCACCGAAAATCGCGGAAGCGGTGTAACCATTCATATCCCGCAGAGAGGGCAGAAACGGCAATTGGTGAATATGGCGGCGAAGAACGCAAATTCGATTCTGGAGCAGAAAGAATTGAATGTCGTTTTGAAAGCCGGAGACAATCCTGCGCTTTTGCAATTGCAGGAAGTCTTAGAATTACCGCGCCCGCCGCAACGGATTGAGGCTTTTGACATTTCTAATCTCGGCAGTGATTTCGCAGTCGGTTCGATGGTCGTATTTGAAGAAGGCGAACCAACTAAATCTGAATATCGAAGATTCCGCATCCGCACTGTCGAAGGTCAGGATGATTTTGCGATGATGCGCGAAGTTGTCAGCCGACGATATTTTCGCGCGGTAAAAGAAAACGGCGTCTTGCCCGATTTAATCCTCATCGACGGCGGAAAAGGACAACTGAATTCCGCTATCGAAGCTCTGAAAGCCCTGCATCTGGACAATTTACCGACTATCGGATTAGCGAAACAATTCGAGCATATTTTTGTGCCTGGCAAATCTGAGCCTATCATTTTGCAGAAAAACAATCCAGCGTTGCATCTAATTCAACGTGTCCGCGATGAATCCCATCGCTTTGCTGTAAATTATCATCGAAAACTTCGTAGCAAAGACTTAACTCATTCCGTACTTGATGAAATTCCTGGCATTGGTCCAAAACGAAAACAGGCTTTACTTTCGAGCTTTGGCTCTATCGAAAAAATTCAAGAAGCGGGTTTGGATGAATTACTCGCTGTAAAAGGAATGACTCACAGGATAGCTGAACATATTTTGAAGCATCTATCTCAAAGAGGGTGACAAACATGAAAAAACAGATTATTCACGAAAAACCTCTATCTTACGCTTATTTCGAACATGCCGACGGAAGTTGGTACATGCTATGGATGACCCACACCAAACCGAAAACTGAACGCGGTCACGATTGGCATGTACATGCGACATTTGAGAAACATGATGCGACCAAACCGAATTTGGATTCCGAATGGTATGAGAAACCCTATGGAA
>JACKQG010007400.1_pt1 | contig 11071 bp, 10 predicted proteins | sample 8237621 | NCBI WGS metagenome assembly JACKQG01 (sample SAMN15677084, study PRJNA649215) | marine metagenome | biome: marine; feature: Black Sea; material: saline water; isolation source: suspended particulate matter (SPM) from the Black Sea western gyre | collected 2013-06-09/2013-06-10 | depth... | reverse complement strand
ATATGATTCCTGAATTTGCCATTGTCGGTCATCCCAATGAAGGGAAATCAGCCGTCGTATCCACATTAGCCGAAGATGACAGCGTTCGGGTTACGCCCTATCCCGGAGAGACCGTGGAGTGTCAGAGCTTTCCGGTTGTAATCGATGGTCAGGAGATTATCCGTTTTATAGATACGCCCGGTTTTCAGAACCCGAGAAAAACTCTGAGCTGGATAAAAAATTTCCATGAACCAGATGACCGCCTACTCCAGGGCTACTTAGAAAGCCATGCCGGGAAACCGGACTTCCAGGACGACGTCAGACTCTTAGAACCGATTGCCCGGGGCGCCGGGATTATCTTTGTGGTGGACGGATCGAGGCCGGTCCGAAAAGTGGATCTGGCGGAGATGGAAATCCTGCGCCTGACGGGTCGCCCACGTATGGCGATTATCAACTGCAAAGAGGATGAAACCGCCTATCTCGAACAGTGGAAGATGGAATTCCGCAAACATTTTAACGCCATCCGGGTCTTCAATGCCAATAAGGCTACCTATGCCGAGCGTATCGAACTGCTCGAAAATCTGAAGGGAATTGACCAGGACTGGGGGCCGGCCTTAGAGACGGTGATCTCGGCTTTTGAAAAGGACTGGGAGCAGCGTAACAGCCAGACCGCTGAAATCATTTGCGATCTATTGGAGGAATGTCTGGGTTATTCGATTACCAGGATTTACACAAAAAACAGCGACGAAAAATCCCTGAAAAGGGGTCTCCGGGAAGAATATAACCGGGTTATTGAAAAGATAGAAAAAAGGGCCCATGGGAAAATCCGAAAGCTATTTAAGCATAATATCTTCAACTTACCCCTTCCCGCCCATTCTATTCTGAGTGAAGATCTGTTCAGCAAAAAGACCTGGCAACTCTTGGGCCTGACCCCGAAGCAGTTAATTGCTGCCGCCGGGATGACAGGGGGTGCTATCGGTGCAGCTGTGGACCTTGCGGCGGCCGGGCTGACATTCGGTATCTTTACCGCCGCAGGCGGGCTCTTAGGGGCCGGATGGGCGGCATTCGGCGGCGGGAAACGGTTAGCCAGGACAAAGGTGGTGGGGGTTAATTTAGGCGGTCAGCAGATTCGAATCGGCCCCGTAGAAAACATCCAGTTTATCTACATCCTTCTGGATCGTGCGCTGATCTTCTACTCACACATCATCAATTGGGCCCATGGACGTAGGGATTATCCCATTGAAGAATCCTCAGATAGAAGAGCTGTCAAGGCCGGGTTTACATTCGAATGGGATGATAAAAAGAAGGGGATCTGTCAATCATTTTATACCGCTATCCGCACCGACGGATCGAAAAAAGCATTATCTCGAAAGCCCCTTAAAGAGATGCTACAGGAGATATTGCTCAGTATTTCCCAAAATAACCCGTCTCAACCTCCCACCTTTTCAACCCGGCATTCTAACTCCCCTTCTCCCAAAAGGACCTGAACCTGATCCCCTTGTTCCATACCTGAAACATCCTTCAATACCCTTTTTTCGGGCAGCTTCATGGTAATGCTGTATCCCCGTTTCAGAACTGATAAAGGGCTTAAATCATTTATCCTCTTTTCCAAAAGGGAGCGGTTCGCCTGCATCTCCCCGAGCTGTCTCTCTATGGCTTTGACAAGAGACGCCTTTTGGAAATAGAGGTTTTGCCTGATGGCAGTTATCCTGTTAACAGGAGAGAAGAGACGCAATGCCCGAATTTCTGCCCCGAGCCCCTTATTTTTGTCCTTTATAGTTAGATCCATGATCCTGATCAGCCTGGAATGAATCTCATCGAGCCTTATCCATAAATTCGCTAAACCTTTCCTCGGATCCTGAATCCTGTTTCTCAGGTGGTTCAATTCATCGCCCAGGCTCCTTACCTTCAGCTGCATGCCTGCTATGAGCCGGGTCTTAGCCTGATTCAAACGATTGATGAGGGTTTCTTTCTCAACTACTAAGAGTTCGGCGGCTGCGGACGGGGTAGGCGCCCTGAAATCCGCCGCAAGGTCAGAGATCGTAAGATCGATTTCATGACCCACTGCAGAAACGACCGGAATTCCAGACTTTCTTATGGCCAGAGCAAGATCTTCCTGGTTAAAGGCCCACAGATCTTCGAGGGAGCCGCCGCCCCGCGTCAGAACTATGACATCTGCCTTTAACTTGCGGTTCACCAGATCAAGGGCATTTACAATCTCCTCGCAGGCCTGATCTCCCTGAACCCTGACCGGGACGATGAGTATTTCCATGTTGGCAAATCGCCTGCGGATAATTTTGAGGAAATCACGGATGGCAGCCCCGGTGGGGGATGTTATGACTGCAACCCTCTTGGGCAGAAAGGGTAATGGCTTTTTGATATCTTTGTCAAAAACACCCATGCCTGCCAGTTTTTTCTTAACCTGTTCAAAGGCGAGGGCCAGGGCCCCCACGCCCATGGGTTCCAGATAATCGAGGATAATCTGATATTCCCCTCTGGGTGCATAAACACTTATTCTACCCTGTGCGATGACCTTCATTCCGTCTTCGGGGAGGAATTTGAGATAGCGGGCCTGAATACGAAACATGACGGCCCTGATCTGGGCCTTTTCGTCTTTGATCACCATGTAGTAATGGCCTGAAGCAGGAGATCTGAAATTAGATACCTCCCCCTCAACCCACACAAAATCAAAATGTTCTTCAAGGAGATCCTGGATTGAAGCGGTAAGTTCGCTTACGGTGTAGACCTTAGGGCCCTGGTTTTCCCCGGACAAAATAGATGCAACCTCCATTAATCCTTCTGATTGAATCCCTCTAAACTTCCTTGGTTTATACGCTACTTGGTGGCATTCTGCAACCTGTGCGAGCATAAATGGAATTCTCATGAAAGGATTGAACAAGAAACTGTGGGGCCGAAAAAATCGAAATAGCCGATCTTAGCTGTTTTTGGCTGTTAGAAAGCATCTATTTGGTACCTCAGCGCGTTAGAAATGGCAGAGGTGATACGACTCAAGAGCGGTTTTTCTTGACTTCTGCATGGCAGGGAAGTACAGGAAAAATGACCAATATCCACAGTCCAACAAGATAGGGGGGTATTTATGGGCAGTTATGAGACCCTGAGATTTGATCAATCTGACGAGATTGTCACCGTCACCTTGCACCGTCCGAAACTGAATCTTTTCAACACTCAAATGGTAGAAGAGTTAATTCAAGTATGGCACTCCCTGCGCAATAACACCTCTGCCCGATTTGTAATTCTCACTGCCGAGGGAGACCACTTTTCTGCAGGTGCTGACTTGAGTGAGTTTGGAGGTGGGGAGTTCAAGGCCGAAGACGCCCGTATACACCAACTGGCAGGCCACGAATTGATGCGCAGTCTGGAAAATCTCGAACAGGTCACAGTAGCAGCCTTACGAGGAATCGTGTGCGGTGCGGGAATGGCTGTGGCCCAGGCTTGCGATTTCCGCATCATGACCGAGGACAGCTATTACGTTGTCCCGGAGACCAATATCGGGACGTACTACACCTGGGGCTGTACACCGAGATTGGTCAGGATGGTGGGGGCCTCCAAGGCGATGGAGATCATTATGACATGTGACCCTATTCCGGCGGAAGAGGCATACAGGTTGAATCTTGCCAACAGGGTTGTCCCGAACGATTCCTTGATGAAGGCCACACATGAATTCATCGAAAAAATTGCATCCAAGAGCCCCACCTGCATCAGGCTGACCAAAAAGATCGCACTTGGAGCCTCCATGGAAGGATTCGGGAATATGTTTATCTGTGAACCCGAGCTAATGCAGGAGGTTGTTTCTACCGGTGAAGTAAATGAAGGAATAGAGGCCTTTTTGCAAAAGAGGGCGCCGAAATTTCGCCCATAATCGGGGCAGGGGGGTTATGTAGTGCCTGAACGAAAACCCTGTTCAGGCACGATTTTGGATTTTGGATTTTGGAATTATGGAACAAATTCCAACTCATTGAACCCTCATTGTTGATGTTGTATTTGTTTTCATTTCGAGGTTTTCGTTCAGAGACTATGTAGAAAGCCCATGGCGTTTTCATGAAAGGAGGGTGTAAAAGATGGGGAAATCTATCACTGGAAAAAGCCGTATGGAAGCCGCCTTTGGCGGCGGGAAACTGGACCGCCAACCTGTTTTGTTGATTTTAGGGGGCCACTATGCTGAACGGGCCGGGTACAGCCTGGAGGAGTTTTTCACTCAATCCGAGGCGGCCCTTGAGACCACCAAGGTTACCTGCCAGGAACTTGACTCGGATGCATTGTTCGTTCCTCTGAATCCCCTTATGCCGGATGCTCAGGAAGCCTTCAGGAAATTGATGGGCAAACCACTCAGCATAAAAAAAGAGAATATCAAAGAAAAGCTTCCCAAATGGTCGGTCCGTTTGCCGAGAGAAGACCCCCTTTTTAGCGGGCATTTGGATATGTGTGAAAAATGTGTGGCGGTGTTCCCGGATTATCAAATTAATACAATGATAGGCGGCCCATGGAGCTTTGCCCTGGAGTTGCGGGGCGCAAATGAGGCAATGGAGGACCTGTATGACGACAAACAATTCCTTCATGATCTGATGAAATATACCACCGGCACTGTGATTGCCAGGTGCCTGGCGGTACTCGATCTCGGGGTTGTACCCTTTATAGGGGATCCTTCAGCCGGTATGAGCCTGATTTCACCAGCCGTCTACAGGGAACATGTCCTTCCTTTTCATAAGGAGATTGTAGAAGCCGTCCATGACAAAGGAGGGCTGGTTTCCTTTCATATTTGCGGTTATATTGACCCCATCTTTCAGGATCTTATAGACCTGGGTATCGATGGATTGAGTATTGACGGGCCTTCATCTCTTGAAAAGTTATTTGACATGGGCCGGGGAAAGACGACCATTATCGGCAATATTGATCCCATGTTATTTGTGGAGGGGACCCCGGATCAGCTTGAAGAAGAAGTCAGGAAATGCCTTGACATAGCCGGGGGGGAAGCGAGGTACGTTATTGGTCCGGGATGCCAGATACCTCTTCAGGCCAATCTTGACAACATAAGGGTCTTTACACAGGCATGCCATAAATACGGAGCGTTTTAGTTCCCTGGTTCAGGCCATCTTTGGTTGCGTCACAATCGGCACAGTCAGGTAAGCGAGTTTGCGAGACTGCGAATCTGACCCAAATCCCGGCGCCAATTCTCGGAAGTTTGTGCGCAGGCCTTAGAGACAGGAGTGTTTCATGGACTGGATGAAAACCTTATACGAGGCTGTTATTAAGGGTCAAAAAAATGAGATAGCGGAATTTGCCACAAAAGCGGTAAATGAAGGTATTTCGGCATCTAATATCGTCAACAAGAGCGTAATCCCGGCCATGAACAGGGTGTCTGAGCTGTGGCGCAACGAGGAGTACTTCGTACCGGAAGTGATGCGTTCCGCGTCAACTATGCAGGTCTGCATGGATGCCCTGAAGCCCTTTCTGGTCAAAGGTGAACATGGTAAGGACTTAAAAGTGGCCATAGGGACTGTAAAGGGAGATCTCCATGACATCGGCAAGAACCTCGTGGCAATCATGGTGGAAGGCGCAGGGTTTCAGGTTGAAAATATGGGAGTAGATCTACCTCCTGAACAATTTGTCGATGCAGCGCAGAAAGGGGCAAAGGTCATCGGACTATCCAGTCTGCTTACCACGAGCATGCGTGAAATGGGAGCCGTTATCGAGGTGTTAGAAAAGAGCGGTCTTCGAAATAATGTTTCTTTTCTGGTTGGCGGGGCTCCGATTACAGCGAGATTTGCAAGCGAGATCGGTGCGGATTATTATGCGGAGAATGCAGCCGGAGCTGTTGCAGTGTTAAACAACCTTTTTGAGGCAGGGGTCCGGAACCAATGAGACGGGTTTATGTGTGATCCTGGGAGGCTGTCCGAGAATGGCTATTTTCCGCAATCTCTACGTCAGGCTCAGATTTGAATCCTCAAAATACTTCAATGTATTCTTGCGGTTAAAATCTTCGCCTTCCTTGACCTTGCAAAAAATCTCTCATTCTCGGACAAGCTCCTAGTGTCATTTGAGGTGTATGATGGCAAGAATTGATTATGTAACCTGTCTTAATGAGATGTATCAAAGCCAGGGGTTCCCGGTCTATAAGTGGTCGCAGTTTGATACAAGCCCATGGACCCCCTTTGAGAAACCATTAAAAAAGACCTGTCTCTCCCTTGTCAGTTCCAGCGGCGTCTTTCAAGAGGACCAGAAACCCTTTGATCCCTGGGCGGCCAACGATCTCAGTTTCCGGGAAATCCCCAAGGACACTCCTTTTGACAGGCTCCGTCTGAACCACAACTATTTTGACCACCGGGACGCGGTAAAAGACCTTAACTGTATTTTTCCCCTTGAGCGTCTCCAAGATCTTGAGGACGAAGGTCACATCGGGGAGTTTGCTCCCACGACCCTTACCCTCGGTATGGGCAGACTCTATAAACGCACAGCATTAACGACTGAAACAGTTCCCAGGATGGTGGAAATCCTGAAAGCACAGGACACGGATGCGGTTTTGCTTGTGGCGGCCTGACCCCTGGACCATCAGTCCGTTGGACTGATCGCCCGTGGTATTGAGGATGCAGGACTGCCTACCGTCTACCTGGGATCATGTCGGGACATGATGAAACTGGTCAACGCCCCTCGAGGTGTTTTTGTTGACTTTCCTCTGGGGCGCCAGTGCGGAAAACCCGGGGATATCCAACTGCAAACACAGATCCTGAGAGATACTCTCGAAGTATTGCTTAGCGCCAAAACCCCCGGTACCCTGGTGGACCTGACCTACCAGTGGGGCGAGCCCTTTGACTGGAATACCTATTTGAGTGACGTGAAAGAAATGGTTGACGAGGAAAAGGCCCTCTCAGAAAAATTGATACGCGTTAGAGAGAGCTCAGGGTAGTGCAAGGTTTTCTTAAAGTTCAAACTCGGCAGGGTAATCAATCGGTTTTTTTTTCGGACTGTCAAATGCCTCGATTTCATCCAGGAAATCAAAATAGGGCTCCAGATCTAAAGGTTTCTCAAGAGAGGCTGTTTTTACCATAAGCGCAGCCTTCCTGCGATCCTTTGGGAAATCCGTTTCAAGTTCAATCAGTTCCATGGTTTCCTTTCCCTTTGATGATTTCATAGAAATCCTTCAACAGGCCATGTTTCTCAAAATAGGCTTTGACCTCTTCTGTTTTGATTTCTGGTAGGGTCATCAGATGTTCAATATCGGCCATTTCCCGCAATCTTCTGCTGGGATCGTTTTTTATGGTAAAGATTTTCAGCGCCACGAGGTGTATGGGGCTGACTACGGGTAAATCTACATTTCTTAAAACGGAAAACCTTTTTACGTTCGAGAAAATGGTGGTTGCGGTTTCGCCTTTGATATAAACAAAATCGATTTGGCCAAGTCCTGACAACGCATGCCGGTGGTTGGAGTATCCCGTCGACCGATAAAGCGTCTCAAAGCCAAGAGACCCCAGGAATTCAATGATTTTCGCTTGATCCTCCTGCCTGACGACAAAATCCACATCCTGTGTGGCTCTCAGATACCCGTATACCTTCAGCGCAAAGCCGCCGATAAGAGCATGATCCATTTGATGGGTATTGAAAAAATCGATCAAGAGCTGAATTACGTTCTTAAATTTCAATGGGACCTCTTTTTTTTGACAAGACCTTGCTTTCTGGAGAAATTAATATACAAAAATTGCTCTTGTGTGTCAAAGTAAACCCTAACCTCATAATGCAAAGGAATCCGGGCATGAAGAAGTTTTCCGTGATAAGTATCGCTTTTTACGTCCGATAATAGGCGGAATATCAGATAAACGACCGGATCGCCTTTTAAATTGTTGGCCCAGGAAAAACGGCTCTTCAGCGAAATCCTCAACCTGCCGCTCTACTCCATATCACTGCTTCCAGCGCTTATCGATGGTCCGGGATGAATTCCCTTGACCGTTCGCTTATAGTTGCTCTATATTTCATTGCAATCATGATCTGGCACAACATAAACTAAGGAGAGCGCCATTCAAGCGCCCCTTACATAATCATTTACCATAAATATACGGAGGTTCAACATGAACACTTTTTTGGAAGAGGGGCCCAAAAACCCTCTCAAAATTCAGGACAATACGTTCAGGGACGGACATCAGTCATTATTGGCTACAAGGATGAGGACCGAGGACATGATCCCTATCGCGGAAAAGATGGACAGCGTGGGGTTCTGGGCCATGGAGGTATGGGGAGGGGCAACCTTTGATACCATGCACCGTTTTTTGGGAGAAGATCCTTTTGAACGAATAAGGACCTTGAAAAAGTATATAAAGAACACACCTTTTTCAATGCTCCTGAGGGGGCAGAATGTTGTAGGGTATCGGAACTATGCGGACGATGTGGCCAGGTTATTCGTGGATAAGTCGTGTGAGGCCGGTATGGATATCTTTCGGGTCTTTGATGCTCTCAATGATTTCCGCAATTTTCAAACTGTTGTGGAGCGGATCAAGGCCAACGGCAAGCATTTTCAGGGAACCATCTGCTACACTTTGACGGAAAGACGTATGGGCGGTGACGTGTTTAACCTGGAATATTATATCGGCAAGGGGAAAGAGATCCAGGAGATGGGGGCCGACACCCTCTGTCTGAAGGACATGGCAGGTATCATGTCTCCCTTTGATATTGCCAAGATCATTACGGCCCTCAAAAAGGAAATCACCATCCCGATTCACCTCCATACCCACTATACAAGCGGTATGGCCTCCATGATCTATTTAGAGGCTATAAAGGCGGGGGTAGATATCGTGGATACCTGTCTGGCTCCTTTTGCGCTGAGAACCTCACAGCCGGCTATTGAGCCCATAGTTGCAACGCTTTATGGGACCGTTAGGGATCCGGGATTTGACCTGAGCCTCCTGTTGGAATTAGGGGATTATATAGAGACCATTGCCCCCAAGTACCGGGACTATCTGGCAAAGAATAAGATGTCGGTGATAGATACAGGGGTCCTGGCCCATCAGGTGCCCGGCGGTATGATCTCCAATCTGGTGAGTCAGCTTACCGAGGCAAAAGCCTTAGACAGGTTGGCGGAAGTTTATAAAGACGTAGCGGTGACGAGGAAGGAATTGGGCATGCCCCCTCTCGTTACGCCCACCAGTCAGATCATAGGGGTTCAGGCCGCGCTCAATGTCCTGTTTGGCAGATACAAGATGGTTACAAACGAGGTCAAAGACCTGGCCTTTGGTCTATACGGCAAGACACCTTTACCGGTAGACCCGGAGGTCCGGAAAAAGGTGCTGAAAGGATATAAGCGCGGTGAAACACCGGTAACGGGCCGCGCTGCCGATTATTTAGAGCCTGAACTCGAAGAAGACAGAAAGAAGATAGGAGACCTGGCCAAAGACGATTATGATCTGCTCATCTATGCCCTCTATCCAACAACGGGAGAGCAGTTTCTCAAATGGAAGTATGGCCTGGAAGAGAGACCCCCCGAGGTCAAGCCAAAGACATTGGAGGATATCCGGAAAGAGGATGAGGCCCTGGCTGCAGCAATAGAGCAGGTATGCAAGACCATGTGAGGGCCGATGGTGCGAGACCTTTGAAAAACGCCCCCTTTCGCCCAATCTCTGTGTTGCATTCGGATTTTAATCCTCGAAATATTCAATATATTCCTGCGGTTAAAATCCTCATACGCCTTGATCTTGAACGAAATTGAACATTTTTCAAAGGTCTCGGTGGATTGTTGGCAGTAGAGGAAAACGATTGTTTATAACGCTTGAAGGGATAGAGGGGTGCGGAAAGTCTACCCAGGCCAGACGGCTTGTGGATAGACTTGAGGGAGCAGGAGTTTCATCAATCCTTACCTTGGAGCCGGGGGGGACTCCCATAGGGAAAGAGATTCGGCGTATCCTTCTGGACTCTAAAAATAAGGACCTGTCGCCTTTATCGGAACTCTTTCTCTATGAGGCGGACAGGGCGTTGCACATGGAAATGGTGATCAAACCGGCCCTTGTCAAAAAAAAATGGGTTGTGTGTGACCGTTTTTTTGACGCGACCACTGCATACCAGGGTTATGCCCGGGGGCAGGATAATGAGCTTATCAGATTGCTGAATGAAAAGGCCTCCCTTGGCATCAGGCCTGACATCACCTTCCTGATCGATTGCCCCGTAGAGGTAGGGCTGGAACGGGCGCTGAAACGAAACGAAATCATGGAGCAGGAGGGTCAGGACCGGTTTGAAAGGGAAGAGATGAACTTCCACACGGCTGTGCGGGAAGGGTATCTCTCTATCGCAAAAAATGAACCTGCACGATTTATGGTGGTGGACGGCACCCTTGGGGAGGATGAGTTAGAAGAGAGAATATTTGAGCATATTCGACCCAGTTTGAGTAAAAGAAGTGACTAAAGTGACTAAAGTTTGAAGTGCCTAAAGTTAAGGAACTTCGTGACTTCTTATAAAGGATGTTTTTAATAAGACCAATGCGAAAGATCAGACCAAAGGACTCTGGGAATATGTAGTCAAGGAGTTCGACCGTCCTGTCTGCCGAGAAGCACAGTAACAATTCTCTCAACCAAGGTCTTGATCGAAAACTTTAGATCACTTTAGTCACTTTAGCTCACTTTAGTCACTTCAAACTTTAGGCACTTATATAAATCTATGCTTTTTTCAGAAATAATAGGCCAGGAAAAGGCCAAGCGGTTTTTAAAACGTGTAATGTCTGAGGAGAGGATCCCCCATGCCTATCTTTTTACAGGGATTCCGGGGATAGGGAAGACGAGTATGGCTAAGGCCTTGACAATGGCCTTGAATTGCCATGAGCCAGCAGATTTTGATGGTTGTGGCCAATGTCCTTCATGTCGTCAGTTATTGGGAGGAAATTTTCCGGATTTCATACACATCGAACCGGATGGGCAAAACATAAAAATCGAGCAGATTCGAGATTTAAACCGGAGTCTGAGCTTTGCCCCGTTGTCTGCCAGACACAGGGTGTGCGTGGTTCAGCAGGCCGAGGCGATGACAGGTGAAGCAGCAAATTCCTTTCTAAAGACATTGGAAGAACCTCCTCCCGGCAATATCCTGATCCTTAATGCGAGAGAGC
>JACKQG010007399.1_pt1 | contig 11072 bp, 15 predicted proteins | sample 8237621 | NCBI WGS metagenome assembly JACKQG01 (sample SAMN15677084, study PRJNA649215) | marine metagenome | biome: marine; feature: Black Sea; material: saline water; isolation source: suspended particulate matter (SPM) from the Black Sea western gyre | collected 2013-06-09/2013-06-10 | depth... | reverse complement strand
TATGCCCCGGATTCACAAGAAGTGAGTTTCATGATGTAATGGGTGTTCGCGAATCTATTGACAGGCTCCCTGAATTTATGTGGTCTACGGCTGAGGATGTTGCAGAGCTGGGTTATCAAGCTGTCATGAAAGGAAAGGTGTTTTGTATACCAGGTATTTTTTACAAGGTGCTTACAATAATAATGGGAGGAGTTCCAAAATCATTTAAGTCATGGCTTCCGTCAATTCGCAGTTTTAATTCCAGAAAAGTCCCCATTATATTTAGACCGCAGTGCGAACTCATATATTGGAAGTGACTTAAAGCTGTCTTCCTCTTTTGCTGTTATTGTTCCCTCTTCTTTTTACAAAACAAAAGAATATTTGGCGCTTAACGAACAGTGCAATTTGTATTTGATTATTACTCGGTTTAATGAAATCCAAATAGAAACTTTGTATGAAGAGTCTAATTTGTTTTTTACTGGTGAATCTGAAAGAGAAGCATTTAAATATTTAAAAAGCACGGACCGTCTGGATGAATACACTATTTTTGATTCATATGCATACGAGCTGCAGAAAGCCCCAAAAGAGTCCAGGGTATATAAAGCAAATATGGTAACAATATAAGTCAAGCAGGACAGATCTACTTTTATAAATAAGGAATGCGCGATGAAAATAGGAATAATGAACAACCCGTCAAAATCAGTGTATGATGAGGCAGCTTTCTGTGGCAAAGCCGGTTTTGACTTTTTGGATTTAACCATCGAAGGTCCTTGTGCCATCAACGTTGATATTGATAGATTGAGGCCAATCCTTGATTCCTATGGATTATCAATCACCGGGCATACTGACCCCTGTCTTCCATATGCGTATCCAATCCAGGGAGTCCGAGAAGCTTGTTTTAAGGAACTGGAGAGATGTGCAGGAATATTTTCCGCCTTGGGGGCGAAGGTCATGAATATCCATCCCTGCTATTTTTGTCCGCCAGCCATGAGAAAAGATTTGATCTCATTCCATATAGAGGCACTACCACCAATTGTTGAAATGGCTGCATCATATGGGCTCACAATGGTACTTGAGAATTATAAAGCCCCTTTTGACCGAGTTTCCATTTTTAAAAACTTACTGACACAAGTGCCGGGTTTAAAACTGCATCTCGATTTTGGACACTCAAACTTCGGTACCGATAATCATGAGGTTTTTTGCGGAGAACTAGGAGAACACATCCAGCATGTTCACTTTTCTGACAACCGATCCAGATCCGATGACCATATGCCCTTGGGTGTAGGAACCGTAAATTGGCAAAAAGCAGTGAATTCATTAAAAGCAGCCGGTTATAATAGTACCATTACCTTGGAAGTTTTCTGCAATGATCCTATGCAACACAAATATCTGAATCTGAGCCGAGAGTTTATTCAGGAGCTCTGGGCGTAATATAAAGGGTATATGATGCTGATGAAATAGAATGGCTCATTTCAAGACTGATTAAAAGCTAAATTAGAATTGCCAACAAGAAAAATGCACCAGGCGAGCCGGTGATTTAGATGTTATGTCCTAAAGGAAAAATATGCCAATAAAGATCAATAGGCCTACAGTTATCGAGGCTGCAGGCAATAAACCAAAAAGAATTGAAGAATTCATTGGGTTTGTGAATTCCAAAACATCAGCCTTGAGTATCGCTCGTATGGTTAGTCCGGGTGGCTGGGCAGAACCAGGACAAAAACCGGAATTTAGCGAGTACACAGTTGTATTAAGAGGAGTGTTGCGAGTTAAAACCAAATCAGAGGCGTTTGATGTTCATGCAGGTGAAGCTATTATTACTCATGCAAATGAGTGGGTTCAATACAGTACACCCGGTGATGATGACGCCGAGTATATAGCAGTGTGTTTACCGGCATTTACACCCGATAAAGTTCATAGAGACGAAGAATAAATGACAGAACAAGGCGGTTTTACATGATCGCAGGGACCGATCCGTTTCGAAAAATTTTCAATAAGCGTAAGCCCCTGGCATTCAGTTGATTTTGGGGATGCCCTTGGGTTTGTATTCTCCAGAACAAATCAACGCCATAGAAATGGCAATCAATCAGGGTCTTTTTACGTACCTGTCCACCGAACGTCAAGGATATTCAAAGCCGTTTGATGCTGTTGAAAAATACGTTGATGGGCAGACGCCTTGGCTTGTAACAAGCGCCTGGACGTATACTGGCTAAAAACAGCGCCCACTGGCCAGGTGCGCCGTTATGTGCCCCAATCCAAATCACCAATGGAATAAATAATGTTCAAAGAACTAAAAGAAATTAACTCACGCCCGACACCATTTCAATTCTATACTGCTGAAGAATTATGGGCAAAGGAGCATACCTCAAAACAGATGCTCGAATATCACTTAAATGAAGCAATTGATGTCTCTTCTAGAAACAAGAGTTTTATTGAAAGCTCTGCTGAGTGGATTGTTTCTCACTTTGGAGTAAATGATAAAACTACAATTGCAGACTTTGGCTGTGGTCCAGGTCTTTATACAACGAGAATAGCTGAACGAGGTGCAACAGTTACGGGTATAGATTTTTCTGAAAATTCCTTAAAATATGCGCAACAGGTTGCTGAGCAAAAAGACCTGAAAATCAATTATGTCCACACGAACTATCTTGATTTTGAGACAACTCACCGCTTCGACCTGATCACAATGATCATGTGTGATTTTTGCGCCTTAAGCCCAGATCAAAGAAAAATAATGCTTTCAAAATTTGCCTCACTCTTAAAGCCAGGTGGCGCTGTGCTGCTTGATGTTTATTCTTTGAACAGTTTTAATCAGCAAGAAGAATCAGCAACCTACGAACTAAATCAGTTAAACGGGTTTTGGTCGCCCGAGGATTATTACTGTTTTGTCAACACGTTCAAGTACGATAGAGAAAAGGTAACCCTCAGTAAATACACAATAATAGAGGAGTTTCAGGCTCGCATAGTTTATAACTGGCTACAGTACTTCAACAAGGAATCGCTGTCCGAGGAGTTCAATAAAAATGGTTTTAAGATTGAAAGCTTTTACTCAAATGTTGCGGGTGAAACTTTCGATCCTGAAGCCACAGAATTCGCTCTTGTTGCAAAGAAAATCTAAACAAACCGTTCACATAACAAGGCCGTTCAAGGCGGAGCTGCTTTTACGTGCGGTTTTTGCGAACTTTAGCGGGAACCATCTTTAGTGACTTTTGCTCAAGCATCGGCGGATAAGCGCCGCCCGCTTAACGGCAACGTTGTGCAGACCCAATAGACATTGATGACACAAATAACGAAAAAAGAGAGCAAGATAATGCTTAGAAAACTTGGGATACCATTGGTTATTTTAATTACATTATTTGATAGCAAAGGTCGCGGGGCCAATCCTTTTTAGTAGAGGATACTGCGGATGGGCGTGTTGGACAGCAATGGTTTTGGATTTACTGCCATATAAACAGAATAAGAAAGGTAGACTTTCCACTAAATGGGAGTTTATGAGATATGCCCACTTTGGTGTCAGTTTATCATTGGTTTTGATATCGTGGTTTTTCTTTGAATATCGTCCAACGGGCATGGGGAATTCAGAGCTGGTATTACTCGCCGTCGGAAACATGTTTTATTACACGTCCGCTATCATACTTGCCTTCGCGTTAAAGGATAATAGGGCTTTCTGCAAGTATCTTTGTCCAATCACTGTCATATTGAAACTAACATCCCGCCTGTCATTGCTAAAAATTGAAGGAGACAAGAATACATGTACACAATGTGGAAAATGCACAAAGAATTGTCCCATGGACATTAATATCCTGGAATATGTAAAGCAAGGTAAAAGAGTATTATCTACCGAGTGTATCTTCTGCCTGACATGCACAACAGTCTGTTCAGAGAATATTTTAGACGCCACTTTTAAATTGGACATTGGTGGGAAAGAACTAATTATAAGGCAGTAAATTCGCACAACAATTTTCTTCAGCGGAGCCGGGAAACCATCGGCATCTTGGGAAAAATGAATGACAAATAGACTGGATTTGACAACCGGGGCCATCCCGGGACAGCTGTTCAGAATGGCAGCACCGATTCTTTTCGGAATGCTGATATTTAGCCTTTATATGCTAACTGACCTGTATTTCGTCAGCCGGCTGGGGCCGGATGCCGTCGCAGCCCTCTCCATTTCGGGTAATATCTTTTTTGTACATCTTGGATTGTCATTTATCATCGGTACAGGGGCCATGTCGTTGATTGCACAATCGTTTGGCGCAAGACAAATCGACCGGGCCGCCAAGGTGTTCCAGCAAAGCCTGATGCTGAGTCTTTTCACAGGCGGCATTGCCGCTATCTGTGGGGTGCTTGTCGCTCGACCCTATATTCGCTTTTTTGGCGGCCAGGGAGATGCATTCATCTGGGGGGTCGAGTATTTTCAAATCTATTCTGTTTCATTATTGGTATTGCTTTTACTTCATGTGTTTGGGTCATGCTACCGCGGCATGGGAGACAGCAAAACGTCAATGAAAATAATGTTCCAGTCCCTTGTCCTGAATATCATCCTGGATCCGGTGCTGATTTTCGGGCTGGCGGGATTCCCGGTTATGGGTGTCAAAGGGGCGGCGCTGGCATCGTTAATCTCCCAGGTTTATGGACTTATTATTTATATTTACCTGATATTTTTCAAGAAGCAGCATATTCATTTGAACGGCCCATGGAAAATTGATTTAGCCATTGTAAAAAAAAGTCTTTATATCGGCCTGCCTTCCGGCCTGGCCTATTTCCTTTTAACTGCCAATCTTTTGATTACTTACCGTGTGGTAAGCCAGTACGGCACCCCTGCCCTGGCGGCCATAGGAATCGGATACCGTATTACCCAGGTCACATATCTTCCCAGTGTGGCTATTGCCGATGCCATGGCTGCAATGATCGGACAGAATTTAGGCGCCAAAAGATATGACCGTATCATTGAAACATTTTGGACCGGGTGGAAAATAAGTTCCCTTTTTATGCTGGGGGGAACCCTTGTCTGCTGGATATTTTCAGCCTTTTTAATTCATCTTTTCAGCAAAGATGCCCAGGTGGCCCATTTTGGGATAATTTATCTGAAAATTGTTTCCTTGTCCAACCTGATCGTGGGAACAATACTGACTGTTTCTGCGATGTTTCAGGGCATTGGAAAAACATATCCTACCCTTGTCTGTGCAGTGGCAGACAACTTTTTATTTGCAGCAGCCGTATTGACCCTTCCCATTTTGATGGGGTGGGGGATTTCTTCTGTCTGGTGGATCAAATTGACGGCAGGAGCCCTGGAAATGATTTTTTCGTCCATATGGCTTTTATACACAATCAAAAAGATATCACGCATATCAATGGAACCGGGCCCGACATTGGATGATTAACATGGACGGTTGATGATGAATATATATTTGAAGAACACATGAAAAGCCTTTCCCCGTTTTTCCAACCGATTTCCAGCATATGCGAAATTAAACCTGAAATTTGTTTTAAAAATAGAAAAGGTGTTCTTATGTGTTCATAATTTCGAACTATTTATTTTTTAAAAAGCTCAGAGTGGCTGCCGGTTCTTTCTAAAATCAGTGCATTATCTGCTAACTGATATATAAGAATCCAGTCTGGTTCAATATGGCAATCTCGGTGGCCTTTCCAATTACCTGTTAATTGATGGTCTTTATATTTGGGTTCCAATATTTGTTGATCAAGCAGTTTTTCAATAACGATCTTTAATTTTGAGAAATCCTTGTTTTGTTTCTTAATTTTTTTATAATCTTTTTTGAATTGGGTTGTATAATGCAGAATCAATTATCAAGCTCCTGAAAAAGGTCATCAACAGAATTAACAGTATGAAGTCCTTTGCCATTATCAGCATCCATAAGAGTTTTTGCCGTAATGTCATTCGGAATTTTTAACTCAAAAGGGATGCCATTATGAAGGGTTATTTGTGAGAGGTACATTGAAATAGCCTCGGACATTGAAATGTTTAACTTTTTTAATATTGTTTGTGCGTGTTGTTTTATTGCCGGATCTACCCGTGTTTGAATCACTGCTGTTTTAGCCATGACTTCCTCCTTATTATAAATGTATTGATAATGTCATTACAATCAATATACGCTTTATTGGTAAAAATTCAAATATTTTTTTTAACAAGAGCAACAAAGATTTAGATTCAAATATTTTCGATCTTGTACCTTTGAGGAGTTTTAAAACAAAAAAAAGCTGACGGATATTTGCACGATGCAAAACGGATTACCCGAATTATCCGTGGCCGAAATAATTGGCGAGGACAAGACCTTCGGATGCGCTGTATTATGGGGGGCAACCATGATCGGCAACGGCGTATGCGAATTGACATCAGCACCGGAAAAATTAACATTTAGCTTAGGATCTTTAAGCCCCAATAAGCAAGCAAAGCTCGAAGAAATCAAACGAGTGTTGGAGCTTATGGGACCTGTTGAAATTGAGGAGAATTTTTTAGGTTCCAGATGGTCCAAGTTGCTGTTCAACTGTTCGTTCAGCGGTATGTCTGCTGTGCTCGGAGCCACATTTGGCGAAGTTGCAAAAAATAAAAAATCCAGATTATGTGTGCAGAGAATAGCAAAGGAGTGCATAGATACTGCCAAAAAGGCGGATATCAAAATTGAGCCTATACAAGGGAAAGATATTTGTAAACTCTTGGACTACAACAATAAACTCAAGCAAAAGATCTCTTTTGCAATCATACCTTTTGCAAGGTTCCACTACTGGCGGGCGGGATGCTGGGAATAGGAGCGCTGTGACGGGCGGTGCGCAACTTGATGGTTTTATACATCTTCTTGGTTTAATCCTCAAAGATACTGGGTTACCAGACCACACAATTTTTAAAAAGAAAACCGTGCTGCCAGGATATTTCCGGCCTACTAAAAATTGGGATTTAGTTGCTGTTGTCAACGGTGAGCGGCTTGCAAGCATCGAATTTAAATCTCATGTTGGACCTTCTTTTGGTAACAATTTCAATAACCGTGTTGAAGAGGCTTTGGGAAGTGCCACTGATATATGGACTGCATATAGAGAGGGAGCATTTAAACCTTCACAAAAACCTTGGTTAGGTTGGTTAAAGTTGCTTGAAGATGCTCCCAAAACTAAATTAAAACAAAATGTTGGAAAAAGTACATGAAAAATAGAATCACTACTTTTCAAAAATGACTTATTCTACAGACTCGTTATCTCAAAAAATGTGCTTGACTCTTCCGTATGCTATGATTACAATGTATTACAAATTAACACATGAATATCGGAGGCTAAAATGAGTGTCGCTGTTTCCATAAGAATGCCGGATGAGCTTATACGGGAGCTTGATTCCGTTGCAAAAATGACCGAAAGATCAAGATCATTCCATATCCAGAAGGCATTAGAAATATATCTCGAAGACCAGGCAGATCTGCAAATTGCATTAGATAGACTTCACGATTCTTCAGATCCCATTATTTCAATAGATGAAATGCGAAATGAATTAAATGTTTAAAATAACATTTAAAAAATCGGTAGCAAAAGACTTAAAGCAAATTAGCAAAGATCAAGTTAAAAGAATATTGGACAAGATCGAAACTGATTTGTCTCACACACCAGAACAATTCCCAGAGTTAAAAGGCAAATTTTCAGGATTACGTAAATTCAGAGTTGGTGATTATAGAATAATATTTGCTATTGTTGGGGATGACACTGTCTTAATCACCAGAATTAAGCATAGGAAAGAATCTTACAAATAGCCCGAGATAACCCGTCGTTGCAGCGGACTGCCATAGATATATAGATAATTGGGGTCAGAGTAAAATTAAATTAAAAGCCCTCGTGAATTCGGGAGATACAATACTTAATTCAACAATCCAAATGAAGGCGCTGCGACAAGATGTCGCTTTTAATAATGTTGGGCTCGACCCAACCTGCCGTATTACCGGCAGTTTTCTAACCCGGCATGCATTACCAGTAAGCGATGGGAAACGCTCAAGAATCTTAATTTACCCGAATATAAGGCGAAACCGCTGAAACGCATTTACATCCCAAAGAAGAATGGTAAGAAACGACCATTGAGCATACCAGCCATGCATGACCGGGTAGAACAGGCCCTGGCTTTATTAGGGCTTGATCCGGTATCTGAAACCACTGCTGATCATCATTCTTATGGTTTCAGGAAAGTATGTTCGGCCCAGGATGCCATGGGTGCTATTTATAATGCGTTGAGACGGAAAGGTAGTGCCGACTGGATTTTAGAAGCAGACATCAAAGGTTGTTTTGACCATATCAATCATAAATGGTTGAATGAAAATATTCCCATGAATAAACGAAAGCTAACACAATGGCTCAAGTGCGGTTATCTTGAGAAGCGTACATTTAATACCACAGATGAAGGAACCCCACAGGGTGGGTTATGGATATGAAAACATATTATTACCTGATTCATATCCAGTATTTAGGTTTTCGGTATCATGGCTGGCAAAAACAGCCGGGTGTAAAAACCGTTGAATTCATGATCGAGAAAACACTTGGGTTTGTTCTGGGGCCGGCCGCATTTAAAATTTTAGGGTCCAGCCGGACAGATGCAAAGGTGTCTGCCAATCATTCAGCGTTTATGCTTTTTGTACAGGATTCTCTGATAATGGATTCGTTGCAAAAAGAGTTGAACAAGAACCTGCCGAATGATATCCGTGTTATCAATATTGAGCAAAAAGATCAGGCCTTTAATATTATAAACACGCCAAGAATCAAAGAGTATCTTTACCTTTTTTCTTTTGGGCGGAAAAATCATCCGTTCAGTGCTGCATTAATGTCGTGCTTTCAGGAAGAGCTTGATATCGATCTGATGAAAAAAGGTGCGGTTTTATTTGAAGGAAAACATAATTTTATTCAATATTGCACCAAACCCGGGCCGGAAACCGATCTTGAACGTGAAGTTCTTGTGAGCAGAATAGAAGAGAACACCGCAGTTACAGCCAGTTTCTTTCCAGAGAAAAGTTATGCTTTTCATATTCACTCAAAAGGTTTTCTGCGGTACCAGGTACGCCTGATCATGGGTCAGCTGTTAAGACTTGGAAGAAATCAGATTCAACTGGATGATATTAAAGCCTCTCTTCTGGGCAATGACGGTCATCCGTTACGGCAGATTGCGCCGGCCTCCGGCCTGATGTTGAATAAAATTATATTTACAAATATTTGATTCCAAGTAAAAAATATCTTATAAATAGAGAACTGTCCTGAAGTATTAAGGGTGATTGAAGGTGGCGAGGTGACCCATAGAATCCCTGTACAAACACAGGCCTACGCCTGTATGCTGGGGGGAAAAGACCGCAAAACCCTGTTTATTGCCACCTCGGGAAACACTATGAGAAGCGGAAAAATTGAAATTGTTCAAGTGGATATTCCTGGTGCGGGTTTACCCTAAGCGTTTTGTGGCATCCCCATCACATTTCAATTTCACCATATGAAAACACCTTATATGTAGTTTGTGGAGACCAAACATGATTTCGATATTCAATAAACCACGTAATTATCCTCGCATCTATGAGCCCTATTCCGATCAGTTTAATTTCTATGAGGGGCGGGTAAAGTGGGAAAACTCTATAAAAGATATTCCGCAACGTGCCATTTATTTATTTTCGGTTCATTGGCTACATTTAGAAGTTTTTAACGGCGGGTTTTGGCAATACTTCTATAATTCAACTTCTATTTCCTATCCCGAAGCAATGGAAGGCTTTAAAGCTATTGGGATGCCAGAAGTAAGCAAGATTATTGAAACCGCTGCAGAAAGAGTTGGTAACCCGTTTCCATTTGAAAATGAGATGAGAAAAAAAATCGTTGGGCCTCCGAATCAACGGATGGATTTTATTGACTTGGATTATGAATTTTATGCATTGGCAGATACGAATAAATTTTTTAGGCGAGAGCCAAAATTTGTTCCCTTTGCAGAAAAATATGCCGAAAAGACCTAACAAACGCATGCAACCGGACAAAGCACCCGCTACGCGTGCTCTTTGCCGCATAACCTTACGGTGATAGATGAATCTTGATCTAGAAGAACGACTGGCACGCGAAGAGATAAGCCACGAGCGCCTCGCGAAGGCGCAGAAGGTCAAACTGCTGACACGATGGTATAGGGTGTTTCCAGAACTCGTTGCATCTGCTCGCCACGGTGAAATTCGTGAGGGCGTCTGTCGTGACAGTGCTGCGGATGAGCCATACGCAGCACTGTCAGCGTGCGACTTTTACATTCTTCCCGACGATAACAGCGGGATGCCTTCGTATACGTGTTTTTCGGCAAGTCCACCGGAGTTGTCCGAGCTTGTATCCGATACATTCACAATATGTGATGAGCTGGTCGTCGTCGACGGGAATTTTAGCTGGTCTGCGGTATTCGTAAATCATATGTGGCTGGTGGGAAAATACTTCAGCCACAAATCGGACCAGGACCGCACCTAACAAGGCGACTGCACCTGATCGCCGGGGCCGCGCCGTTTAGAGAGTTTTACGGTGGACCCCAAAGCCTGAACAATTTCAATGCTAAAATAAGCTCTAAATTTTTTCGAAGATAAAATATGGATAGAAATGAAAAGCTTTCCGAACACTTTACTCTTGGAGAACTGATGCGATCGGAAATCGCTGAAAGAAAGGGCATAGATAATAATCCGCCGCAGGATTTAATTATTAAGATGAAGCGCATCTGTGAAAAAGTGTTGGAGGTTGCCAGTCAAATAAGAATACAGTTGGTGTAAAAAAGTCATGACTCAACAGACAACAAAAATTCCCCTCTCTTCAATTATCCTTGATGAGGCGATTTATCCAAGAAAGGGGATTGATCACAGGCGTGTGGGTATATTTGCCGAAAACATCAGGGAAGGGTTTACCTTTGATCCGCCCTACTTTGATAAAAAAGCGGCTGACTATGATAAAAAAAGCATTTCCGGTTTGTCCAGAAAAGCATACCTTGAATTTCTTGAGGCCTTTTTTGTTTTGCTGAAACAAAATGTCAAAAAGACGACACGAATGGCTTTTATCAATGCAGACTGGCGGGATTTTCAAAATAAACCGGCAATAGAAGAAAAATATAAAGGCGGCATTCTCATAGA
>JACKQG010007398.1_pt1 | contig 11074 bp, 10 predicted proteins | sample 8237621 | NCBI WGS metagenome assembly JACKQG01 (sample SAMN15677084, study PRJNA649215) | marine metagenome | biome: marine; feature: Black Sea; material: saline water; isolation source: suspended particulate matter (SPM) from the Black Sea western gyre | collected 2013-06-09/2013-06-10 | depth... | reverse complement strand
AGGTTGCCACCCATGGGGAACGGTCGCGTTTCCAGCGGCGGCGAGTAGACATAACGGTCGGTATAGGCTGCCACTTGCGCCCCTGTTCCCACATTGACCAGGACGCTGTTTTCGCGCTCGGCTACGCTGCCGACGAACGATGCCTGGTTGTCGCCGATTGGCACGAAGACAGGTAATCCGATCGGAAGGCCCGTACGGGAGGCTGCGGATTCGCTGACCGTTCCGACCGCGTGGCCGGCTTCGCGGACTTCCGGCAAGACTGAGATGGGGAGCCCCAGAGCCTCGACGATTGTCTCATCCCACCAGCGTACGGCCACGTCGAAGATTCCGCTGCTGGCGGCGAGCGTGGGATCGGTAACCGGCGGTCCTCCCGTCAATGTCGCGGCGAATAAGTCCGGGATGAAACAAGCCCTTCCGGTCGCCGGCAGAACGCCGTTTGACTGCATCCACAACAGCGTCGTCCCCAGCCAACCGCTGGCCAGTCGACAGCCAGCGCGCCGGGAAGCGTCCGCACCAGCCAGAGAGACCGCGTGCTCGACATAGGTCCGGCCCGTGTCCTCAAAGGCGTCCTCGCCACGCCGATCTTGCCAGCCGACAAACGGAGTGAGAGGCTGATTCTGGTCATCCACGATTGCCACACCGTGTTGCTGGCCCGTAATGCCGATTCCAGCCAATTCGGCCTTTCGATCGCCAAGTCGCTCCAACGCGGCCTTCACGCATTGGCAAGCTCTGTCGACGATGCTCAAAGCATCCCATTCGGATCGACCCAAGTTCCTGTCTGACGGCGAGGTGATCTCCGCGTCGTTGGCAACCGTCTCGGTCGCCAGACTGGCGCCGCTGGTTGCATCCAGTGCCAAGCAGGTGATCGTGGTCGTGCCAATGTCAATTCCCAGAGTAAGCGCCATCTCCGTTCACTCCCAATACTTCGCGCAGATACGCCCCCGTCCGGGGCTCTCCAGCCGACCTGCACGGCTCGCCAGTCAAAACCCGGGCAGTTCCACACGCAGTTCCGCAAACGGGCGTTTCGGCACGTGGTGCACATCGCTGTCATCACGCCAGTAGGCGCGTTCGTCCGGGCTGCCATCCTCCAGCACGACGGTCTCGCTGGGTTTTCCCAAGGCAACGGCCATCAGAATCTCCAGGTGGTCGGGCAGGTTCAGGGCTGAGCGAAGCGATGCGTGGTCGATTGAGCCGATCATGCACCCGCCCAGCCCTCGCTCGGCCGCGCCCAGAAGAACGGTCTGGGCGACGATGCCGCAATCCCAATCCCAGCGGCGCCAAATTCGAGTGTCGCCAAGGATCACGATGTAGCCGGTCGGCCGCTCGCCCTCGGCGGGTCCAGGCCACGGTGCCAAGGCGGCCGCCCAGCGGAGGTGGGGAAAGATCTTGTCGTTCTGATCGGGTCGCCAGGCAAGCAAGTATTTGAGTGGTTGCCGATTGGCCGCCGACGGGCAGAGCCGAGTCAACTCGAGCAACTCCACCAGAGCCGTTTCCTCCAACGGCTCTTGATGGAAACGTCGGTAACTGCGACTGCGGCGCAGGAGATCGCTGAATGTCATAGGTGAGTTCCTTCTGTCAAGGCCGTGAGTAACGTTTTCGAGGCGTCGCTTGCGCGATCATCTTACCCGGCTTGGCTGGAAATGGCGACCGTTTCTCCGTCGGCGAGTCCACCCCCGTTAATTCCACCGCGGCTTCTCGGTCAACTGCCCATGAACATCAAGCTGCTCAGCATCGAGGCGGACGCCCCGGACTTCGAGATTACGTTGGACGAGTTGCCCGTACGCGTCGGGCGACATCAGGATGTCAAAATCCAGATTCAGGATCGATGGATCAGCCGTCTGCACTGTGAAATCGATCACATCGAAGGCACTCTGAATGTACGCGATCTGGGTTCCAGGCACGGCGTGTTCGTTAACGGATTCCATGTCGTTCAGGCACACCTAATGCCGGACGACAGGTTGACCATAGGGATGACAAGCTTTCGAGTACACTACGAGCGCGAGGCTGCGGCGCTCGCTTCCAGGTGAGTATTACGGCGGCTCGCCGTACCCTGCGAATTGGATGGGGCTCGTCTTCAGCCACCGCTCAAAGAACTTTTGCCAAGCGGCGTCCATGCGAGGGCTGGTGGCGCGATGGCCCTCGTCGGTGGCGACCAATTGGATTCTCTCCGGGATGCCGAGCAACTCGTACACGTCGCGGGCGTGGTTGAAATAGCCCCAGCTCTGCATGTCATCCGAGTGGACTGCCGTCGGCTTATCCATGCTGCATCCGATCAACAGCAGGGCGCGCGGCGCGCAGAGGGCCATCAACTCATGGTGATTCCGCTCGAAGCCGGGCCGCGCTGGGTCCGCGTCCAGCAGGCTCCAAATCGTGCCGCGCAGCTCGGCGAGAGGATAATCGTCCGTGTTTATGTGGGGGAAAGTGCGCTTCCAGTCGAGATACCAGGGATCGTGATAATTCGTAGCGCCATGCAGCGCCACGTGGGGATCCACCGCGACCGTGGCCGTAATCTCCGGCGCAAACGCAGCGACATACAAAGCCGTCTTGCCGCTCAACGAGAAACCGATGAAACCGATACGCTCGGCGTCCACCTCGGGCCGCGTCCGCAGGAATTCCACCTCCCGTTCGACGTCGTGCACCATCTTGGCCATGGGCAGCCAATGGCCGAATCGCTCGTAGACCAGTTCGTTGGCTCGCTTGCGATAGTTCGCGCCGCCGCGGTAGTGACGGATGAAAGACCAACTGGTGAGCACCACGTATCCTCGGCGAGCCAACCAGGCGCCCCACCACTGCTCCGGTTGTGTGTAGTCGGGGGTCGTCGACGTCCAGGCAATCACCGCGGGGAAAGGACCCGGGCCCTGTCCCTGCGGCAGTAGCAGCAGGTGGTCCTGCATGAAGTCCTTCTCGATCGGAATGCCCAAGTCGATCCGCGTGTAGCCTCCGTGCTGCTGCGTGCTGCGGATTTCCACCTGGCTGATATCGCCAAACCATTGCTGGTCGGCTGCTTGAGGGCCGAGCTTTCCCAGGATCCTGGTCCACTGCTCGATCAACTGCGGGCGCCGCTGCTGATACCATTGCCGCGGGCTCGACACACGCTGGCCGCTCTCCATGACCAAGGGGGAGATGAGCGAGAATTTGTGCTGGTCTTTCATCAGCGAGGGCGTCCACTCGGGCGGGGTGTGATAGTTCCGTCGTTCGCCCGGCGGAGTTTTTTCAAGGGGCTCCGGCGTCTGACAATCAGCCACCGAGGGGGCGAGCATGCCGACAACGAGAAAAACGGCCAGCCAGAGGACGGCGAGCAGGCGGAGGCGGACGTTCACCACGATAATAGGTCGCATCGCATGAGACTCCTTCGAAGTGTCCAGACTCGTGCCAAAGGGGACGTTGATGACAACGTGGAGCTGTACGACGATATTGGACCGTACAGAGCATGCCGATGCAAACACCTGAACCGGGGGCGGGATGAAAAGCACTGGCTCATCACGAGTTGACCGCAGGCCGAAAGCAACCCGTGCCTGTTGAATCGGCAAGAAGTCCGCGAAGCGCTGCGGTCGGAAGCCCGGTTGGTCAACGCCGACTATGCCACCCGTCGATAACGGTGGTACGCCGGTTCGCTGCGGAGGTCATCGGTCATGGCCGTTGGCCGATGAAACAGATGGCCACACATGTAGCAGCGGACGGGCACGACGACGAGTCGAATCACGGACGACAGCTTTCGTTGGCCGGCAGTCGTCTTACGCAGGTGGGTCGAACCGCAGCGTGGACACCTCATCTACGAACCTCCTTGCACGAGGTCGAGAATCCGCAGGGAAACGATTTCACCGAAGCGACGATCCATTTTGTCGGCAGGTCACAGGCAATCGCTAGCACCTTAACGCTTCGGCCGTTGGGAACGGCATCATCGTCACAAACCGCCCCGCCCAATAGCGGGAACCTGGTGGAGAGATCATCCAAGACCGACACGGCACAATCCCAGGCGAGTTCCAGGTCTTTTGTTACCTCGTGCAGCGTATCCGCAAGTGAAAATGGTTGGCACAATCGGACTTGTTCCCGATTCTACTCCGCTTTCGCCTATGTGGCCTTGGAAACCAGCTCCGCCGCCCATTCCAACTGTTCCGCGGAGAGCGGCGGTACAGGGGTATCTTCGCGGTAGTCGATTTCGCGCTTGTACGGCCCTGCGTCGTAGGTGCGGAGGAATACGGTTTGCAGCTTGAGCGATACCGCCCCATCGCCGGGCAGTAGCGGTACCGCGATTTCCGGCAGCGGTTCGGTGAGTCGGACGGGATAGACGAAGTAGTCCTCCAGATTGTCGAAGTGATGGATCGATGTGTGATAGTCAAATCGCCCGGTTTTGGCTTCCAGCCGGTCCCGCGGTACGGCCGTGGTGTGCCGGCCGCCGCGCAGGAGATCGATTTCGATCAAGTGGACTTTGCCCTGCAGGTTTTCTTGCTGCTTTCTGAGGTACAGATCACGACCATGCTCGCCGGGCGTCTTGTTGGTGAGACTGAGCAGTTCGATGGCCGTCACAAGTCGGCGATCGGAACCGCGGCCCATGTAGATCTCGACCAACGGTTCAACGCGTTCGTCGTGCGGAACGTGGATCACCAGTGGCTGGGTGGCTGGTCGAGCGGCAACGGCCACGCCGCCGGATTCCCCTTGGACTTCTTGCGGACTCCGCGGCGTCAGTACATCTACGTCCGGTCCGACGAATCGTTCTGAAACCTCGATCCACGCGCGCCGCCCGAGCGCCGCGTAGTAAGGTTCGGGAAGTTGAAGTTGGATCGCATCACTCACATAGGTGACAAACCGATCATGGAAATCGGGAAAGATGTCCGGGTGTTCGAGATATGGATCCATTCCAGGAAATGGCGAGGGCATCGGCATGCTCCGGCAGCGACTATGAGTTTGGCCTCGTTACCACCTTGCGACGCATAGTTCCATTCTAGCGAGCAAACGGGAGGCTGTCAGGTCTCTAGTCGAAACGGTCGAAGGCGTGCTGGCAATCACAGCGGGTGACCGACCGCACCAGCAGCAATCGCGGACTGGTGCTCATCCAGATGTCCATGGACGAGGTCACCTTCAATCCCGCAGGAAACGAGATAACGATGGTCAGGCGTGCCCGCGTGCAGTCAGAAAGCTCGGACGGTGCGCAAACGAATTGTGGCTAGCAGTCGATCAGGGCCGCTCCCGTAGTCTCGTAAATGTCGAAGACCGTTTGCTCCAAACGTAGCGAACGGAATATGTCGCGTGCTGCTGGATAGAGCCCGGACAGCTTAACCTTGCCGCCGTGCGTGGCCAAACGTTGCTGCATGCCGATCAGGCCGCTTATGAGGGCCGTTGAACAATACGTCACGTGTCGGAAGTCTACCACGAGCAACGGCGGACGTACCTCTTCGGCAAACTGACGGAACTCCTCCTGAAGATCGGAGTAGTCATCGGTGTTGAAGAACTGAGGATCGGCGAGTCGAATAATAGCCACTTCATCTTCGAACAGGACATCGAAGTACTCATACTCTGAGAGCATACTGCTACCTCCTTTGTTGTGACACCCGGATGCCGCCAACCTGGATTGGTCGCGTATCGGGCGATTCCGCCCGGATGAGGTGTTGAGTCACGGTTGGCTCGTCAAAGATGCGGACGAAACCGAGAATTCAGACAAGCTAAATGAAAAGTCGACTTCTAGTGTACTTCGGCCGCTGCCGGACTGCAAGCCACCACCGGTACAAATGGTCGCCGGCTGGGCGCAGACGACAACCAACAACATGAGGGGCGAGAATCGGAGCATAACGACGGCCTTCTGCGTTTTTTGCAGCAGTTGAGGCGTAGGCGGGAAATAGCTGGCTCCCCACAGCGCGATGAAACCCGGCAGCAGATCGGCGATGACAAGGCCGAAGTTGGCGGAAGAGAGGTCCTTCAGGCGAGAAGCAAGGGTAGCGCTCTTGGCCCTCACGAGTCAATGTAACGAACGGCGTTAGCTTGCGGTTGGCAAGGGTCGAGAGGACAAGGATTGACCAAGATCGCCCGAAACGGCGAAGCGTCAAGGCATGAAGAAAAACGTCTGCTGCTTCTTCGGCCGATCGGTTTCGGCGACTACTTCTTCATCCTGGTACGTGGCGATTGGTTCCTCGGTCCGGATGACGCAGCTCGTCCTGGCGAAATGCAGGATGCCGAGGATCCGCCGCCGGTCTTCTTCGCCGATCTTGCCGAGTGCGGAGTCGTAAAGCACGGCATGAATCAACTTGCGCGCCTCCTTTGTCCGCATTTCGAAGCTGTAACAGTCGGACTTCGAGCAATCGCGGATGAACATGGCCTGCTCGAGGAGCGATTCGATGCGCATGCGCGACAGTACGGAGGAGAGAGATTCGGCCATCGCAAGGAGCCTAGAATGCCATCGGCAAAAGAGGAAGCAAACACCACGGGATGCCTTTCATTATTGTCACAATGCCGTTCCGATGCATCCTTCGTGAAAAAACCCCGTATCCAATGGGCACGGGGTGTGCGCCCGAGCGAAATCACTTGGTCTCCTTGCCCTCGCTCCCTTCACGCGCACAGCGGGCAGCGCCCGTGTTGGTCTGGAGTCTCGATGCGCGGATTGACGGCAAAACCACGGGCACGGCAGAGATTGGGCCAGCCGGCAGTGCCCGATCATTTGTTGCGGGCTGAAACCGAACGGCACGCCAGTCGCGAGAATGACTAATCGGGGAGGTCGTTGTTCGGCCAAGAAGATCGTTCCGTGATCTCCTCTTTCCGGTCTGGGAGATGTCGACAAAGCAGTCGCAGGCGAGGAAAGGCAATTCCACAGAGATCGCAGTAGACGGCGACATGGAACAGACGCGATGGCCATCTAATAATCCGTCGCGTTTCGCGCTTGCTCCGGTACAACTCGCTGCTGCATTTACACCCTGGACATAGCATGGTCTGCATACCCGTTCTCTGTAGAGGGGCACGGAGCACAACTCATGAGGGGGATAGACTGATAATCTAACATCCTGGAGTATCATGTCAACTTATTCTTCGGAACGATCTCTTTCACGCCATTGATGATTCTGGTTTTGAAAAGTACCGACATATTCCTGTCGAGCAACGACCAAGGGTTTTCGTGGAACTTTGGAACGATCCAATCACGACGGTGGGCAAGGCGTCTTTCGTCGACCAGTTGATTACCCGGGCAGGCGGCGTCAACGTGGCTCATGAACTCGACTCGGACTATCCCACCCTGAGTCCCGAGAGAATTGTCGACTGGAACCCGGACGTGATCGTGCTGGGCTACATGAATCAGCAAGCACCGAAGGAGGCCTTGGCCAAACGCATCGGGCGGGGCGACGTCGAGGCTGCCCGCAGGGGAAACGAATCAACGACATTTGGTCCGACGTCTTCTTACGCCCTGGGCCACGGCTTATCCAGGGCGTGAAGGCGTTCTGCCGGCCCCTACACGGCAGAGCTCCGAACGAAATCGACCAGAAGTGATTCGGAACTGCGCGGGAAGCCGTGCCATGCGGGCCTCTCATTCTTCGAGTGAAGCCAGCAACTCCGCGGCCTTCTGGCGCACGCGTTGGTCCTTGCCTCCCTTCTCTAGCCGCTCGACATGCTCGCGATACGTCTGCACCACCGAAGGAAAGCGGCTCAGGTTCTCCAACGCAGCATATTGCACGCGGGGATGGTCCGAACGGAGCCCTTCCAGCATCATCCGCATCTCGGCCGGCGGTACGGCGGGCGCGTCGCTTGCAGCCGGAACGGGTGCGACGGGCTGCTCATCAGACCGGCAACCGAACAGAGACGCGAGAACCAACAAGACAAGTATCTTACGAACCATGGGACACGATCCCCCTTCCGTTCCACCACTTGTCGGCAGTCTCTTGGTCTGCATCCCACTCTCCGATATCCCCGACGTGGTTCTCTTCGCGGATCTGCTGGATGGCAGCGGTCGTCCAAGGTCCCAGCGGATTTGTCGACGGTTCGACGGCCCTCACGTTTCCGTCCAGATACAAAACGTTGGCCGCGCCCCTGTGCCGGAAATGCACCGAGGGGAACTGGTTGCTGGGTGGTTCGAGGTGGAATGTTTCGACGACTTCTCCAGCTCGGTACTTGCCATTCCAATCGTCGAAGTCATACACGGCGGCCGCGTCGGCAAAGGCGATGGTTGTGTTCGTGGAGTTAAAGTAGTTCAGTCCGCGTGTGACCGGGCCCAGTAGACGGTTGGGATTGCCGCTCATCCAGTCCGGCCGCACGCCCGGCCCGCAGTAGACGTAGTTGTACGCGTACCCGGCGGTCGCCTTGCCCCATTTCGCCTTGACGCCGACGAAATCCGGGCACTGCATCACCTGCGTGTTCCTCTCCATATACGGCATGAAAAATCCCTTGCGCCGGTCGATGGGAGCCTCGCCGGGAGCTAACGTCGTGGGATCCTTGAATTCGCCGAACCAGTAGCGTCGCGGATAACCCCCGAGCATCCAGTTGTAGGTCGAAACCGGAATCAGGGAACCTCGCCACGTATCGGCATATGAATGCAATGCGATCCCAAGCTGCTTCAGGTTGCTGGCACACTGGGTCCGGCGGGCGGCGGCCCGGGAGGACTGAATGGCAGGAAGCAGGAGGGCGACAAGGATGCCGATGATCGCAATGACCACCAGCAGTTCGACAAGGGTGAATGCAGCTCTTCGATTCATAATTGGGTTGTCCTTGTTTCGGGTCAGTATTCTGTCTGTGGTGCCGACCCGGGGGACAACCGCAGACGCCCGTCTCGGGGTGCCTAAAGCTTCTCGCTGGGGGCCGGACTTTCACCGTTGCGGACCAGTCCCGGAATTCCACCGGAGTTCACCCAGGGTTCGATTGATCTTGCACTTCACCTCGCTTTCTTGACATTCGCAAACGCTGGATGCCGACGGCGTCGTAGCTGCGGTCAAGTTGTTGTCCGCGCAGAACGATAGGTCGGAGGCTCAGAACCGTTTACGGTCCATCCACTCAAGAAAGCAGCGGGAAGTAAGTTCGTCGCTTACGAAGAACACGATCGTTACGTCGCGGTCCTTCATAGGCGGCACTCCGCCCCTCGCGGAATGCATGCCGTTGTGGATTGGTAGGTCTTCTGACTCCCAGGCGTCGAGTGCCCTCGCCTTCTCACCGCCTTCAGGCCTCCCACGTAGCGGAGGCTGTCAGCGACAATGGCGAAAAGAAAGGGCACCCCTTTGCTGCCTGGTCACAGCGGCGGGGCCGTCCCGGACTTACACCGGAGTTCCCTGTTCGTCGGCCGATCCAGCAAGAAAGGCCGACCACCAATACACCAGAACACGCAGAGTATAGGAAAGACGCCGGGGGCTGTCAAACGGACCAATTGGCAGGTTGGTTGCTGGTTCCTTTGGGAACGAGTTGCGGCTGGCCGCTCGCATTCGTGCGGCCCTGTCGAGACGGAATCTGGGTCAAAAGACTTCTTCGCGAGAAGCTCGCGAATTGCGACGTCGATCCCACGAAGATCGCGAATTTGTTCAAACCGGCCCGCTCCCATGGCGGCGGGAATATCTTCTTTTGAGCAACTTCCAACCCAGTTAGAATGGAACCCCTAAACCCCCGAGCGCTGTACTCTCTGACCGATCAGCGCTGCACTTCCTGACCGGTGTTTAGACTCGGTGGGAGGTGCGGTTGGCAGTGAACGGGGAGGGCACGGGGGAAGGATAGCACGGTCAGCAGAGAATTGCACTTGGAAGAAACTGACGAGCGAAATCGTTCGCGACGTTGGCTGACCAGCAGCGATCTCATCGCAGCAGTATGCGCGCACAAAAAAAGCCGGCACTGCCGGCTGAAAACGTTCGATTCTCAGTTTCGACGCGATGTCGAAACGAGACGGTTGGCTATCCCGGGTCAGTCAGATTGGATTTTGCCCTCGGGCCAGAGCTGCTTGGTGATCTGTCGAACGGCGTCCTGGAATGCCCGCATCGCCCGTTGATGGTGCTCGTCGTCAAGCGGCAGATCACTTGTGATGAGCATCTGGATCTGAAGCGTGGATGGCTCCTCTACCATCTTCCCAAAGCGATTGAACACGCGATCGCGAGCGGCAGCGCACCAAGCGGAAAGGGACCGGCCGGGAGTCGATGGCGGTGCCAGCGCGTGACCCTCGCCGGTGAACTGGCGGACCCATACATGGCCTCGTCTGGCGCTGGCATCCTTCATTTGGAGTTCCGCGCAGGGGGCTCCGAGAGTCTCCTCCACCGTATCCTGCTCTACAACAGTCCAGGATTCGACTTGCCAGCCGCGCGCCTGGTAACAGCCGGCCAAGTTGTGCCAGCCGACAAAAGGAAAGTCCAAGGAGACGATGGCGTCTTCTTGGGACCCCTTGTAGTGCCAGGCAATCGAATACCGTCCCCGGTCGCTGTTTGGCGAACGCGTTTCGACCTTGAACTCGACCCGCTCCAACGCCCCCAGCCTTTCGGGTAGCGTGGCCTCGGACAATACATCGCTCAAAGGCACGCGGTCGCCGCGACGGTCGTCGTCGGCAAACGAGATCCCATCGTTGCGAGCGAGCCGACGATTCACGCCGGTCGCCGTTTGGACGACGCCGATCGACAGAAAAGCCAACGCGACGAAGTTCAGCATGACCAGGCTCATGCCATTGGTTCCCGGGATCGCCGCGTCCGTCTGTTCTCGGACCGCGCTCGGGTCGGGACCGTCCGGCCCGCGCAGCGGGGCATCTTCCTTAACCAGACCCAGCGGCCCCAGAAGGAACAGCAGCAGGCGATCCGTGCTCAGAAGAAACAAGAGTACGAGCACGAAGAGCCCGATGCCAAACATAGTCTGCGGCCAACCATTGCCGACATCCACACCACGTTCGACGTACAGCACGACGACCAGAGTGACGCGGATCACATTGACGGCAATCGCCCAAAAAACGGCACTAGCCACGAGCAGCGCGCCATGCACCAATGGACGACGCAACCAGACCGCCAAGACCGCTGCGGTTGCCAACAGTGCGAACACGGTTTGGACGCCGCTGCACGCCTCTTCTACCAGGAATTGATGTCCGGGGATCTGGATCACGTACCCGGCCAACACATGGTTGTAGCCCAGGTAGTCCAACATTTGGCTG
>JACKQG010000527.1_pt1 | contig 11074 bp, 9 predicted proteins | sample 8237621 | NCBI WGS metagenome assembly JACKQG01 (sample SAMN15677084, study PRJNA649215) | marine metagenome | biome: marine; feature: Black Sea; material: saline water; isolation source: suspended particulate matter (SPM) from the Black Sea western gyre | collected 2013-06-09/2013-06-10 | depth... | reverse complement strand
GGTCAGCCTGTACCAGATCCCAACAGGCTCTCCCGCAGCTGCCGCTTCACGAACTTACCGTTGGCGTTCCTGGGAAGCGGGTCGGTGAGGAACCAGATGTGTTCGGGGACCTTGAACGAGGCGATTCGTTCGGCTGTGTGGGCCCGTAGATCCTCTTCTGTCATGGCGGCCTCCGGCAGCAGCACGATCGCCACCCCCACCGCTTCTCCCAGGCGTTCGTCTGGCACGGCGAACACGGCTGCCTCGGCTACCGCCGGGTGCTCGTAGATGGCTGCCTCGACCTCGGCCGAGTACACGTTCTCGCCACCGCGGAGCACCATGTCCTTGGCCCGGTCGACGAGGAAGAGAAAACCCTCGTCATCCAGGTAGCCGATGTCGCCTGTGTCGAACCATCCGTCGATGAGAACCTCGGCGTTGGCCTCGGGACGGTTCAGGTAGCCGCGGAACACGTTGGCTCCCCGAACCCAGAGTTGACCTGTGTTTCGGGCGGACAGGGGCGTCCCCTCATCGTCGCGGATCTGGGCTTCCATGATCGGCAGTGGCGGACCGGCCGATTCCGGCTTGGCCAGAAACCAGTGCGCCGAGTTCACGGTGATGACTCCGTTCACCTCTGTTAGCCCGTAGCCGGTGCTGGGTCTGCCCTCGAGGCGCTCCTCGATCTTGTGCACAAGGTCTGGCTGCACCGCAGCGCCGCCTCCGCCGAGGTGGGCGAGGCTGCTTGTGTCCCTGGTGGCAAAATCGGGGCTGTTGATCAGCTCGCGTGCCATTGTCGGGACTCCCGTGAAGGTGCTGACATGCTCCCTCTCGATCAGTTCCAGGGCATTCTCGGCCGACCACCTGTACATGAGGACCAGCTTCCCGCCAGTGGCGGTGACCGGATGCAGGCAGCAGTTGCAACCGGTCACGTGGAACAGCGGCACCGCCAGAACCGAACCCGGCTCTGCCTCGCCGGCTTCCTTGTCGGACCCCGTCGAGAGGGTTCCCGCCGCAGCGGCCTTCGCCTCGGCCACATCGGTGGTGACCTGCCAGAAGGCCAGGTTCAACAGGTTCGAGACCGCTCCCCGGTGCGTCAGGACGGCACCCTTGGGATGGCCGGTGGTTCCCGACGTGTAGAAGATGCAGACGTCGTCCTCGGGTTGGATCTGGATATCTGGCGGTGCCGGCAGATCGTCTGCCGCTGCCAGGGCGTCGTTCCAGTGAACGGCGTCGTCGGGCAGTTCACCTTCGCACCGGACGGCCACCACGTGCAGGCGGCCGCTCTTCCGGAGGTCCTCCAGCAGAGGTTCGACCCTCTCCATGCGCTCGGCATCGCAGATCAACGCCTGGGCTCCACAGTCGGTTAGGCCGAACTCCATCTCGCGGCCGGTCCACCATGCGTTCATCCCGACCACGGCAGCACCCAGCGAGATCGTCGCCCAGTACGAGAGCACCCACTCGGGGTAGTTGCGCATTGCGATCGCTACCCGGTCACCGTGGCCGATGCCGTTTGCGGAGAGGTGGGCTGACAGGGCCGCAACCCTGCCGTGGGCATCAGCGTACGTCAGACGCTCATCCTCGAAGACGATGTAGTCGTTGTCGGCGTGGGCAGCAGATGCCTGCCACAGAACCGCCATGTCGGGTGGTGCAGAGTCATACGCCCTCGTCGGCACGCCCCGTACGTCTACCACCGACCATGCGAACGGTGCTCCCGGCGCCGTCATCTCGTCCCATGCGTCCCTCAAATGCTGTTGCAACTCGTCCCTCCCCGATGCAGGAAAGCCGACCCTAGACCGACCGCTCAGACGGGCACTCAGTGGGCAGTCGACGGGCTGCATGCACGCCCGGGGTTCTCCGTAGGATCGGGCCATGGGTCACCCGATGGGAATACTGCATGCGATGTCGCGCGAGCGGCCACCTCAGGGTGCCATCGGAGCCGAGACCAGGCGGAGGGTCTGGGGCTATGCAAGGCCCTACCGGGCGATGGTCGCAGGGTTTCTCGTCACCGTCGTCGCCTCGTCGCTCCTGGGGGTGGTGCCACCACTGCTGTTCAGGGAGATAATCGACGGTGCCATTGCCGACGGTGATCGTGGTTACCTGACGCTGCTGGGCCTCTTGGTGGTGGTGGCGGCGATCGCCCGTGCTCTTCTGTCGTTCGTGGAGCGGTGGTTCTCGGCCACTGTCGGCGAGGGGCTCATCTACGACCTCAGGCTCGAGTTGTTCGACCACGTGCAGCGACTGCCGATCTCGTTCTTCACCAGAACCCAGACCGGGGCCCTCGTGAGCCGCCTCAACAACGACGTGATCGGTGCCCAGCGGGCCCTCACCGGCACCCTCGGCACGGTTGTGGCCAACTCCATAACCGCAGCCACGACCCTGGTGACGATGTTCGTGCTGGAGTGGCGGATCACCCTGCTGGCCATGACGCTGCTCCCCCTGTTCGTGCTGCCGGCCCGCCGCGTCGGCCAGAAGGTGGCCGGGATCACCCGTGAGGGCATGGACCTGAACGCCACCATGAATGCCACCATGACCGAACGGTTCAACGTGGCCGGAGCCCAGTTGGTGAAGCTGTTCGGGCGCCACGACGACGAGCGCGACGGTTTCGGGATGAGCGTGGGCCGGGTACGCGACATCGGGATCCTGAACGCCATGTACGGCCGGGCATTCGTGATCGCCCTGACACTTCTGGGGGCGCTCGGAACCGCAGCCGTCTACTGGGTGGGCGGTTCTCTGGCGATCAGCGGTGCCATCACGATCGGAACGCTTGCCTCCATGGGCGTCCTCGTGACCCAGCTCTACCTCCCTCTGGCGCAGCTGACCAATGCCCGGGTTGACGTGATGTCGGCGTTCGTGTCCTTTGAGAGGGTCTTTGAGGTGCTCGACACCCGGAACCCGATTGCCGATGCTCCCGGTGCAGTGGCCCTCGATCCGGTCAAGGGAGTCCTCAGCTTCGAAGGGGTCTCCTTCGCCTACCCGACCGATGACGACGCCTCCGTGTCGTCCCTCGAGGGCGGGAGTTCCCCAGACGAACCGGGCCGGACGGTGCTGCACGACATCAACCTGGAGGTCTCCCCCGGCCAGATGCTGGCCGTCGTAGGGCCGACCGGTTCAGGCAAGAGCACGCTCGCCTCCCTGATCCCCCGCCTCTACGACGTCACCGACGGTGCCATCACCGTTGACGGAAGCGACATCCGGTCGCTGAAGCTGGACGGCCTACGTTCGAATATCGGTGTGGTGACCCAGGACCCGCACCTGTTCCACGAGACCGTCGGCCAGAACCTGCGATATGCCAGACCCGGTGCGACCGTCTCGGAAATGGACGAGGCATGCAGGGCAGCGCGCATCCTGGAGGTCATCCGACTGCTTCCGGACGGGTACGACACCATCGTTGGGGAGCGTGGATACAGGCTCTCGGGAGGAGAGAAGCAGCGCCTGGCAATCGCCAGATTGTTGTTGAAAGACCCCCGAATCGTCGTGCTCGACGAGGCCACCAGCCACCTTGACACCGAGAGCGAGGCCCTGGTTCAGGCTGCGCTGGCCGAGGCGCTCGCTGGCCGGACGTCGATCGTGATCGCCCACAGGCTGTCGACGATTGTCGAGGCCGACGAGGTGATCGTCCTCGACGAGGGCCGGATCGTCGAACGCGGTGGCCACCGGGAACTCCGTGAGGCTGGCGGCTTGTACGCAGACCTCTGGGAGACCCTGGTTCGGGCCGAGAAGATCATCTGAGGTAGAACGGAGAGCCATGACACCGATCGTCATCCTGGCTGGGGCCAGAACCCCGATCGGTCGCCTCAACGGTGGCCTTGCGGACCTGACAGCCACTGACCTGGGGGCTCTCGCAATCTCGGCGGCCCTGGACCGGTCCGGGCTGACAGGCAACGATGTGGACTTCGCCTACATGGGGAACGTGATCTCAGCCGGTGTCGGCCAGGTTCCTGCAAGGCGGGCCACAAGCGATGCCGGCATTCCCCTGACCGCCCCGTCGACGCTCCTGAACCGCGCATGCCTCTCGGGTATGCACGCAATCCACCTTGCCAGCCAGATGATCCGCCTGGGCGAGGCCGAGGTGGTCGTGGCCGGTGGAATGGAGTCAATGACGAACGCCCCGTACATGCTCCACGGGGCTCGCTCGGGCCTGAGGGCAGGTGACGCGACGCTCGTCGACTCGATGCTGGCCGACGGCCTTACCTGCACGATCGAGCACTGCGCAATGGGTGAGGCAACCGAGCGCCATGCGGGCGAGATCGGAATCACCCGTGGGCCCCAGGACGCACTCGCGGCCGCTTCACACGAGCGGTCATCAAGAGCCCGCTCTGCAGGCCTCCTGGCTGACGAGATAGTGCCCGTCCATGTCCCACAGCGCCGCGGCGACCCGGTGGTAGTTGTCGACGATGAGGGAATCCGACCCGATGTCGACACAGCCTCACTCGGTCGGTTGCGGCCTGCCTTCGCCCCCGAGGGGAACATCACCGCCGGCAATGCCTCCCAGATCTCAGACGGCGGTGCAGCAGTGGTGGTCACCACGATGGATCACGCCGAGGCACTAGGTGTCGAACCCCTGGCGGAGATCGTCGGTCACGGGCAGGTGGCCGGCCCGGACACAAGCCTCCTTCACCAGCCCAGCAACGCCATAGAGCTGGCCCTTGACCACGCCGGTCTCGATGTGGGCGACATGGACCTCTTCGAGATCAACGAGGCGTTTGCTGCCGTAGCGCTCGCCTCAACGGTTGCCCTGGGGGTGGATGCGGAGGTTGTGAACGTGAACGGCGGGGCTATCGCGCTCGGCCACCCGATCGGCATGTCGGGTACCCGTATCGTTCTCACCCTCGCCCATGAGCTGAAGCGCAGGGGCGGAGGCCTCGGCGCAGCCGGCTTGTGCGGAGGCGGTGGTCAGGGAGAGGCTTTCGTCATTCGGGTCGGGGTCTGACAAGCGAACCATGGGCCTCTCAATCCGCTCTCTCAGGGCCGCTGACGTTCCTGCCGTCGAATCACTCTGGGAGGAGGCCGGCATGACCTCCTATGCCTCGTCCGGCGATATCGCCGACGAGATCACGGACAAGTTGGAGCGCGACCCCGACCTCTTCCTCGTCGGTGAGTTGGACGGCACGGTGGTAGCGACCGTCATGGGCACATGGGACGGCCACCGTGGCCGCATCAAGCGGCTCGCTGTTGCGGTAACCCACCGTAGAAGCGGGCTGGGCGCAGAGATGACCGACGAGTTGGAGAAGCGGTTCGTCGACAGGGGCATCACCAGGTTGAGGCTGGAGGTGTGGGCCGACAACGTCGGCGGGCTTTCATTCTGGGAAGAACGGGGTTACGAGCTCCAACCCGACATCAGGTACTTCGTCCGCAACCTGGACGACAGCGACGATCTCTGCTGACCTGGCCCTCCGGGGTCAGGGTGTGCTGGGAAAGTGGCAGGCCACGAAGTGGTCTGGGCCCATCTCCTCCATCACAGGCTCCTGGGATGCACACAGTTCGGTGGCTCTGGGGCATCTGGTCCTGAATCGACATCCCGAGGGCGGGTTGATGGGCGACGGGATCTCGTCGCCGATCGCAGATTCGGATGCATCCACAACCGTCGAGGGTTCAGGCGCCGAGGCCAGCAGCACCCGGGTGTAGGGGTGGGCGGGCTCTGAGAAGAGGGCATCCGAGTTGCCGATCTCGCAGACCTTGCCCAGATACATGACGACCACGCGGTCGCTCACGTTCCTCACGACGGAAAGGTCGTGGCTGATGAACACCAGGGTCAGGCCGAAGCGTTCCTTCATTTCCTCGAGGATGTTCAGGATCTGTGCCTGGACCGAGACGTCCAGGGCTGAGACGGGCTCGTCGCAGATGAGGATTTCAGGGTCAATGGCAAGAGCCCTTGCAATCGAAATCCGTTGGCACTGGCCACCGGAGAACTCATGGGGCCGCCGGGAGGCTGCAACAACTGGGTCAAGGCCGACGGCGCTCAGAACCTCGTCGACCCTCGCGTCCACGTCCACGTCGGGGTGCTCGTCGCACCAGATGGCCAGGCCCTCGCCGACAATGTCTTTCACCCGTCGCCGAGGATTCAGAGATGAGATTGGATCCTGGAAGATCATCTGGACCCTCGGCCTGACGGAGCGGAGGGCCTCACCTTCCAGGTCGGTCAACTCCACCCGGCTATCCGTCCCCGGGTCGAGCGTGACGGTTCCAGAGGTGGGCCTGGGAAGCTGTACCAGGGCCCTGGCCGTTGTTGACTTTCCGCAACCGGATTCTCCAACGATCCCCAGGGTCTCGCCACGGCAGACGTCGAAGCTGACGTCGGAGACGGCGTGGACCACCTGCTTCAGGCCGGCGGGGAACTCCATGACCAGGTTCTCAACACGGAGGACGACGTCGTCGGAATCCCTCATCTGGATGCTTCCGCTGCCTGCCATCAGGCCGTCTCCCCAACAGCTGCGGTGAACGTGCCCATGTCCAGGCCGGCCGGGGTGACACCGGTCTCCAGGTTGGACACATGGGCAGCCGCCCCAGCCTCGGTTCCAACGGGAGAGTGGCAGGCGCAGGCATGCCCGTCACCGTGCTGGTCAAGGCCGGGTTGGTCGACAAGACACGCGGCCGAGCAGTACCGGCACCTCTGTGCGAACGGACAACCCGGCCCAAGGTCGACAGCGTCGGGTGGGTTGCCCGGGATCGGGACCAGACGCGTGTGGCTGGCCATGTCGATCCGGGGAATGGTCTCCAGCAGCGCCTCGGTGTAGGGATGGCGCATCTCAGAGAACAGGGTTGCCGTATCGGCCTGCTCCATTGTGCGACCCGCGTACATCACCATGATCTGGTCGGCACGACCCTTCACGACCCCGAGGTCGTGGGTGATGAGGATCATGGCCATTCCACGCTCCTCTCGGAGTTCGTCCAGCAGGTCCAGGATGTGTTTCTGTACGGTCACGTCGAGGGCAGTGGTCGGCTCGTCGGCGATCAGGAGTCGGGGGCTGCAGGCCAGAGCCATGGCTATGACAACCCTCTGACGCAGCCCACCGGAGAGCTCGTGTGGGTACTGGGTGAGTCGCTTCTTTGGCTCGGGTATTCCTACCTGCTGAAGAAGGTCGCAGGCCTCGTCTCTGGCCTCTTTGCGAGACCTCTTGAGGTGCACGCGTAGCGACTCGGCTATCTGTTCACCCACCTTCTTGACTGGGTTCAGCGAGGTCATCGGGTCCTGGAATACCATCGTCATCTCGACGCCCCAGAAGTGGCGTTCGCCCTCGGTCGCCATGGCCCGAACATCGCGTCCGTCAAACGTCACCGATCCGTCAACCCGCGCATAGGAGGGCAGCAGGTTCATGAGGGTCTTGGCCGTGACGGACTTGCCGGAGCCTGACTCACCCACGATCCCCAGGGTCTGGCCTTCGGCAAGATCGAACGACACCCCGTCGACTGCCCGGAGCAGCCCGCGCTGTGTTGCAAATCCGACCTGTAGGTCGGCAACCGAGAGAAGCGGAACGGCCATCTCAGCCTGCCCCTATTCCCAGCTCACGTACATCGAAGTACTCGCGGAGTCGGTCGCCTGCAAAGTTGAGGGCGAGGACCGTCAGGAACATGGCGCCGATTGGAAACATCGCCACCCACGGTCCTTCTCTCAACGTGCGGGGCGACGACCCCAAGACGATCATCTTCCCCCAGGAAAAGCCTTCCTCGACGGACAGCCCCAGGAAGGCCAGACCACCCTCGGCAACAATGGTGATTGCCATGCCTAGGAGCGTCAGGGCGCCCATCGGGATGAGCACATTTGGTAGCAGTTCGCGGATCATGATGCGACGGTCCGTGGCACCCAGAACACGGGCTGCAGCAACGAACTCCCGCTCGGAATAGGCCAGGGTGGTGGCGCGTGAGAGGCGTGCGATCGGGGCGATCGCCAAAATACCAAGTGTCATGGCGACAATCGGCAGGGTCTGTCCTGCCAGACCCACGATCAGCAGGGCCAGGACCAGGCCCGGGTATGCAAGCAGCACGAACACCGAGAACGAGATGACCCGGTCCACGAACCCCCTGAAGTAGCCGGCGATCATGCCCAGGGTTCCACCAATGCAGATTCCAAGGAGCACCGAGAAGAAGCCGACGATCAGGGAAACCCTCGCCCCCCAGATTGTCCTTGCGAACATGTCCCGGCCGTTGTTGTCGGTACCGAACCAGTTGCTCCAGCCGGGACCGTCCATGCGTCCACCCACACCGGTCTCGTTCGGGTCGGCAATCGGCAGCCACGGCGCCAGCGCTGCCGCAGCCACGATGAGGATGATCCACGATGCGGCGATCCAGAATCCTGGACCCAGCCGGCGGGCCACCACGGCTCCAAACTGCTCTGCCGGGTCGGTCTGAACTGGTGCGTCCATCCCGGAGAGTCCACCGCTCCCCATCCGTCCATGTGTGTCAGGACTCACGACGCACCCTGGGATCCAGGTAGGAGTAGAGAAGATCCACGGCAAAGTTGATGGCCACGAAGCCGGTGGCGATAACGACGGTGGCGCCGAGGACCACCGGGTAGTCGTCGCGGATGGACGCCTCCACGAGTGCCCTGCCGAGTCCGGGAATGGAGAAGATCTGTTCGACGATGAGGGCTCCGCCGATGAGCGCAGCCGTGTTCAGCCCAAACACCGTTACCAGAGAGAACAGCGACGGTCGGAGGGCGTGGCGGAACATGATCCAGCGGCTGGAGAGGCCCTTGGCCTTCGCCATCACCACGAAGTCCTCCTGAAGGGTGGTGATGAGGTCGGTCCGCAGCAGGCGAAAGTAGGTCGCTGCCAGCGGCATGCCCAAGGTTAGGGCCGGCAACACAAGGGACTTCAGCCGGACCGCCAGGTTGTCGTCTTCGAAGCGGCTCGGAAAGACCTGCCACCGTACGACGAAGAAGTAGAACAGGATCACGCCGAGGGCGAAGTTGGGTAGTGCAAGCATCCCGAATGCACCGACGGTCGAGGCCCTGTCCATGGCCCGGTTGGCCCGGTATGTGGCCGCCACCGCCCAGGGGATCGAGACGGCCACTGCGAACACCTCGGCCATGCCCATCAGCAGCAGCGACTTGGGAAGGCGGTCTGCCAGGACCGTGCTCACCGGCATCCGGTTCTTGAACGACGTACCGAAGTCGCCCCGCACCAAGTCCCCCACCCAGCGCCCGTACCTGATCGGCAGCGATTCGTTTAGGTGGAACTCCTCCCTGGCTTCGGCGACGACAACACAGTCACCGATCGAGGTACCTCCCTGGCTGGAAATGTCTTCTATCTCACCGGCCTCGACGGCGTCACAGTCAACGGCGGCAACAAACCCGACCACGTTGAAGAGCGGGTCCCCGAGCGTGTTCATGGCAGTGAAGGCCAGGAACGTGACCGCCAGGACAACGGCAACCAACTGCGCCAGTCGGCGCGCCAAGACGATCACGACAGTCCCTGGTTCGTAGAACCCTGGTTTACGTGATCGTCCCGGCGGCCTCTGTTACGTCTCTGCCCTGCTACTCGACCTTGTCCAACTGCGAGTAGTAGTCGGTGTAACCGGAGTAGTTGCATCTGGGTGCCGAGCCGTCCGGGAAGCGATAGTCACAGACCCCCGCGATCTCAGACGAGTAGGCGTGGGACCACAGCGTGTGGGTGAACATCAGATAGGCGTAGTCCTGGTTGATCATCTCCGCAACCTGATGCCAGATACCGACCTTCTCATCCAGATCGCTGCTTGCCCTGGCCTGGTACATCAGGGCATCCCGTTCCTCGTCACAGAGCCGCGGCCAGTTCAGGGACACGAACCCGACGGCCGTGCAGTTCAGCCAAGTCACGTCTCCATCGGGGTTGGCGATTCCCATCTGACGCCACGTAACGAAGTCATACTGGCCAAAGGCCACCTCGTTGATGTGGGCATCCTGGGGCTTCATGTCCTTGGTGACGTTGAAGTGGTCGCTCCAGCCCTCGCTCAGGATGTCGTAGATGCGATCCTGGATAACCGATGGGCCGGAGTACTGGAACTCCATGTTGATGCGACCGTCTGTGCAGTTCTCCGGGAACTCGGCGCAGTACTCCGCTACCAGAGGTGTGGCCTGGTCGGGTACGTCGTGTTCCTGCACTACGTCCGGGTTGTGGTACGGCGACTCAGGCGGGAACCACGAGTCGGCTGGCCGCAAAATCCCCTGGCCGATGAACTCCATGTAGTCGTCGAGGGATGCGGAGAAGGCCAGTGCCTTGCGGGCCCTGATGTCGTTGAAGGGGGCCTTGGCGGTGTTCAACATGCCGAAGCCCTCCTCACCGCCGTCCTCCTCGAACAAGACAGCGTCGCCGCCGAACTCAAGATCGCGAAGCGCCAAAATGGCGTCGACGTTGGAGGAGTGCATGATGTCGATATCACCAACGGCCATAGCATCAGCAGCTAGCACAGAGTCGGTGTAGACGTAGAACTCTATTGCAGCAGGGATCACCTCACCCTGCCACCAGTCCTCGTTGCGTTCGAACCGGGTCATGAAGTCCTGCTCGCGGCTGGCGAACTTGAACGGGCCCGTTCCGACCGGCGCCTGGTTCAGGGTCTGATCGGAGATGGTGGCCTTCATGTACTCCAGCGATGGGATAAACCCCAGCTGGGAGGCCAGGAATGCCGCGAAGTCCACGTGTGGACGCTTCAGGTTGAAGCGCACCGTCATGTCGTCAACCAATTCCACCGCACCTTCCGAGATGAAGATGGGCCGCAGAGCCATCGAGATAAGCGGGTCCTTGAGCTGCTGGTTGACGGCGTACTCCACCGCCTCGCCGGTAAGCATGGTTCCGTCGTGGAACTTGACGTTCTCGCGGATCTTGAAGTCCCATGTCATGTTGTCGTCGCTTACGGTCCAGGACTCGGCAAGTCCTGGTGCGAACACACACCCGCATGGGTCTTCGGTCACGTAGACCAGCGGTTCCAGGACAGCCCTGGCCATCTGGTAGGCGGACACGGCGAACCGGTTCACGGTCGGGTTGAGGCCATCGGTCTCAGCCTCGACCCCCACCCTGATAACGGCACCCTCAAGTGGTGCGGCGGTCGTCGTGGGCACGGGTGCGGCTGTCTCGTATTCGGGGAAGCTGATGGAGGTGTCGATGAACTCGTTGGTCATGATGTCACT
>JACKQG010007397.1_pt1 | contig 11077 bp, 11 predicted proteins | sample 8237621 | NCBI WGS metagenome assembly JACKQG01 (sample SAMN15677084, study PRJNA649215) | marine metagenome | biome: marine; feature: Black Sea; material: saline water; isolation source: suspended particulate matter (SPM) from the Black Sea western gyre | collected 2013-06-09/2013-06-10 | depth... | reverse complement strand
GCAAGCTAAAAGTTGGGCGGAACGTGGCACTGATATTTTCAATTGGTGCGAAGACCGGTTCCCCTATCTAGGCAAGGATGAATACGTCAGCAAGTTAGTATTACGCATTTGTGAGGATATGGATGAAGCCATTGCGTTCAGCCCATTCCGCTGGACTTCGAGGCGTCCCTTGGAAGTGGTGGTTTACAAAGATGATGTCGGTGTAGGATCCTGGCAGCACATGGAAGTGAACGAGGTTTTACTTGGCCATTGGATGCGCCATAAAAACCCAAGCTTGTATTTTGACATGCCGAATTGGATGAAATTTGGCTTGGAATACATCGTGCGGTACAGCAAGCCTAAAGGCAAAAAGCTCGAACTGAGGGCGTCGGACTGGGAGAACATGGGCTTGCGTGAAGAGGTGAAGGCGGGAACAGCTCGCACACCCAGAGAAATTTTCCTGGCCGATGCAGGTGTACTTTCAGAAGAGAATTTCCCCTACGAGGCTGCAGCGTTAATGCGGTTTTTGCTGGTTGGCGCAGGTTCAAAAAACCGTCTCACCAAAGGAATTTTGGAAGACTATTTCACAAACCTGCAGCTAGTCATTGCCGCGATTGATGAAGAAGAGGATGGCGGCGAAAAGCAAAAAGAGGCCACCACCGAGGAGGAGGAGGAAGCTCGCTTTAAAGCCCGCCAGGCACGCGCCAAAGAGAATGCAGATCGGGTTCGCGATGAAACCTTTGCAGCCACGTTTGGATCCTGGTCGGACAAAGACTGGCTACAGTTTGAAAAACTCTACCTCAAGGCGATTAAGTAAGATCCACTCATGCTACGCTCACTGCTTACACTGCTTGCCTTTTGCCTTCTGTCTGGGCTCGCCCTCGCTCAAATCCCAGGGAAGGATTTGCTGCTGCTCAAAGATGGCCGCATTTTCATCGACATTCAATTGGAGCAAGCCGAAGGAGGCGGGACCCTGGTCCATTTCAACAACGGAAAAATCCTGGTACCAGATGGGTTGATTGATGAAGTGATTATTCACAATGCCCCCTTACCGGAGCCTGAAACGGAGAAGGAAAAAGAGATGCTTGAGGAGGGTTTGGTGCCCTATAAACGCCGTTGGATTTCGGTGGATAAAAGGAAAAAGCTTCAAGCTGAGGTCATATCTGAGCGCAAAAAAGAGCTGGCTTCGATTGAGGAGCACAAGCTATGGCGCAATCGATACAAAGAAGAGAGCAAACACTTTTCTTTCGAGTACACCACCACGCCCAGTAACTTCGCACGCTATCGAGATCAATTGGAGGCTTATTTTTCCGTCTTCGCTAAAGACTGGAAAGTAAAGCCACCCAAAAAGAACAAACGGCTTTTGGTTTGTCTGTACGGAAATCGTGAAGATTTTTTACAAGTTGGTGGCATGCCCGCCGGTGTGCTCGGCTTTTTTCGTTTTGTGGATCCGATGGAATTGAACTTTTTCCATGTGCGTCAAGATCCACAATTCACGACGGAAGTGCTTTTCCACGAGGCTAACCATTATCTACAGAAGCTCATTGACCTAGACTTTAAGATGCCTCACTTTCCTGGGGAAGCCATTGCCGAGTATTACGGTGGGGCAAACTGGGATCAGGAACAAGGTGAACTTACCGTCGGTTTGATCTTGCCTAGCCGGTTGGTCGAAGTAAAAAGCGACATTGACCGCGGAGACATTTGGGGGTTGGAAAAGCTGGTCAGTACCGATGAAGCCTATGAGCATTACACCTGGGGTTGGTCGCTGGCCCACTTCCTGATGCATAATTCAAAGTACGAGAAGAAGTTCAAAAAGTTTGTTCTTGGACTGGCCAAGGACAAAGACGTACGTCGCGAATCGATGGGCCTTGGCTCGTTACGCACGGTACGAGGTAAAGAAATTTGGCGTCTCTTTAAAAAACACCTGGGGCTAAAAACCGATGAGGATGTTGCAGAACTTGAAAAAGAGTGGCACACCTACCTCAACGAGGACCTGCAATTCGATAGCGTTCGCGGAAAGGAAGCTGCGGGTCTAAGGGATCTGAATTCCTACCCACGTCGGCCGCTGCGGGCAGCACGCCTGCTCAGTGAGGCAATCGAAGGTGGCTCTGCAAATCCTCGAGTCTTTGACGAATTGGCCAGCCTAAAAGGGCAAAAGGGCGAAATGGACGAGGCTGTGGAACTGTGGCGTAAAGCTGTGGAGTTGGATCCACTTGAAGCCGAATACACCTTTCACCTAGGGCGCGCCCTCAAGGAAACTGGTGAATCCGAGGAAGGAGAACGGTTGATTGCGCTGGCCAAAGAAATTGGCTCTTCGGATCCCGCCCTGCGTTACGCCTTCGAAAATATGGATGACTAAGACCCCTAAAAGCCGTTTGTGGTAAAGAGCGGCAGTAGGGAAATCAGAACAGGGGAATGGGCTACAATCCAATCCCCCCACTCTGATTAGCCATGAAACAGTACCTCGAATTGGTACGCGACATCCTCGAAAACGGGGAACGCAAAGCCGACCGCACCGGAACCGGAACTCGCTCGATTTTCGGCACCCAGACCCGCTATGATTTGCGGCAAGGTTTCCCACTGCTTACAACCAAAAAAGTACTCTTCCCGGCTGTGGTTCGAGAGCTACTTTGGTTTCTTCGCGGTTCTACCAACATTAACGACAATCTGACCCAGCACACCCGATCTGGGACGCATGGGCAGATGAGAATGGCGAACTGGGTCCGATTTATGGATACCAATGGCGAAATTGGGGTGGGACCGGCATCGACCAGATCAAAAACGCAATCCACACCATCAAGACGGACCCGGATTGCAGACGCAATATTGTTTCTGCATGGAACGTCGCTGACGTCCCCAAAATGCGGCTACCTCCCTGCCATGCGTTTTTCCAATTTGGCGTTAGCAACGGCCGCTTGGATCTGCAGCTTTATCAACGCTCGGCCGACATCGCCCTGGGCGTGCCGTTTAACATCGCCAGTTACGCTTTGCTGCTGACCATGGTGGCTCAGGAATGCGACTTAACCCCAGGTGTGTTTGTCCACACACTTGGCGACGCCCACATTTATGAAAACCATGTGGAAGGCATGCTAAAACAACTAGAGCGCACGCCTAAGTCACTACCGCAATTGATCGTTGCCCAAAAGCCATTTGATCAAATTGCCTTTGAAGACATCGCATTGATGAATTACCTGCACGATCCGTTCATACGCTTTGAAGTTGCGGTGTAAATTCGATGCAATCTGCCTCAAATCCTTCCATGCAACCCTTGTTTGAAATAGTCGTCGCCGCTGATCAAAACAACGGCATAGGCCTTGATGGGGACTTGCCTTGGAAATTGCCAGGCGACCTGCGCTTTTTCAAAGAGCTGACCATGGGAGATGGCAATAACGTCGTAATCATGGGACGCAAAACATGGCAGTCGATTCCTGACCGATTTCGGCCCCTAGACAGAAGAATCAATATCGTGCTTTCGCGCCAGCAATTGGACTTGCCGGCAGGCGTGTTGTTGGCTGGTTCTCTAAACAAGGCCTTAGACATATGCGAGAACGAATTGCCGGCTTCTGTGAACAGGGTATTTGTAATTGGCGGCGGCCAGATATACGCCGAAGCATTCACTCACCCTAATTGCTCGCGGGTATATCTCACCCGCGTCATGGGCGAGTTCGCTTGCGACGCCTTCCTGCTAGGCTTGGATAAGCAATGGCAATCGGTGGCCTGCAGTGAAACGCACACCGACAACTCCATCCCCTACCACTTTGAAACCCTAGAGCGCCGCGCATAAACATGAATAAAACCCCAACCGTCCTCATCATGTTGCTTACGTTTGGCCTAGGCATTTGGATGGCCTGCGCCAAGCCGGAGTCCCAACTGGACTCAACGACACCTTTCTGGAAAGGCAATACCCATACTCACTCATTGTGGAGCGACGGCGACGCGGCCCCCGAATGGATTGCAGATTGGTACAAAGAACAGAACTACAATTTCCTTGTTCTATCGGATCACAATATTCTCTCCACTGGGAATAAATGGTTTCCAGTGAAAGATAAAACGCGACTTACTCCCCAGCGCTTAGCCGCACTGCAAACTCAATTCGGCGCTGATTTGGTGCAAACTCGGGTAGAGGGTGACGGTACCGAATCCATGAAGTTGAAGACCTTGCCGGAACTACGGGCGCGCTTCGAGGAAATAGGCCAGTTCATTTTCCTGCAAGGCGAGGAAATTACCGATGGCTTCGACAAGGCCAACATCCACATCAATGCTTTTCCTTTATCCGAACTCATCCGACCTCAAAAAGGTGCCAGTATTCAAGAAACATTGCAGCGTAATTTCGACGCCGTCCATCAGCTAGCCCAAGATACTGGCAAAGGCATCATTGCCCACTTGAATCACCCTAACTTCACCTGGAGTTTGACTTGGCAAGATTTTGCTGCCATTCAGCACGAGCAGTTTTTTGAAGTCTACAACGGGCACAACTCGGTCCGCAACTATGGTGACGCCGAACGTGAATCCACCGAGCGCATGTGGGATTTGGTAAATACCGCTCGACTGCGTGAGCATGGACTTCCACTGCTCTTTGGCTTGGCAACCGATGACTCTCACCATTACCACGATTGGGGTGAAAATCATCCCAACCCTGGGCGTGGTTGGGTGCAAGTACGGGCCGCAACCTTAGAGCCTGAAGCACTAGTTTCAGCTATGCAGCAAGGCGACTTTTATGCTTCGACTGGAGTGGAAATTAATTATTCCAGTACCGGCGACGCCATTCAACTTGCCATACAGCCTAAACCCGGCGTAACCTACCGAACTGAGTTCATTGGAACCCGCGGCGAAGAAATTGGTGTCGTTCTGCAAACTAGCTCGGAACTCACACCCAAATATTCTCTTATCGGAGACGAGTTATTTGTGCGCGCACGGATTACGTCTTCCAAGCTCCACGCCAATCCGTTTGCTGAGGGTGATTTTGAAATGGCTTGGTTGCAGCCGATACAAGGCGGCGGTAAATGAGGTGATGAAGTGAATGGCCGTGCGGGAATCTGTGATTTTGAAATATGCGTAGACTCATTCGACGCTGCCATTCAAGCCTTTCACTCGGGCGCCGCTCGCTTAGAACTTTGCGCCGACCTTGCCCAGGACGGCTTATCGCCTGATTCGCAACTGCTTGATGCCGTTTTGCGGCGGGTAACAATCCCGGTGATGGTCATGGTTCGCCCACGACCGGGCGATTTCATTTACAGCTCTGTAGAGCTTTCGCAAATGAAAGAAGAGATCCAAACTCGCCGTCATTCTGGCTGCCATGGATTTGTTTTCGGCTGCTTAAACGCGGCGGGAATGCCCGATTTGAATCATTGCGGCCAACTGCTGGAGGCGGCCGCGTCTTTGCCTTGCACCTTCCATCGCGCTTTCGATATTTGCAAGGACCAATTTGAAGCCCTTTCTCAACTACAACAGCTTGGCTTTACCCGCATCCTTACGTCTGGTAACCAGCAAACCGCGTGGCAAGCTCGCAGCAGATTGCGCCAGCTAATCGAACATGCGAATGGTGGCATTCAAATCTTGCCTGCTGGAAAGGTTCGAGCGGATCATGCGCGCGCATTGCAGCACTATTTAGGCTGTACCGAATTGCACTCGTCTGCACTTAAGATCGCTTGCGACGCCGAAGCGGTAAGCGAACCTGGGGACGCGTAGCCTCCTCGGGATCATCCTCAGCGGGAGGATGCCCGGAAAGCAGTATGGCAATAGGTCGCCCCTTTTCGCTGCTTGCCAAAATGATTTGAATGGTAGCGGTCAGCGGAACTGCTAAGAACGCGCCAACAATTCCCCAAATCCCGCCCCAAACCACCACCGAAATGATGATGATCAAAGGCGAAATATTCAATTCTCGACCAAGTACCCGAGGTTCAAGGATAGTCCCCAGCACCAGGTTCACGGTCGCGTAACCCACGGCGATGGCGACGGCCGGCACCCAGGATTCATGCACCGCCAAAGCGGTAATGGTAGGCGGCAATCCAGCGACAATGCTGCCGAAAGTCGGAATGTAATTCAGCAATACAGTCAATAATCCGAATACTTCGGCATAAGGAATTTCACAAATTACCAACAAAAAGTAACAGACCGTTCCGGTCAAAATTGAAACCAGAGTTTTAATGGAAAGGTAGCGTTGAATGCCTTTACTGATCGTATCAATTGCCCGAGCCGCCTCCTCCTTACGCGTTCCAGCAACGGCCAACATCTTGCGTCGGAAAATATTTTGTTCGGCAAAAATGAAGGCCATGTAGATCAAAATGACAACCAAGGAGCGCGTGAAGTTAATGCCGCCCCCAATCAAGCTGGCCAAAGCACCTTTGGCATCAAATTCTTTCAGGGCATTTTTGACCGTTTTTTTGATGTCATCAGAAGGCAGTTGCCATTGATCGACGCGGATGCTCAAGCGGGTGACCATTTGCCCCCAGGTGGTTTCCTCAACCTCCTCATTCTTGCCTTCCGTTTCGCTAGCTTCACCCTTAGTGGGGTCAGCCGTAGACTCTCCCACTGAATTTCCCTCGGCGGCTGGGCCTTGTTCATTCGCTGGCAGTTCTTTTTTTACCGCCGGCGCGCCCTGATTTTTGATCGGGGCAGACTTAACCGGGGCACCCGCCCCTTTTCCACCCATAGATGCCTCCGCCTTCGCCGGTTCCGGACCCAAAAAGGTAGCAACGCTTTCTTGCACCAACCAACCAACCTGAAATAACGAATAAAACAGAATCACTGTCAACCCAAGCACCGCGACTGGGCCTGGAATTTTGCGCTTTTCCAACGCGGTTACCACCGGCTGCAGCACATTAGCCAACAACAGCGCAATGATCATTGGCTGCAAAATGGAAGCACCAATGTGCAGTACCCAACCAATCAAAACCGTTGCAATGATTACCAATGCAATGGTCTGAGCTCGGCTGCCGGCCCGGGTGCGTGCGTCCATGACACCAGATTAATATTTCTGCCCAAATTGCACGACAGGAATCGCCATACTCCGAGCATGGACTTTGATCACCAAGCATCCCGACGCCCCTGGGCGCTGCTGAGCCTGTGTCTAGCCCTAGCCATTATTGCTAGTTGTTCTCAGCCCAAAGCCCACCACCCAGGCAGATTCGGGACTTACATGCTGCGTCGTCTGGCTAGCCAAACTGCCCCGGCGGCCTCATTTCGTGGAGTTTCATGCGCTGCCAATGGTGTAGTCTGGGCTTCCGGCAGTTCCAGCAGCATTTATCGCAGCAACGATGCCGGCCAAACTTGGCAAAGGGTGCCGGCGCCTGGCAAAGCTGACTTAGATTTTCGCGACGTGCACGCTTTTGACCTCGATCGGGCCATAGTCATGGCGGCCGGGCCCGGCGATGCCAGCGCTCTTTTCGCAACCCAGGACGGCGGTAACACCTGGAAGCAACTGCTTGCGAATCCAGATGAAAAAGGATTTTTTGATAGCATCGCAATAAACGCTGACGGTAGTGGCTTTTTAATCGGCGACCCCGTCGACGGCCACTTCACTCTCTACGCAGGTGAAGAAAGTAAAATTTGGCAACGGGTCACGCCACCCTCTGCCCCCGCCGCCCTGACCGAAGAATATTGCTTTGCGGCCAGTGGCACTGCAATTGCGCTTACCTCGAAGAACACTCTTTGGCTAGCTACTGGTGGTGCAAAATCACGAATATTGCGAACGGCAAAACCGGCCCATTGGCCCGACCAGCTCCATTGGCTGCAGCAACCTTCCACCCTTGGCAACGGCGAGGCGTCGCAAGGGGTGTTTTCCATCGCTTTCCGAGACGAGCAAAACGGCGTGGCCGTCGGCGGCGACTATTCCAATCCGCTAGAGGCTAAATCAGTCTGCATGCGCACTGCTGATGGCGGTAAAACATGGCAAAGCATTTTGGACCAAGGACCGTCGGGTTTTCGGTCCGGAGTGAGCCATGTGCCTGGTACCCATCCGCCCGTTTGGATTGCGGTGGGATCCCACGGCGCTGATTGGAGCCAGGATGACGGCTTAACCTGGCTGCCGCTACCGGATTTTGAAGGCTACCATGCCATTGCCTTTGGGCCCGACGGCCTTGGCGTTGCGGTTGGCGGCCCGAATAAGGCTTTTCTCACCCTAAATGTTTTATCGCTGAACTAAATGAGGTTGATTAAAGCGCGATTGGTCTAAATGCGATTGGACTACCACCCATATGCGGCACGCCATCGTTCCAATGCAGCGCCTTCGCCAGTTGCACACTGCTCCAAAATTGCGCCATCGGGCGCCGGCGCTAGGCGATTTAAAGCCAATGCGAGTTCGCGGCGGTATGGCTCTTCGCAGTCTCGAAGCAAGTACCACAAGGTAATTCCATCCTTGGCCTGAGCATGCTCAACCAATGAGACTAGAGCTGCCTGTCTGGTAGTTGCAGCAACTTCGCGGTCCACGAAGAACTTCCAAGCGGCAGCAAACTCACCGCTCGCTTCGTCCCTCACGGGCGCCACCGGGCCAGAACCAGCGTATGCCCAGGTGTATGCCCCACTCGGAACTACCACAGACCGACCTTGGCTTTCAAAAGAGACCAGTCCAGCTACGACCCGCAGCTGGGTAATCCGATCGGACAGGATTTCAGTTTCATAAATGCAACCCAAATCCACTGCAATGCCACCTGGCGTATCCACTTGAAAAATCCGCGGCGCCGCAAAGATGCTTGCAACCATCTTTCCTTGCTCCAGGCGTAACAAATATTCACCATCAATGGCACTAGAATCCGCAACTGAAAGCGCGCTGTTTTCCTCCAAGATGACCTCGCCAATTTCGCCAACGCCCACTCGAGCGCGCGCACCCTTCGGAGTGATTAATTTGCTTCCTATGCCGATGTTTTGCGGATTTTGGCCCGAAATCGCGATCGAATTAGAATTTATTGAATTGGCCGGCCCTTGCTTTGCCGAGATTAACTCGGGACGGCCCATCAACGCGCGGACCACAAAACCCGACGCGTAGTCACTCTCCGACTCTGGCAAATCCTCCGGCCACCAAAAATATAGGCTGAGCAATACTGCAGCAGCCATGGACATCCACTGCCAACGCATGCGCCGAAGTGGCTTGGAAGTGGACTCAAAATTAGCCGGACGTTGTGGCAATGTGGGTTGGATTTCTCCCCAGCCTTGCCACCGCAGGGGTTGCAATTCCTCTACCCAATTTTGGATTTCATCGGGCGACGGATCCTTCGGATCGAGTTTAGGATCACTAGCCATGCCAGTTCCTTGTTTTTAGTTGCTGACGTAACTTCGCCAAAGCACGACTCAATTGCACCTTGGTTGAATCCGGATTGAGTTCCAAATGGACCGAAATTTGCGTCGCCGAGAGCTCTTCAATTAAACGCAACATTAGCAACTCTCGTTCGCGTTTTGGAAAGCCGGCGATGGCCCTCAGAAGCGCCGATTGTAGAGCTGTAGCCGACTGCGGCGCTACTCCGGGTAATCGTTCCAAGTCCATCGAAACTACAGACGTCCTGTTTTGCTCGCGCAAATAGCGCAAAGAAATGTTGCGCGCAATTCCAATCACCCAGGCTTGAAATTTGCTTTCCTCTGAAAGCTTCGGCAAGCCCACCCAGGCAGCGTAAAAGGTATCTTGCATTAAATCTTCGACGGCGTGTAGAGGAGCGTGTGCGAGCAGCATGGCGTGTACCAATGGCGCGCACACCTCATAAATCTCCCGGAAAGCATGCTGGTCACCCGCGCGAGCTTGAACAACGCGTTTTGGATCCAGGCGCCTACTTTCATTTCCCTTTTGCACTTTGAAGGTTTGCCCAAGCAACAATTTCATCGTAACTGGAATTGCCGGTGATAGGCCCAACCGTTTGTTCCAAATTCAAACGCAACGAAGGATTATTTTTGGCGAGTTCACAAGCTTTTTTCAAAGTTGATGGCAAAATTCGATGACCTTCGGATTCGAAACCGGCCAAGCAATATCCCAACCAGATCGCTCCATCGTCGGCGCAGAGTTGGGATGCCTGCTTGAGCTCTAATCCGCCATCGCCATCGCCGAAGGAATTAATTTGACTCACCGCACCCAAAAAGAAGCCAATGTCAAATAGCGCCATTCCCAAGTCAGTTTCCTGAGCTGACTTGCTTTCCGACGCTTGCATAAATTGCTTCAACGCCCGCCCCCGCAACAAGGAAAGCAAGCGGTCCTTTTGAGCCAATCGCAAAGCAGGCTTTAAAACGTTGGATTTGCCCGGCATTCCCACCAAGATGGCAGCACGCCGCAGAGTTTCCATGTGAACTATTGTGTGTGAACTGTGATCTAGAATTTGCACAACGTCGTCGGCAAGAGCTTTGGCGGAATAATCTGGGTCGCGTTCAAAGGCACCCTCTCCCCACGGGATGGACGCGTGATTGCCGATTTCCAGCGGAAAGCAGATTCCAGGCGGGCCTGGGATGGCGGATGGCCTAGCTTCTAGGCTGGCCAAACTCTGAACTGCTGCAACGGGCAAGGCTACAGCCAAAAGTAAAATTGTTGTCACTTTCATGATTGGTGGTGGCAAAACGATTGTTCTGATGCCTTCTAGTGCCAACCAATCGGGTTTTGTTAACTACTTTATTTACAAATCTTAGAATGGACTCATGAGCAAAAACTCAATCACGGTTTTTCTGGGTCTAATACTCGTTGTTGCTTTCGCCGCCTCCGGATTCAGCAACCGTGGTTACGCCCCTGATGCCGGCCGTAGCTTCGCTAAGCTCGTAGTTACCGTAAGTGGTCCCAAAGACGACTGGTCCAACTACGGCTGGCTGTGGGATGAAGGCGAGCGTCGCAATGGGGTGCCGTGGATCGTGTCTGCCGGAACCTTGGCCGACGACCCCTCCAAGCGCCAGTCAAAAGGGTCGAATAAATCCATTTATTGGTGGATCACCGACACTGCCTGGGCGATGAAGGTCGGGCCTACCGAAATTGAAATTTTGAATGCAATTGGTGAAAAGGGCTGGCGCATGGTGGAAAGTAAAAGCGGAGCCAACCACTCATATATTGCCTCCGAGATGGAATGGGACAGCGCCGTGACCTACTTTTTCCAGCGCTAGCTAGGCATCGGCATAAAAAAAGCCGCATTAGCAAAAA
>JACKQG010007396.1_pt1 | contig 11079 bp, 9 predicted proteins | sample 8237621 | NCBI WGS metagenome assembly JACKQG01 (sample SAMN15677084, study PRJNA649215) | marine metagenome | biome: marine; feature: Black Sea; material: saline water; isolation source: suspended particulate matter (SPM) from the Black Sea western gyre | collected 2013-06-09/2013-06-10 | depth... | reverse complement strand
ATGTCGTTGAAATCCAATGCCAAGTAGTCTGGTTCCGATTTCATTTCACTGCCTCCTTGTTTCCAGCAACTTTTTCAATGGCCCGCAAAATTCGAACATGGGCCCCGCAACGGCAAAGATTGCCATCCATTCCTTTGATAATCTCTTCTCGATTAGCGTTAGGTTTGCGCACTAATAGCCCCGCGGCATTCATAATCATCCCAGGCGTGCAAAAACCGCACTGCTGTGCGCCTTCTTCGGCAAATGCGCGTTGCAGGGGATGCAAGATCCCATCGGCGGAAAACTCTTCAATAGTGGTGACGTCCTTGCCCTCCACATCGGCCAAGTTCAGCTTGCAGGAGCGCCGGGCTTTACCATCCACCAAAACGGTGCATGAGCCACAGTGCCCCGCTCCGCAGCCATATTTCGTGCCGGTCAGCTCAAGGTCTGTGCGCAGCACGGCTAGAAGTGGACGTTTGTCATCGGTCTCAAGCTTGTGACTTGTGCCGTTGACGGAAAATTGAATCTGTCGCGTCTTCATGAAAGTCCTCCAGGCGGGTTCGATTGTAACTCCATAATCGAGCCTGTTCACTCCCACCGCTCCAAATATGGGGAGGATTTCAGTGAAAGGAAAGCGCCACCTCCAAATTAGGGGATCATTTCTTCAGGGCCCAAAAATTTGGGCTGGCGGTTTAGCACATTGAGGTCAACCACGGCTTGTGTGCGGGCGAGGATTTCGCGCAGCCGGATCTTGAAACCAACGGTGCCGCCGACTTCGCGAGCGCTGAAACCGATCGCATCGATATCGGCGGAATGGGCCAAATAAACCGCACGCAGGCAATGGAAGCGTTGCGAGACTATGACGAAGCTATCCAGGCCAAATACTTTTTTGGCTCGAATGACCGAGTCCAAGGTGCGGAAGCCGGCGTAGTCTCGCACCACGTGGTCGGTGGGCACGCCAAGCTCAACCAAATCGTCGCGCATTTGGGTGGGTTCGTCGTAGCCGAGGCGCGAATTGTCGCCGCTGACTAAAATCCGCTCGACCTTCCCTGCTTGGTATAAGGCCAACGCAGCTTCGATTCGGTAGCGATAAAATAGATTCACCCGGCCGCTAGGCGCCCATTTGGAGGTCCCCAATACTAAGGCCACCCGACGATTGGGAATTTGCTGTAAATCGTCGTAGATTTTGGCTTCCGAAACCGACGCCACATATTGGTCCGCCGCCAGCGGCAGCACACAGAAGACGGTGAAAATCAATACCCAAACGTAGCGATACTTGCGGAGAAAGGCGGCAACGTTGTTTTGGCGCTTGGGGAAAAACTGATTCAACAGCACAGCTCCAAAACTTGCGCGACGAGTTTGCCTATACCTTGATCCACAGCGGCAATATCCGGACCCAAAATATAAGCAGGTGTGGACACGATTTGGTTTTTTGTGTCGACGTGAATTTCATCCACTGCGCACTTCACCATTTGAGCTCCAGTTTTGGCGGCTTCGACGGCAGGGCCCTCGTGGATAGCTCCAAGAGTGAGTTGCGGCATCAAACCTTTTAGCGCCAAAGCCACAATCGCCGGGGCGATGCAAATGGCTCCGATCGGTTTCCCCGCCTGGATAAAACTGTGAATTAATTGCTGCAAATCGGGAATGACGTCGCCGTTTGCCCCGGCAGTGGCAAAGTTACAAAGATTATGCGCAGCTCCCGATCCACCAGGCAAAATGAGGGCGTCAAAATTTTTGCCATCTGCTGCACTTAAGGGCAATACTAGTCCTCTGGCAATGCGCGCCGATTCAGCCAGTTGATTGCGACTTTCCCCCGCTTGAGGTTGGCCCTTGAAATGCTCACAAACAGCCCATTGCGGTTCGTCAGGGGCAAATGCCTGTACCTCAGCACCGGCACGACTTAAATGCAAAAAGGTTAATACAGACTCGTGGATTTCGGATCCATCGAATCTGCCTGCACCGCATAAGACGACCGCAACTTTTTTCATGCGGATGCATCCTAACCCAAAGCGCGGGCGGATTCTATGCTGCGAATTTTATTCCGACGCCGCGCTGCTATTGACGCTGAAATTCCGGTGAACCTAACAGCAAGGCAAGCAACTGGGGCGCAACATCGGCGACCACTGGCCCGCTGCGTTTTGCCTTTTTGCCACTTAGGTAATCCTGTAAAACTTTCTGCAGCGCCTGTTGCGTTACTTCACCAATCCCACCTGGAATAACGTGCAGCGCCAACTGATCCGCCCATTCCTGCGGCCGTGAATTGCGCAAGCAGCGGTTATAAAACGCTGCAGGAATTTTGACGCCCTTCAACTTGCCATCGGCGATTTGCGCAGCGAATTCCCAGCGAAATGCCATCGCTCCCGGATCCAGCCAGGCGTCGGCGCGATCCGACCAGCCAGTGGGCACGTCACAGCCATAGAGAGGCTGCCCCATCAAAGCCAGAGCCCGGAATAATTGCAAGGGTCGCTCCACCTCGGCATCAGTAGCCCGCAACGAACTAACGACATACTCCCACGGCGTTTTGACCTTGGCGCGGAAATGCTGAGGATCGTAAAAATCCGGGTGACTTACCACCGCGCTGACCAATTCGGTCAAGCTGCCATTGCTTTGCTCAAATGCAGCGGCAACGTCAGCAACCATTTGCGACGGCGGGTTGTCTTGAACTAGGTAACTAACCATTTTGCTCGCTAGATAATGGGCGGTAGCTGGGTGCTGCGCTAATTCATCCAAAATCCACTCCCCTTGCGACGGCGTGGCTGGATCCGGCTCAGGCATAGGCTGATCAAAGAGCAACTTTTCGCCGCGCTGATGACGTCGGGCGTCGAATTGGAATTCGAAACTGCCCGGTTTGTTGCGACTGCCGCGGTCCACCGTCCAACCGGTCAAAGCATGCGCCACCGCGACCACGTCCTTTTGCTCGTAAACCCGGTCGACCCCCAGCGTGTGCAATTCCATCAATTCGCGAGCATAGTTTTCGTTAGGACCGCCGCGTGCTGCTCTTACGACCTCGGACTCGGCCCGCGCTTGGTTGCCGCCTTTATTCAAGGCGCGTTGACGGATTCGATCCAGTTCCTTTTCACTTAACTTGCGCCGGGACAAATGCTGATCCAAATAATAAAGCATCGCCGGATGCTTGGCGGTGGCATGCAGCATGCTGGAAAAATCGGTCCACTGCAACCCGCGAATGACGTCACGCTCCCAGTCGGGGATCATTAAACCCGCTTGCAGTCCCTTGCGAAAAGTCACATTGAAGTGATTGCGCCAAAAATTGGCAAGGACCTCCTCGGCTTGGCGGTCGCTGAAGGCACTGCGCAGCAAAATATCGGTCATCAACTCGCCCTGCATGCGCCGTACTCGTTCGCGCTCTCCTTTGCGCTGACTGGCGGCGTCCACAGCCTGGCTTTTTTCGTCGCCGCGCATATAGGCATAAGACTCCGCCACGCTGTATTTCAGGGTTTCCATTTTGTCCAAATGGTCCACCAACTGTTGACGGCGTGGCTCGCGATCCTGCAATTGATCCTGCACCCAAGCGTCGATGCCGATGGACAAGACAAAATTGACGTTGAGTTCCGTCGGCGCAAAGCTGAGGCGGGAAAGCAGGTGCACTGCTTTTTCGCGTTCGGTGAGTGGAACGAGGGAATCCTGCGCCGGCGCAACGGCGGGGAGCAAGACCAGAAGGATGGTTGGGTAAAGGAAATGAAGCATGACTAGGTTCAATCTCAACCCGCAGCGATGCCTTCGGTTTCTTCCTTTGCCATCAGGGCTGCGGTTTGGCCGCCGATCAGGAGGAACAGCGACATCATCCACAAAAATACCATCACCAGGAAGAAGCTGGTCAAACTGCCATAAATTCGGTCGAAATGGGCCATCGAGCGCAGCCACAAGCGAAAACTACCGCCGAGAAACAGCCAACCGAGCACCGTCGGCACTGCACCGTAGACCAGAAAGCGCATTTCCAGCTTGCGCGACGGCAAAAACCGGTACGCCAGCACCACACCAGTCAGCAACAAAAGCACGATCAGGGGCCAATGGACAAAACTGTAGGCAATTCCCAAACTCTGCTCCCAGCCAAAAATTTTGCAGAGATAGGCAGCAAATTGACGGCCACTCAGCAGCAATACGTTGGCGGTGCCGACGAATAGGATGCCGCACAAGGTGATGCCCAGGTCGATTAAACGCAGCTTGGCAAAATGGCGCTTGCGTTCGGCCCGGAACACTCGGTTCAAACCCTTGCGTGCACCGCCCACTCCGCGCGACGCAGCCCACAATGCAGCGAATGCCCAAACAATCATGCCGCCCGACGGCCGCCGCCGAGCGAACTCTTCCAAATGGCGTTGGATGAGCTTCCCAATCTCTGGCGAAACGTTAGAAAAAGCCCGTGAAATAAATGCCGACATATCGCCCGGCAACGGCAGCAGATCTAACACCCAAACTGCCAAGATTAATGTTGGAAATAACGCCAACATGAAATAGTAGGTCATTTGGGCAGCGATTGCGCCCAGGTCCTCTTCCTTCATCGCGGCGACAAAGCGCTCGATGAAGGCATAAATCGAATGTCTAAGCCGACGCGCGGTAGGCAGCTGGTCCATGCTTGAAGCATAACCTCAGCGCCCACCGCGCAGGCTAAGTCGGGTCCATCAGGGCCCGCTGGCGGACCCAAATTTTTACTGAATGGTGTCGACGACAACCGGCGACAGCAAGGCGTTGGAATCGGCGGCTTGCAGATACACGGTCAGGCCGGCTAGTCCAGGCGGCAAGTTCTTGTTGATGGTAGCGAAACCCCAAACATTGACCGCCTTTTGGGCCACTTGCAAAGCGTTGTTGATCTGCAAATCCACTCCCAATCCTGGAATGGTGCTCGATCCGTGACCACTACCATTGAACAGGTAGGCGACCGAACCTTGCGTCGAATTGCTGACCGTGGCGCTCGCTTGGCTGCCACCTACCAATGGACCATTTAAAGTCAATGCCAGGTCGTAGCTGATGCCGCCAGCGGTATCAAATTTGCCAGCCCAGGTGCGCCAGCTGGTAGTTCGATACTCGTGGTGACTCCAGAAGCGGCCAGGAACACTAGGATCGTTTTCCAAGCCTGAATAATCGCCCCAGCGACTGCCGGTTTCGGCACTGGTGCTGATTTGCAATTCCAGATGATCTTTCAGAGTGCCCGCCGCGTCGCCCGGAGCACGCCAAGCTGAATTCACACCGACGTATTGGGCCGAGGAAGATTGGTTGTAAGCGATCGCCATGTTGCCGTCGGCGTCGACGTTGATGTCACCGAACCAGGTGTAAACACCCGAGCCAGCATCAACGTAACCACTATCAGCAAGCGTCGGATTCGAGCCTGAAGTTGGCCAACCGTTTAGGTTAATTTTGTACCACCGCACTTGGCAAACACCAGAATGGCCGACGTTATGGCACAGGTACAAGTAGCCGTCGCGGACGACGCCGTTTTTGATCCGAGTATCAATGGTGGCTACGCGGTTGGAACTACCCAACTGAACCGCACCAGGAGGTGAGCCCCAAGCACCCACGTCGACGTTTACCTTATGCAGAGTTGCTGCACCGGCTGGATCTTCGACTGCGTACAACTTTAATTTTGGGCTACCCAAGGTCCAGGCACTTGCAAAGTAACCGGTGCCGTCGTCAAAGTTTTTGGTCGCTGCGTTAGACAGCAAAGTGGTCTTGGTCAAAATACTAGTCACGGAAACCGCACCACCACTCAACATGGGAGTTTTGTCCATGACGTGAATGTAGTTGGCATAACCGCTGAAGCAGTCGGCAACCACAAAATACGCGTCGGTAGAGCAGCCTAGGTTTTCAAAGTCAATGAAGCCACAAAGCGAGCTGACGTTAAAGCGGTATTTGTGCCAAGCTCCGTTTGGATCGCTGTCATCGGAAACGGCGATGTTGAAGTAGTCGCCATTATTGTGTTCGGCGGCGGCAATAACAAAACGGCCAGCATGTGGGTCGTAAAGCGCAACCGGGTCAAACACAAAACCGTTGGTGCCGAAGAACGACTCCAAACCAGTATTAAATTGCTGGTTGCCATCCTTATCAAAGTAACGCATATCTACGTTAACTACCGCCACGATGTGGTTTGGACCTACTGCCAAATCTGGATCGGGAGGCGTCCAACCGGTGCTGGTGAAGGCACGGAATCCAGTGGCTGCACGAGTACCGCCTTCGAAGTTATTGGAATCGTCGACCCAGTTCGGATCCCATTCCGGCGGGGCAATTTGACCTTCAATGTCCGCACGGGTGACGTCTTGCAAAGCGGCTACTGGCTCGACCAGCGGTGGAGCAGGAAGATCCAAGCTTGCAGGCGCGTGCACCGTCAGGCCGACAGCGTTATTGTCGTCCGCAATCGAACCATTCCAGGTGTAAGCCAATTGGCCAAAGTCACCGCGCACTGCATGGCGACTGTTCAAGCCGACCTGCATGTTGCGCTTAGCACCATCGCCATCGGTGGCGCAGACAAGTTCGCCTTGCAGCTCACCGGTAGCAGCGAAGTCTTGCCGATAAACGCTGATTGGAGTGGTTGGTTTACCCCTCTCATCAAAAGTCATCGCGCCGTTTTGATTAAACAAAACGCTGTAGGCACCGTCCTTCGCCATAGCCACCGTGGCACCGTTGCAATAGCCTTCATCCGCGAGTGGAGATACCCAAGTGGACCCCAGAGCCGAACCATCGACGCTAAACAAGCGCGCATTCACTTGATACTCCATGCCGTCATTCAAGCTCATCCAAGCCACGGCAAATTGATCACTGCCATTGGAATCCAGCGATGGTTCGATCGCCTGATTACCGGTCGAGCTACTCAAAACCATTTCACCAGCGACGGCTTTGCCTGCCGTGTTGAAGCGACGTCCAAATACTCCTGCTGGAGTTTTGCCGTCGGCTTGAGTGCGCGCCCATGCAGTAACGAAGCCGTCGCTTAATGCGGCTACGCATGGCATAGCTTCGACTCCAGCTTCTGCTTGAGAAAGACGGAATTCGTCGCCCAGGGGCTGACCGGAAGCGTCGAACAAACGAGCGTAGGCCATGCTGCGGCCGGCGTGCGCACTCAACCAAGTTACGACCAATTGGCCGCTTGGCAGCGCGGTAATCGCCGGGTCGACCTGGTCGCCAGCAATGCTTTGGTTGACCAGCTGATCTGAGCCGATGGCATCAAATACACCGGTTTCGGATTGATTGGCCATCTGGCGCATGAATATGCCACCGCTTTGACCATCCTGTTCTCCATAAGAGCACCATGCCACCCAAGCGCTGCCGTCGGCGGCGAAGGTTACAGAAGGTTCGAGCTGCCCCCCTGGCATGTAATGGTTGACGTGTAGCTCGGTGCCGATGGCGCGGCCGAGAGGGTCGAACAGCTGCGCAAAAACTCCATAGCTGCCGACTTCCTGACGTCGGCTACCCCAGGCCACCAAGGTGCGGCCGTCGGGAGCGATATCTAAACTTGCGTCGTGTTGGGTGCTGCGCGTATAGGTATTGGCGCGAACCTCGATGAGTTTTTCGGCTTCAGACTGCTGTGCGGTGAGCGCAGACGTCGGAAGTCCTGCGGCCAAGGCGAATGCTGGCCACAACAGAATCCTAGATTTCACAGTAATTCTCCTGGAGATTTGGGGGGATCGGAATGGTCCTGGGGGTTTTCAATCTATCCCCACCAGTTCATCGGTTCCTTGAATTCTGAAAATGAACCCAAAAATTAGGCTTTGACCGCGTCGGAGGCTATTTTTCCGTCGAGCATGCGCACCACGCGTCCGGTTCGAGCAGCCAACTCTTCGTCGTGGGTCACAATGACCACAGTGGTGCCCTCGGCCTGTAGCTCTTCAAGCAATTGCACGATTTGCGAGCCGGATTGGGTGTCCAGATTGCCGGTGGGTTCGTCGGCGAGCAAAAGTTGCGGTGCATTGGCAAGTGCGCGGGCGATGGCAACGCGCTGTTGCTGACCGCCAGATAGCTGCGATGGACGATGATGCATTCGATCCCCCAAACCCACCCGCTGCAATAGTTGGGCGGCGCGTAGCATACGATCGGCATTTTTCATCCCCGCCAAGCGCATCGGCATGGCGACGTTTTGTAATGCAGTGGAACGTGGCAGCAAGTGGAAGCGCTGAAAGATAAACCCAATATTGCGATTTCGAATCGCCGCCATTTGATTGACGTCTAGAGTGGAAATGTCATGGTTGTTCAAAATATAGCGCCCGCCGGTGGCAGTATCCAAGCAACCGAGTATGTGCATTAAGGTCGACTTGCCTGAACCGGATGGACCAAGAATCGACATGTACTCGGCCGCTTCAATGCGCAGATCGACGTCGCGCAGAGCGTGCACAGTGCTTTCACCATTGCGAAAAACGCGGTTGATTTGATGCAGTTCAATCATGCTCATTCCTCACGCAAAGCGGAAACGGGATCTAATGCCGCGGCACGCCGGGCGGGGAACCAGCCAGCTAAGCAACCACAAATTCCGAGCAAAACAATGATGGCTGTCCCTAAAGAAATGGACAGCACGGGGTAGCCCAAATAGGCGCGCACGTCTGGTTCTAACGGTAGTTGGTTGACGATCGCGAATAGGGTGGCGCAAACGGCCATGCCAGCTACCCCACCGAGTAAGGTGACGGCAATTCCCTCTGTAAGCCTTTCGCTGGTGACTTGTCGCGGTCGTGCCCCGAGGGCCATGCGTATTCCAATTTCGCGGCTGCGCTCCTCGACCATAACGTACATCAGATTCATGACTCCAAGCATGGCCACGAGTAAGCTGAAAAATCCGACCACACCGTTGAAATAGCGGTTGCCGTCGAGCATGCCGTTGATCATATCATCCAGCGCGATGTAATCCATGATGCGCAACGCGTCGCGATCGTTGGCGTCGAAACGATAGCGCGTGGCCAAGGTTTGATAAATGGCATCCAATGCGGCTTGCTTTTGCGTTGGGTCGCGCAAGCCAATCATGAGCAATGAAATATTTTCCCATCCCATTAAATCTCGAAATGCTGTGTGCGGTATGACCACCTTATCGCGGTCGTCGCCGTCATAGCCGGACACGCTCACTCGCTCCTGGCGCACCCCAATGACGACAAAAGGCACGTTTCTCAATTCCACCGTTTCGCCGATGGCCTCTCCGTCACCAAATAATCTTTGTTTGGAGCGATGGCCTAAAAAGATCACGCGGCGATGCAGCTTGACGTCAAGTTCGTTTAGGAAACGACCACCTGCTTGTGGCACCATGCCTCGCAATTTTTCATAAGCCGGGCCGCAGCCCGACAAAGGCACGTTGATTCGTTGTTGTCGATACTTCAATGGGTTACCGCCGCCGCGCACATATTCCAGGGCGACGGTGTGGGCTTGCGGTACACCATTCTTCAGCAATGCTTCGTCCTCCACGTGCAGGGAAATAAAGCGACCGGCGGTCATTCCTTGGAAAGGTACGGTGGTCGATCCACCTCCCACGCGGAGCAAATTACTGCCAAAATTGCTAATAGTTTGATTGGTCGCGACCAAAAAACTTTGGCCGAAAGCAAGCAACAAAGTCATCGACAAAGTCCCCCATGCCACTCCCAGTGCCACCAAACCCGCCCGTCGGCGTTCGGCCCATAACTCGCGCAATGGATCAAGCAGGAATTCCATTAATCCATCAATGCTTGAATCGGGTCCATGCGTGCGGCGCGGCGCGCGGGGAAATAACCAGCAATTAAACCCGTCAGGCTAAGTAGTAAAACAGTGCCGACGCCAACCGCTAGTGAAATATGCGGGTAGCCGAGCACGTCTGTGAGTGGCGAAATGGCAACCAGAGCAGTCAACCCCCATGCAGCCAGGAAACCGAGCAAACCTCCACTAGTCACTAGCAACATGGTTTGCAGCAATACTTCATTCAATATCCAGCGCGGCAAGGCTCCCATGGCCATCTGAATACCGATTTCACGGCTGCGGCGCTTTATGATGACAAACATTAAATTGCCGACGCCTAAACCTCCGACGAGCAGAGTCAAAGTGCCGGCAAGGGCAGACAGAATCTTGATGGCTTGAAAAATAGTGTGGCGGACGCGTTCCCCTTCGGTGGTATCCCAGGTATTCAACGCGTCGCGATCTTGTGGATCGAAATTCAGTTTGCGCCCCAATGCTGCATATACGCCTTCGATCACGTTTTGTGTTTGATTCGGATCAGCGGCTCGGTAAACAAAATTGTCGACCCAACGATCCCCAAATAAACGCCGATACGTGGACGCTGGAATGCAAATGCGCAGGTCATCAGAACCGTTGTAATCGCTGTCTTGTAACTTGGGCTGCAGCACACCCACTACCGTAAACGGCGCGCCGGCCAGCACAATTTGCTTGCCGATGGCGTTTTGATTGCCCAGCATTTGCTGCTTAATCCGATTGCCCAAAAACATCACCCGACGGCCCAGGCGTTGGTCCTCTTCATTCAAAAACCTACCACCCGCCGCCACGTGCATACTGCGCATTTTGCCGTAGATGGGAAATACCCCGTTCAATGTCGTCCTATATTGATTTTGGCCGACGGCTAGAGTTTCCGAGCGCAGGTATTCCGGACTGACTGCACCCATGCCCGGCACTTCGTCCATTAACGCAAGTATGTCCTCGTCGGTTGCGCGCAGTTGGCGCCCTTCGGGAAAACCGTTAAAAGAACGCGTGGTTTGATTCACCCATGTCACGACTACGCTGTTGCCCATGCCCTGGCCTCGCTCGTGCAACAGGTCTTCTAATCCCGATCCGAAAGCCAACATGGCCACCACTGCGAAAGTTCCCCAGCCCACGCCCATCAGCGTAGTCATGGTGCGACTGCGCTGTTCACGCAGGCTTTGCAACCATTCATGGAGCGGAGTAATCAGCACGACAGTAGTGGTTAATTACGTTCGGCGACAAAATCGCCTACTTCCACACCCGAAACAATTTCGACGCTCATGCCGTCACTCAAGCCGACTTGGATTTCCATTTCCAGCGGCTGACCCATTTCGTCGAATTGAATGATATATGCCTTACCGGCGCGGAAATCGACGACACGTTCAGGCAGAATCATCACGTCTTGGGCCTGCTGCAGTCGGATGCGCGCCACCGCCGAATAGCCGGACCGCAACACCA
>JACKQG010007394.1_pt1 | contig 11080 bp, 10 predicted proteins | sample 8237621 | NCBI WGS metagenome assembly JACKQG01 (sample SAMN15677084, study PRJNA649215) | marine metagenome | biome: marine; feature: Black Sea; material: saline water; isolation source: suspended particulate matter (SPM) from the Black Sea western gyre | collected 2013-06-09/2013-06-10 | depth... | reverse complement strand
CCCATAAGAAAAGAAAGGAAAAATGCCAACTTAATTTATAAATATCGTTGTAGGGTTAATCATGAAAAAGATTCTTATTGTGGATGATCGCAGTGAAGTCCGCGAACTGGTGGAGGTCACCCTCGAAGTCGAGAACTATCAAATCCTGCAAGCTGATAGCGCTGAAAAAGCCTTGGAGATCGCTCGCAGGGAAAAACCCGACCTGATCCTCATGGACATCATGATGCCCGGAGGCATGGACGGGCTTGAGGCCACCCGCATCCTGAAGGAAGATCCCGAAAACAAGAACTGTCCTGTCATCATGCTCACAGCCAAGGGCCAGGAGTATGATCGTACCGAGGGAAAAAAGGCCGGCGCTGACGGCTATTTCATCAAACCCTTCAGTCCCCTGGACCTTCTGCGAAAGGTAGAGGAAATTCTTGGAGAGTGAGTTGGGAATGCTTTTCGATCCGTTGTTATCCAACCAAAAACAACGGAGATTTCGTCATAAATCTAACTGGGTGATTTATCATGGAAAAAAATGAACTTTTCGATTTGGATGATGTCACCACATTATCTTTTGACCAGCTAAAAAAATATGCCGTGGATATGGGGCGCATATATCAATCCGAAAAGAATAAACGCAAGGATCTGGAGATAGCCAAAGACAAGCTCCAGGAATCTTACCGGGAGACCATCAACCGGTTGGTGATCGCATCGGAATACCGCGATGAGGACACCGGGGATCACGTCGTGCGCATGGCCGCTTATTGCGCCCTTATTGCCGAAAAACACGGTCTTCCCGAAGCAGAGGTTGAACAGATCCACATAGCGGCTCCTATGCACGACGTTGGCAAAATCGGAATCCCCGACGGTATCCTGCTGAAACCAGGCAAGCTGACCAGCGAAGAATTCGAGACCATAAAAAGCCACACTCTGATCGGGGCAAAGATCCTGGAAGGCTCCAGTTCTGAAATCTTGCGGCTGGCTACCGAAATTGCGCTGACCCACCACGAAAAATGGAATGGCAAAGGTTATCCCAATGGTCTTTCCGGGACAGCGATTCCTATTGCAGGAAGAATTGTGGCCATCGCTGATGTGTTCGATGCGCTTACTTCCAAACGACCATACAAGGATGCTTTTCCTGTTGAAGTTGCCTGCGATATCATTAAAAAGGAGCGCGGCGAGCATTTTGACCCCGAACTGGCAGACGTATTTCTCAACAACATGGACGTAGTGTTGAAAATCAAAGCCAAAACGACGCCAGCGGGTGAGAAATAGGCAATGGACCAATCGGAAAGAAGAATGTTCGTCCGCTATGCACTGGACCTTCCGGTGACTGTGGCAATCCTGGAACCATCAGGAAACTCCCTACGAGAAACGACAACCTTGCACGATGCCTCCGGCGGCGGACTGCGATTCATAACTCGCCATGCAGATTGGTATATTCCCGGACAGGATATCGAAATCTCGGTTGAGCTTCCACAATCCGGCAACATCAGTGCACACATGAGCGCACACGGGCGGGTGATGCGCACAATCGAAGCAGATAACCTCCGGAGCGGCGATTTCGAGGTCGCAATCATACTGGTGACCCCGCTGCGTTTCGAGCGCAGCATCTGACCACGGACGCATGGTCTTATTCCATTAGTACCCTTTGGCGGTTACGATGAAAAAGGTTGGGCAAAAAACGTATAAGGGTTTTCGATCATTTGCGGGAAAGGCCCGAGTAGCATTTTATCTATCGGCAATCCTGCCCTATCTGGTTGGCGTCTACCTTTTTGTTGACGGAAAAATCGACATTTCGGAAATAATTCTACTTTTTGCAGCGTTGGCGCTCTTTTCCATGCTGACCGGGTTTATGCTGCTTCGCAACTCCGGGAATCAATTGGGCTTGTTGGCGAGTGAAACAGGCAGGATAAGAATGGGAGAAACAAATGATTCCATTCGTATCGAAGCCGATCAGGAAATAAATGATATCGCAGAGCATTTTAACGCGATTGTCGGGAAAATGCATGCCACTGAGAGCGACATGCGCGAGCAATCCGTGCAGTTAATGACCTATGCGCGGGATATCAGCCGATCTTTTAAACAGGCAAAAGAAGAGGAGCGGTTGCGCAACAAGCTTAGCCGCTATGTGGGAAAAAACCTGGTGGACAAACTGGTCAACGAAAAGGGTGGCGTGCCTTTCGAAAATGAGAAAAAAGAGGTAACAGTTCTTTTTGCAGATATCCGTTCATTCACGGCCATTGCAGAACGCATGGCTGCCGAAGACCTTGTCACCATGCTTAACTCGTTTTTTGACGTTATGGCGGAGATAGTATTCGCCAACAACGGTGTGCTGGATAAGTTTGTGGGCGACCAGATCGTTGTCGTGTTCGGTCTGTTAACAACAACCGGTGCCGAGCACGACGCCGTAAAAGCCGCTGTTGAAATGCAGCGTGCCACCGGGCAACTAATGAAGACTTGGAAAGAGCAGGGAAAAATCGCGTTTGGAATTGGTATCGGTATCAATACAGGCACCGTTCTGGTGGGCAATGTCGGATCGAGAACCCGGATGGATTATACTGTTATGGGTGACTGTGTAAACGTATCCGCCAGATTGCAGCAATTGGCAAAGGCCGGAGAGATCATCATCGGGCAAGAAACACATCGCCGTATCCGGAGGAGGTTCAAAGCGGACAAACGGATCATAGTAAGAGTGAAAAACAAAGCCGAGCCATTGGAATGTTACCGGATAGCTATTCCTATCTTATAATTTCCTTTAAAAGAAAGATTTGCCAAACAGATCAAAAAGTGACGGATGAGGCAAAAGGATGCTTTGCGATTAATTATCCCTATTCTTGAACTCAGTCTACGTCCAAAAAGGCAACAATACGACACGTATCCTTGACATTGAGGGTTACAGATATCTGCAATATATCAACGCGCCATAAACTCCTCTAATTCCTTGGATATGTAACGAGTATCAACGCGCTTAATCCTGAATCAGCGGAATCTTCTGGCTTTTTTAGCAATATAATAATAGATGTAAAGAGAACCATCCCCTGCCGTCTACCGTGACGGTAGTTGGGTAATCCGCAACATTGAAGACCCGGAAACTGACACATTTGAAATGGTATTCTTTATTAACGCTGCTGACGAATTATCATAACTCTATAATACGAGTCCGATCATATCGGCAGATTAAAAAAAGGAGTTGAAGAAATGCAGAACGTGAAGTGGGAAATTAAAGACGATAAACTGATTATTGAGATAGATTTGACAATGGAGTTCGGGCTCTCGAAATCTGGCAAAACGATAACCATTGCCAGTACGCGGGGAAACCAAAAGATTGAGGGTACCGATGCTGTAATCGGTTTGAACATTTACAAATATCCAGAGGACGTATAACATCCACGATTCAGCCAAGGAAATTTAAGGTGAGCCTGCGCCATAATCCAAAATCGGCAAAAATGAGGGTAATTTTATGGTTTGAGGGTGCTTTTAGGAAGATTTATGGCCGAGATGGGGGAGAAAAATCACCGGCTACCCGATTAGATGGCTTCCCCTTCATGCCGCCGCATATACGCTGCGCCCTGCGCCATAGTAGGCGTCATAGACGTGCTGAAATACAGCCGTCGTTTTTTGATCGAACAGTTCAGGCGTGTAGGCCCTCGGCAATCCCTGGTCGAGCAGTTTCTCGATGGTCACCCGCACCTCGGCGCGGGCCTGCTGACGTTTGCGCCAATCAAGCACCAGTTTCCCCGCCTTGAGCGTGGCTAATAATTCCCGGGCCGTGGACTTCACCTTGTCCCGGTCCGTCTTGCTCATGTCAACCTTCGGTTTGGTCAAGAGGTCGAAGAGCGCCAGTTCCTCTTCATCCAGTTGTTCACCCACAGCCCGCTGCTCTTCCTCATTCAGGCTCCGGGCGAAGGCCACCAGTTGCTGGAAGAACTCCTCGGCGTTGAGACTGCCCGAATTATAGGCGTCAATCATCGCCTGGAATCGCTCCAAATAATCCATGCGCGTCCGGTTGAGCCGCACCATGGCCATGAGTTTTTGCGCCACCGTTCCCTTGAGTTTTTCGTTTACAGTGCGCTTGCGGCCCGTCTTGAACTTCTCGGCCAGCTTCTCAAAGTCAATGTTGCTCAGGTCAATCCAATGCTCGTCACCGTACGGCGCGCTTGCCTCGCGAATGATGTAGCCTTCCGTGGCGATGGAGCGGTCGAGCAAGTCTTCCACCTGCTGCATCACCTGAGAGATATCCGCCGGCGGCGTCAGGGCGCGGATCTTTTCGGCGATGACATGGATGGATGTCACCTCAGCGGCGAACTCATGCGCCGCCGGGTCGGGCAGCACGGCCTTGTAGAGCCGCTGCACGGTATTTGCCAGGTCGAGATAGCGGCGCTTCATCTCCTCGGAAGCCACCAGCGCCTCCACGGCGTCATCGAGCAGGCCGACGCGGGCAAATCCCTCGGCGGTCTGAATGGCGACCAGATACACCCCGTTTTCCCGGCACAAGCCTCGGGTCTCTTCCAACGCCTGCCGCAGCGCAGCCAGCAGCGCAGCCTTATCCTCCACCGGCTTGTCGCCCCCGCCGCCCGCGCCATAGATGGCCAGCGCCCGCTCCAGATTGCGGAACACCCCGGCATAGTCCACGATCAGGCCGCTCACCTTACCGGGATAGACCCTGTTGGCCCGGGCAATTGTCTGCATCAATGTATGATTGCGCATCGGCTTGTCGAGATAAAGGGTCGAACAGCTCGGTACGTCGAAGCCGGTCATCCACATGGCGCAGACAAAGACCAGACGGAAGGGGTCGTCGGGGTCTTTGAACTTCGTTTCCATATCCTCTTTTACCATGCGCTTGCGGTGTGGTTTTATATCCAGCCCCTTGTCGGCCATCTCGGCAATCTCGTTCTGTCCCTGAGAGACGACCACCGCCATGTCGGTTTCTTTCATCCGGGAGATGCATCCTTCCATCTCCAGCCGGACATCACCGTCCGCCTCTGCAAGCTCCGCCCGCAACTTCGCGATTTTCGTTGCCCAGTGTTTTTTCACCCTGTCGTACATGCGAATGGCCGTTGCCTTGTCGATGCAGACCATCATGGCCTTGCCCTGAAAGCCCCGCCCCGTAAAATGCGTCACCAGATCTTTCGCCACCGCCTCCAGACGGTCGTCGCGGGTGATCAGATGATACTCACGGGCGAACTCCCGCTCCAGTTTCCTCTCCTGCGCCTCGTCCAGTTCCGCCTCTTCCAGCAGGAGTTCCATGTCCTCGTTGAGGTTCTCATTAACCAGTTGCAGTTCGGGGATGCGGTTCTCGTAGTAGAGCGGCACCGTCGCACCATCGGTCACCGACTGCTGAAAGTCATAGACGCTGATGTAATCGCCAAAGACCTGCCGTGTCTTCTCCTCGCCCACGATCAGCGGCGTGCCGGTAAAGGCCAGAAAAGCGGCGTTGGGCAAGGCCGTGCGCATGTTCAGCGCCAGTGTGTCGTACTGGCTGCGGTGCGCCTCGTCGGTGATGACGATGATGTCGCGCCGCTCGGAGAGCACCGGATGCGCCTCGCCATTCTCGGTGCGGAATTTGTGGATCAGGGTGAAGACGTAGCGGTGGTCCTCCGTGAGCAGCTGCCGCAAGTGCTTGCTGCTTTCCGCCTGGGCATGGCCTTCGGTTACCACCCCCGCCGAGGCGAAGTGCTTGTAAATCTGTCCATCCAGTTCCTGCCGGTCGGTCACTACCACGAAGGTCCAGTTGCCAGGCATCTTACGCAGCACCTTCTGGGCGAAGAACATCATCGCCACACTCTTACCGCTGCCCTGGGTATGCCAGAAGACGCCCAGCTTGCCGTCCCTTTGCCTGATGTCGGCCAGGGCTGTAATCGCGTTGTTTACGCCCAGATACTGGTGGTTTTTGGCAGTCAGCTTGATCAGCCCGCCGGGGACTTCCTGAAACAGGCAAAAGTTCTCCACCAGGTCCAGCAGTCGCGTTGGTTCGCAGACGCCGCGCAGCATGGACTCCAGCGAAACCCGTCCCGCTTCGTCCTCGCTGCCCACCTTCTTCCACTTGGCGAAGTGCTCCCAGCCGGCGCTCACACTGCCCACCCGGCTCAGGCTGCCATTGGAAAGGATAATCAGGGCATTGGGCCAGAAAAACTGCGGCACGGTGTCCTTGTAGTCGCGCAGGTTGCCGGTGAAGGCAGTCTCCAGACGGCGGTGGACCGCCTTGAGTTCGATAAAGACCAGGGGCAAACCGTTGACAAAACCCACCAGATCGGCGCGGCGGGTGTGCATCTCGCCGGTAACCCAGAATTGTGAGCAGAGCAGAAAGTCGTTATGAGCCGGGTTGTCCCAATCCACCACCCGCACCACTTCCACCGTCTCGCCGTCACCTTCGGGATCGGGCACGGGGACACGCACGCCGTTCTTAAGCAGATGGTAGATCTCGCGGTTGGCGGCTACCGAACTCATGCGCGAGCGGTCGCGGGTCAATTCCTCGATGGCCTGATTGATGGCCTCAAGCGGAACGTCCGGGTTGAGCCGCTGCAAGGCCGGGCGCAGGCGGGCGGTGAGGATGACCTCGGCCCGGGTCTCGCGACCCAGCGTGCTCGCGCCGTGGTCGAACTCGTGATAGGCGTTGACCGTCTCCCAGCCCAACTCCGCCAGCAGGGCTATGGCCGGTTGCTCGACCAGGGCGTTTTCGGTGTAATCTGACAAGCTCACCCACATAAAATTTTCCTTGACTTTGTTGCCCGCATCATTTATTTTTAATTAGCTCATTTACCATGTGTAAAAGGAGTTACGAAGCCGTCCAACTGGGCGGCTTCAGCCTTTTTATGGTCTGTTTTTCCAGTACCTTTCGTACTCTTTCCTCAATTTTTGTATGGTATGTTGCTTGGTTACCAAAAACGCCGTCCATGGCAGCAAGAACCCCTTCCGAGCGGCAAGCACCACAACGTAATCTTCCTCTTCCAGCCAGATATGGATTCTATTCTCTTTACGCTTGACGGATACCCAATATTTAACCTTTGGATCATTTTCGTGCTCGATGACTGGCTTCGGCCATCGTATTCGTTCACATCGCCTGAAATCCGGAATGCGAGTGTCTTCCTCCTGACCTTCTGAAATCATGTGCCAGAAGGTTGCCTCTTTACCGTTAGTGAGGGGATGCCGTTTCAGGCCCAGTCGTTGACCCTGAAACATCGGTTTGCTATCTATGAAATCCTGTTTAAACCATGTATAGATGACGTCCAGGTAGGCATCCCAATTCCCCTTGAAATCTGCAAACAGAACCAAAGGCGGCAGCCAATCAGGCATATCACTCATCCCTGAACCTCCGCTGCGTGCCATCGAAAGAGATTGATCTTTTCTTCTCTTAAAAGAGTTGATTTAGTCAAAGTGTATCCCGATCGTTTTTGTATCCTTTGGATTACTGCCATTTTCCCAGCATTGCCCTGTAAACCCCGATTCAAGTAACCGATTGCGCCAATCAGCAGGTCAGCGAGTTGCAACTGCTCGATCTCGTGGGAGTGAACCAACTGTAAACGCTCGATCACCTCGCGGGAAAAGTCGTACATATTGTTACACAGCACATCATGCAGCTTAGCGACTTTTTCAGCTCCTCGCGTATCTTTGATATCCAGGTAGATTCGATAGCGAGCATCCGGATGGAGGATGACCTTGAGCATGTCAAAATACATCTTGTAATACCACGTGTCGTGATCCTGTCCTGGGAAGGCATCATGCCGCAACTTGGCCTTGTCCGGTACGATCAGCGTCCGAAAATGCAGGTCATCGTCATCGAAAAAGTAGTCGATGAGGTCGAGATACAGGCTCTGTTTAGCTGGGGAAACCTTGGTCCACTTTGCCTCGAACGGGGCAGGCATGCCATGCTTTTTCTTGATTTCCCGCAGGCGTATCGCGATCTCCCGTGTTTTATCCAGAGGACACCACACGGCGCCCAGCACCATTGCTGTTTGTCTGTCGTTTTCCATGTGGCACGACTCATCGCAGTAAATATTGAAGATTTCGCTCATACTTCGTTCTCCACGGGAACGGCGATGTCCATTTCCGACACATCCACCTCGCCGGATATGAGCCGGGGCAGCAGCAGGTCGCGGGTGCGGCGAAGGGTTTGATTCCGTAAAATCATATTGTCTACGTCATTTACAAATGGAGACATAAATTTGTTGAATTGTTGCACCAAAGCGGCAGACGGAACCAAAAGCTCACAATTCTCAATCTGACCGCCGCTCATATTTGGCTGAGCTGCGCCATCAGCCAATGCATAGAATCTCTCTTCAGCACCAGGGCTGCTCACTGTGCACCATACAAATTCTGAAAAATGCTTCTTAGGTTCAATCTTTGCAACCCGCTGATTTAGCAGCATAGGCCTTTTACTTCTTAACTTCCCGACTTTACCTGCGGTGGCCCCAGTCATGGCGATCAATATATCACCATTAGATAGCCAGTACTTTTTGTGTGTTGATGACAATATCCCGTCAGGTACATGGTCAACCTGTTCGGTATCAATCAGATTGCCTGGCCGAATATTTTTAATTTTAATAACTGGGATACCAGCATCTGCCCAGTCTTTACTTTTAAATGCATAACCGGGAATCACATTTGATACTGCGCCAAGTGTTGACACCTTCCACCCCTCCGGAATCCGGCCGAGGGGGGAATCGGTGAAGCGGGCGTGTTGATGGCCGGGGAAGCGGAACTTGACGAACCACTCGCGGTAGAGGTTCTGCGCCATCTCCTCCAGAATCTTGATCCGCCGCAGGTTGTTCTCGATCAGGTCGTCGTAAGCCGAGAGAATCGCCGCGATTTTCCGCTGTGTGGGGAAGGGAGGAAGAAAAATCTCTGCTCGTTCAATTGTGTCGGTATCCACTGCTGGATAGGCAGAGCCTTTGGCATTTGCAGTGAGATAATCCGTGAATGGCTGATTGGTAACGGTGAAATACAGAAAACGCACATCAATGTCCTTTCCGGCGCGTAATACAGCAAACCCGGTTGATGCGATTGTGTTTTCTTGCGGATTTCGGGCAAACCAAAATGATCTCAGATTCGGTCGAACTGTAGCCAGTAATGTATCGCCATTTCTGACTATGCGTTTTGCCCTGCTGGGTGCGGCACCAATCTGAAGCCGCTGAGTGCCTTGTAACGTACCGGTGCCCACCGAAGAAATATCTATGTACTCAATCTCGTCAAACGGATAGCCGTTGCGGATTGACTCCGGGTTGACGGTGATGATGTCGCCCAATCTCATCATTCCCCCTCCAACAACTTCACCACATTCTCCGCGATCCGCTCTTCCAGTTCACGGGCTTCGCCGTTGAGAATTTCCAGTTCCTCGTTTTGCTCCTCCAACCTTACCTTAAAGTCGAAGTCATCCTCAACATGGGCGGTGACACCAACATAGCGGCCGGGGTTGAGGCTGAAGCCTTGGGTCTCGACCTCGGAAAGCGTTGCCACCTTGCACAGCCCTGCCACATCGGCATATCGGCCATCGGGAAAATTTTCAGCCATTAGGTCGGCGCTATCGTGCAGATTCTCGGGCTGCTCGCCCCGGTAGAGCCGGGCGATGTTGGCCAGAAACTCGATCTGCGCCGGGGTCCAGTCGCGGTGGGCGCGGTCGATCTGGCGGTAAATGTGGCGGGCGTCAATAAAAAGCACCTTATCGACGCGGGCGGTCTGGCGCTTGCTCAGGTCGAAGAACCAGAGGGTGCAGGGCAGGGTCACGGTGTAAAAAAAGTTGGAACCCACCGCGACCATCACATCTACGGCGCCGGCTTCGATGATCTGTTTGCGGATGTCCAGTTCTGAGCCGCGGGCATCGGCGGCGGAGTTGGCCATAACGAACCCGGCCCGGCCGGTGTCGTTCAGGGCGCTGTAGAAGAGCTGAATCCAGAGGTAGTTGGCGTTGTCGGTGCGGGGCAGTCCGAAGGGGAAGCGCGGGTCGTCCTTGAGCCGGTCCTTGTCCACCCGGTTCACGTTAAAGGGCGGATTGGCCATGACAAAATCGAACTTGCCGCTGGAGCGGTGCAGGTCTTCGTAGTAGGCGTTGCCCTGGCGGATGTCGCCGGCCAGACCGTGCACGGCAAGGTTCATCTTGCCCAGGCGCACGGTCTCGGCTACCTTTTCCTGTCCGTAGATGCTCAGCTCGGCGCCGGGGTTCTTTTGGTGCTCCGCGACAAAGCGGGCGCTCTGCACAAACATGCCACAGGAGCCGGAGGCAATGTCAAAAATGCGCCCATGGAATGGCTGAATGATGGCGACAAGAAGCCGGACGATGGCGGTGGGAGTGAAGAACTCGCCGCCCTTCTGGCCTTCGCTCATGGCGAAGTGGCCGAGGAAGTATTCGTAAATCTTGCCGAAGGCATCTCCCTCGATGTCCATGGGGACGGAGTTCATGGTCTTGAGCAGTTCCTTGAGCAGGGAGTTGTCGAAGCGGTTGTAAGTCTTGGGCAATACGTCCTTGAGGTCGGGGTTCTCCGCCTCGATGGCGCGCATGGCGTCGTTGATGGCCGCGCCGATATTGGCACCCTCGGGCAGTTGGATCAGCGCCGAAAAGCGCGCCGCTTCAGGCAGATAGAGCACACCCCGGGCCTGATAGTCAGCCGGGCCAATGGTGCGCCGTCCGCTGCTTTTGCCTGCCAGATCCTTCGCCGCCGCCTGGAACTTGTGGTCGGCATAGCGTAGAAAGACCAGCCCCAGCACCGGAACAGAGTATTCCGAGGACTTCAGCTTGGAATTAGCCCGCAGCTCATCCGCCGCTGCCCACAGGCGGGATTCGATCTGGTTGCCGTTATGGTTCATTTATGCTCCAATGACGCTTTTGGGTTCGAGTAAATATTATGATTATCATAGAAACAGATAGTCCATGGCCTAACAATAATCAAGAATATTCGAAAATTAGCTTCAACGCTCTAAAAATCATCTTGATCCTTATCCTTATCCATTTCACGCTTCGAAATGGGGGTCGGGCCAAGACAAGCATTTGATAACAAAGGACATGTAGATAAAAAGAGGGCTTAAAACAGGGCAATAATGGCTTTTTTGGACCTAAAATAACGGAAATAGGGAGACGCGGTTGGCAAGAGCGAAACGTCAT
>JACKQG010007393.1_pt1 | contig 11081 bp, 10 predicted proteins | sample 8237621 | NCBI WGS metagenome assembly JACKQG01 (sample SAMN15677084, study PRJNA649215) | marine metagenome | biome: marine; feature: Black Sea; material: saline water; isolation source: suspended particulate matter (SPM) from the Black Sea western gyre | collected 2013-06-09/2013-06-10 | depth... | reverse complement strand
CGGCCACGGCATTTCGCGGGAAGGTGATCTGCTGGATCTGGGTGTGGAGATGGGCCTGGTGGACAAGCGGGGATCGTACTACTCCTTCGGCGAGACCCAGATGGGCCAGGGACGAGAGAACGTCAAGACCTTTCTGCGGGATGATGCGGGGCTGGCGTTCGCTCTGGAAAACGAGATTCGCCAAACAGCAGGACTGCCTCCACGGGCAGCAATTGAGGAGGTTGTCGCGACGGAGCCCGCCGACTGACGGCGGCTTTACCAGAAGAGCGAGCCGTGGAAGCTTCTCGGCCCCGAAGGCATTAAGAAGCGGCTCGCAGCCATAGCTATCTTTGTCTGTTGGGATTGCGCAGCCATGTTGAGCAAACAGGTAAACGAGGCTGATTTGCCCTCGTCTACTTGCGGGTTGCGCTACTACCAGAATCCATTCCATAAACTACGTTTCATTGCCGGTCAGGACGCAGCAGGTTGGTATTCAGTGGTTGGTAGATTATTAGTAGAGGATGGAGACATTGGCAGGGGTTGGCAGGGGATGGAAGCTTTTCTGTTGTGATTTCCGATTCGCCAATTGCCGATTCCAGTTGCTGGCAGGGAGTTGCACTCTTGAGCCTATGTTCAGGTCATCGGGTAAACCGCGATCTATTGAAGGTGGAGAACAGGTAGGCCCTTCGCCGAATCTGCCAACTGATCAGTTTGCCAGTCTACCGATGTAGTGTTTGACCGGGTGTTCATCGTGTAGTGGAATGGTGAGGGGGGGCTATGCCCTTTCCTCGTCGTTGAACGCGCGGAGAAGATAGCTGTGGCTAAGCGGCCACAGCTTTTCTTTTTGGGCTCTTGGCGGCAGAACGAAGGAGTCATGGCAGGCACGATCACCAAGTTGGCCTTTCAGAAGCGCCATCGCGAGCGGGTCAGCGTGCATCTGGATGGGCGATATGCCTTTGGCCTGCCGGCCATGGAGGCGGCGAAGCTGAAGCCTGGGCAGTTCCTTTCCGATGGAGAGATCGCCCGGTTGCGCGAGCTGGATGCCCGCCAGCGGGCCTACGAGCGGGTGCTGCGCTTGCTGGCGCACCGCCCGCGCAGCGAAAACGAGGTGCGCCGCTATCTGGAGCGCAAGGACACGCCACCCGACACGGTGGAAGAGGTGATCGAGCGCCTGAGGCGCGAAGGCTACCTGGACGATGTGGCCTTCGTCCGCTTCTGGGTGGAGAACCGGGAACGCTTCAACCCGCGCGGGCCGTGGGCGCTGCGCCAGGAGTTGCGCCGCAAGGGCGTGGCCAACCCGCTGATCGAGGAGGCGCTGGCGGGGTTGGACAGCGAGGACGGCGCGTACCGGGCCGCCCGCCGCCGTCTGCGCAAGTGGTCGGGGCTGGAGTATGGTGACTTCCGTCGGGCGGTGGGGAGTTACCTGGCCCGGCGTGGTTTCGACTACGGCGTCATCGAGGACGTCGTGGGGCGGCTGTGGGACGAGGCAACAAGTCAACGAGCAGACGAGACAACGAACGAAGATTGAATCTGCGATAGCAGTGAAAGGGGTAAGATTATGCCCAGAGGTGGTATCCAACCGATAACGCTTGTGATGGGGAGTTTGGCGCTGCTGGCCCTGGGAGTGGCGCTCGGTTTCTTCCTGCGGCGGCTGTTGACCGAGGCCAAGATCAAATCCGTGCAGGCGCAAGCTGAACAGATTCTGACCGAGGCAGAGGCGCAGGCCAAGGAGATGATGCTGAGGGCCAAGGACGAGTCCATTCGTCTGCAGGAGGAGGCTTCTGAGGAGAGAAAGCGGCAGTGGCTGGAACTGCGCCAGGAGGAGGAGCGGCTGCGCCGACGCCAGGCGAGCATTGACCGCCGCTTCGACAAGATGGAGCAGCGGGAGCGGAGACTGAATCAGCGTCAGGCCAGGCTGGACGTGCGGGAGAGCGAACTGGAGACCCTGGAAGGCCAGCGACGGGAAGAACTGGAGCGCATCTCTGGCCTGAGCGGTGAGGAGGCCAGGGATTTGCTGCTGGACACCATCCGGGGAGAATACCGTGAGGACATGGCGCGGGTGATCCGTGAAGTCGAGGCGGAAACGCAAGAGGACGCCGATCGGAGAGCTGGGAAGATCATCACCCTGGCCATCGGCAGGTTGGCCTCGGACCAGGTCATCGAATCCACGGTCTCCTCCGTGCCTTTGCCCAGCGACGAACTGAAGGGGCGCATCATCGGTCGCCAGGGGCGCAACATCCGGGCCATCGAAAACGCCACCGGCGTTGATCTGGTGGTGGATGATACGCCAGAGGCGATCACCATCTCCTGCTTTGATCCGGTTCGCCGGGAGGTTGCCCGCTTGCTTCTCTCGCGGCTGGTGCAGGATGGCCGCATTCATCCGGGCCGCATTGAGAAGGAGGTGCGCAAGGCGCAGGAGGAGGTGGCGCGGATCATTCGCGAAGAGGGAGAACGGGCGGCGATGGAGGTCGGCGTGCGGGATCTGCACCCTGAGTTGATCAAGCTGGTAGGCAGCCTCAAGTTCCGCACCAGCTATGGTCAGAACCAGCTCCAGCACTCTTTGGAAACGGCTCACCTGGCGGGGCTGATGGCCAGTGAGCTGAAGGCCAACGTGCCGTTAGCCAAGCTCGCCGGGCTCTTGCACGACATCGGCAAGGCAGTGAGCCATGAGAATAGTGGGCCCCATGCCCTGGTAGGGGCGGACATCGCCCGCCGCTACGGCATATCGCCTGAGGTGGTCAACTGCATTGCCGCCCACCATTACGAGGAAGAGCCACAGTCTGTGGAGGCCGTGCTGATTGCTGCGGCCGATGCGCTGTCCGGCGCGCGCCCTGGGGCGCGGCGGGAGTCGCTGGAAAGCTACATCAAGCGCATCACCGCTCTGGAGGAGGTGGCGAGTTCCTTCGAGGGTGTGGCCGAGGCCTACGCCATCCAGGCCGGCCGGGAGATACGCATCATCGTCAACCCGGAAGACGTGGACGATCTGGCCATCATCGAGATGTCGCGGAGCATCGCCGAAAAGGTGGAGCACAACCTGGAGTATCCGGGGCAGATCAAGGTCACGGTCATCCGCGAGATGCGGGCGGTGGACTACGCCAAATAGCCCCGCCTACGGCGGCGCGGCCGGTTCCATCAGCGGGAGAGCGGAAGAAGCGGAAAGGGTTGACTGTTCCGTTTCTTCCGCTTTTCTGTTGGCGTGCTCTACGTCGTTTCACACCGTGCGGAGCGCGGCGGCCTCTTGCCAGCGCTGGCGTCGGTCGGCGTAGAGGGCCAGCGCCGCGGCCGTCAGCCCCGCGCCGATGTAGGCCGTCCCCAGGATGCCTAACGCGGTGCCCCAGGTACTGCTGGCGATTCTGTCCCAGATGAAGGTGAAGCCAGCGCCGATGACGTAGCTGAGCAAGATCAGCCCCAGCGTGGGCCAGAGGTTGCGCCACACGACGTTCGCACTGCGCCAGATGGCCTGCAGTATCCCTACCTCGTCCAGAACGATGGCGTCGGTCACGAAGTACAGAACGAAGCCGATCCAGAGGACCAGCGAGCCGCTGACCAGGCTGAGCAGGCTCATGCTGCTGAGGGCAAAGGTTGGGTTGATGAGGCTCAACAGGCCGGCGAGCAAGGATATGGGCACGATGATGAGCAGCGCGCCGCCCAGCAGCAGCAAGGCCAGCAAGATCAGCCGCAGCCAGGTCATTCCCAGACGCTGCAGGAAGCTGCGCCCGGCGGTGGCCTCGTAGGCCTGGTCGGCTTTTTCGGGCAGCAAGCGCCGCAGTTGGCCGGCGATGAGCGCCAGATAGAGCCCGCCCAGCAGGGTGCCCGCCAGGCCCACCAACAGTCCCCAGCCCAGTGCGGCGGCGCCACTGGCGATTTCCACGGCCGCGGGCGGAGATGCCGCTGTAGCTGGCGCGATCTGATCGGCGACGAAGCTGGGAAGGCTCACCACGCCGCGGGCCAGCAGGCTGAGCAGGTTCCAGTGCTCGCCGATCTGTTCCAGCATCTCCCGCGAGAGCGCGACCATCTGCTGTATGTCCTCTGGCATGCCTGACGGCAACTGCAGCAGGGGTAGGAAGCGGTCAACGAGCGGCCGTACGGAGATGCGTGGACCAAACCACAGCGCCAGATCTAGCAGCACCGGCAGGATAAGAAGCCAGGGCCGCACGGCGACCATGCGGAAGCCCAGGGATAGCGAGTCGATCACGCCGAATCGGGGTTGCACTTTTTCGTCCATGGCTACATTGTACCACAAGGTATCCCCTGATGAAAAACGATGCCCCCTCTTTGCCGTTAAGGGGTCTCTGCGGTACAATGGAGATGCAGAATCCCAGTGACCAATGTCCAAAATCCCAACAGGATCTTCCGGTTGGTCATCGGTCATTGCGAATGTGCCATTCTCCGCGGAGGTTGCTGTGTCCATCATCACCTTGACGACCGACTTCGGCCAGGCCGATGGCTACGTGGGCACGATGAAGGGCGTGATCCTGTCCATTGCCCCGCAGGCGCGCATCGTGGACATCTCGCACGACATTGAGCCGCAGAACGTGCGCCAGGCGGCCTACGTCCTCTCCACGGCCACCCCCTACTTCCCGCCGGGCACCATTCACGTGGTTGTCGTGGACCCTGGCGTGGGCAGCGCCCGCCGGCCCATTGCCGTGTGCAGCGACAGGGCCTATTATGTCGGCCCTGACAATGGTGTCTTCAGTCATGTCTTGGCGGGGCAACACCAGGTATCAGGTATCGGCGATGAGGGATCGGGAGAACAACCCGAAACCCGAAACTCGAGACCCGAAACTCAGTGTTCCGTCATCCACCTGGACCAACCTCAGTACTGGCTGGCGGCGATCAGCCACACCTTCCACGGGCGCGACATCTTCTCGCCTGTCGGCGCGCATCTGGCGGCCGGCGTTCCCTTCGACGCCCTGGGCACGCCCATCGCCGACCCCGTGACCTTCCCCCTGCCCCGGCCTGAGCGTCTGCCCGATGGTTCCATCCGCGGCCAGGTGCTGCACGCCGACCGCTTCGGCAACCTCATCACCGACATCCCCATGAGTTGGCTGGCCGCTGGCGACGCCTGGATCTTCGACATCGCCGGGCAGCGCATCGAGGGCCTCAGCGTGACCTATGCTGCGGCTGAGAGGGGTGAGCTCGTGGCCCTGGCTGGCAGTGAAGGTCTGCTGGAGATCGCCGTGCGGGAGGGGAGCGCAACGGAGAGGCTTGACGTAGGCGCGGGCACGCAGGTCATGGCAACGCCAGCGAGTGGCGGGAGCAACAGGAAAGAAGGGAAACGAGGGAAACAATGACCAGTTTGCCAATCTACCGATTTACCGATCTACCAGTCTACCGGCCCGAGGGAACCTGATGAGCACATTTATCATTGAGGGTGGACATCCGCTGAGCGGCAGCGTGATTCCCAGCGGCAACAAGAACGCGGCACTGCCCATCCTGGCGGCCAGCCTGCTCACCGACCAGCCGGTAACGTTACATAACGTCCCGCGCATCGGCGATGTGGAGACGATGCTGCAACTGCTGGCCGATCTGGGGGTGGAGGTCGAGGAGCGGAACGAGAGCACATTGACCCTGCAGGCGCGGCAGGTGCACAAGGCCACGCTTGATGCCGGGCTCTGCAAGCAGATTCGGGCGTCCATCTTGCTGGCCGGACCGTTGTTGGCCCGTTGTGGCGAATTGCAGTTGCCGCTGCCGGGAGGCGATGTCATTGGTCGAAGGCGGGTGGACACGCACCTGTTGGCGCTGAAGGCTCTGGGATCGCAGGTTTCGTTCGACCGCGGTTTCGAGATGCGCGTCGGCCGGCTGCGGGGCGCTGATGTCCTGCTGGACGAGGCCAGCGTGACCGCCACTGAGAACGGCATCATGGCTGCCGTGCTGGCCGAGGGCACCACGGTTATTCGTAACGCGGCCAGCGAGCCGCACGTGCAGGATCTGTGTCGCTTCCTTAACAGCCTGGGAGCGCGCATTGAGGGTATCGGCTCTAACACGCTGGTCATCGAGGGTGTGTCCCGCCTGAGGGGCGGCGAGTTCACCATCTGCCCTGACCACACCGAGGTCGGCAGTTTCATCGGCCTGGGAGCGGTGACGGAGGGCGAAATCCGCATCTGTGGTGTCAACCGCCAGCACTTGCGCATGATGGACATGGTGTTCCGCAAAAGGCTGGGCGTGCGCATGCATTACGAGGGCGATACCCTGGTGGTAGAAGATAACCAAGAACTGGTGATACAGCCCGACGTGGGCGGTGCGGTGCCCAAGATCGAGAATGCTCCCTGGCCGGCCTTCCCTGCCGATGTGTTGAGCATCGCCCTGGTGGTGTCCACACAAGCACGGGGCACCGTTCTCATTCACGAGAAGATGTTCGAAAGCCGCCTGTATTTTGTGGACAAGCTGATCAGCATGGGGGCGCAGATCATCCTTTGCGACCCGCATCGCTGCGTAGTGGTGGGGCCTTCGCCGCTGCACGGACAGGAGCTGACCAGCCCGGACATCCGCGCCGGCATGGCGCTGCTGATCGCCGCCTTGTGCGCCGAAGGGCAGAGCGTCATCGGTAACATCGGCCAGATTGACCGCGGCTACGAGCGGATAGACGAGAAATTGCGGAAGCTGGGGGCGCGCATTGAAAGGGCTGAGTAACGAGGGACAGGGGACGGGGGAGAGGGGGCAGGGGATAAGCAAAAGGAGGGTAACAGACATGGCACACCATGAGCTTCCTATTCCATCACATTTCGATCCGGGCAGGGTCGGCGAGGTGTGGAAGGTTCTCTACCAGGAGCGGGCTGAGGAAGCCGAGCAATGGGCGAAGCGGCATGGCCTACGACCTGCGGCCAGTGACCAGTTCAGAATCTGCCTGGTGGCGGTGGACGTGCAAAACGCCTTCTGCATCCCCGGCTTCGAGCTGTTTGTCGGCGGTCGCTCTGGCATGGGGGCGGTGGACGACAATCGCCGGCTGTGCGAGTTCATCTACCGCAACCTGGGCGTGATCACGCAGGTCTGTCCAACAATGGACACGCACCAGGCCATGCAGATCTTCCACGCTGCCTTTTGGATCAACGACGCGGGCCAGCATCCGGCGCTCTATACGCTCATTTCGCAAGAGGACGTCGAAGGAGGCCGCTGGAAGTTCAACCAGGTGCTGGCTCGCAGCCTGGGCATTGACGCGGAGTACGCGCAGCGCCATCTCGTGCACTACACGCGTGCGCTGAAAGCAGGCGGCAAGTACGATCTGACCATCTGGCCTTATCACGTGATGCTGGGCAGCATCGGCCATGCGCTGGTCTCGGCGGTCGAGGAGGCTATCTTCTTCCACAGCATCGCCCGCTGCAGCCAGCCCGATTTTCAGGGCAAAGGCAACAACCCGCTGACGGAGCATTACTCGGTCCTGGGCCCGGAGGTGTTGCAGGGACCGGATGGCGAGCCCATTGCCCAGAAAAACGTCGTCTTCATCGAGAAGCTCTTGCAGTTCGATGCCGTCCTCATCGCCGGACAGGCCAAGAGTCACTGCGTGGCCTGGACCATTGACGACCTGCTGCAGGGCATTACCGTTCGCGATGAGACGTTGGTGGAGAAAGTGTACCTTCTGGAAGACTGCACCTCTCCCGTTGTTGTCCCTGGCGTGATGGATTACACGGACGAAGCGGATGCCGCTTTCCACCGCTTTGCCGACGCGGGAATGCACGTGGTCCGCTCCACCGATCCCTTGGAGAGTTGGCCTGGCATCAGGCTTTGAGAGGAGCGAAGCAGCCATGACCCCGATGAACAACCCTTGGATCAAAGTTGCTCTCGCCGAGGACCGCGCCGACGTGTACTTCGCCCACACCCAGGCCATCTTGCAGGAGGAGGGGTTGGATCCCGTGGTGACGCTGGAAGTCTTCCCCAGCAGGGATGGCCTCCTGTGCGGCATGAAGGAAGCGCTGGCGCTGCTGCGGCAGGTGCTGCCGGCGGATCGTTCTGAGGTGTGGGCTCTGGAAGAGGGCGAACCCATGCAGGCCAAGGAGGTAGTGTTGCGTATCACCGGCCCTTACCAGAGTTTCGGCCTCTACGAGACGGCCCTCCTGGGCATCCTGTCCCACGAGAGCGGTTGGGCGACGGCTGCCCAGGCCTGCGTGCGGGCTGCTGGCGACACGCCGGTGATCAGTTTCGGCGCTCGCCACGTGCACCCGGCCGTGGCCCCCTACATGGAGTACGCGGCGGTCGTGGGGGGCTGCGCGGGCTGCGCCACGCCGGCCGGCGCGGAACTGGCGGGGATCGAGCCTTCGGGCACCATCCCCCACGCGCTCATCCTCTGCATGGGCGATACGGTGGCTGCCACCCAGGCCTTCGATCGCATCATTGATCCCCGCCTGCCGCGTATCGCGCTGGTGGATACCTTCAAGGACGAAGCGGAGGAGAGCCTGCGGGTGGCGAGAGCGATGGGAGATCGGCTGTGGGGGGTGCGGCTGGACACGCCAGCGGAGCGGGGCCGGGTGACGCCGGACTTGGTCATCGAAGTGCGGGCGCGGCTGGATCAGGCGGGCTACGAACAGGTGCGCATCGTGGTCAGCGGCGGCATTGACCCGGCGCGCATCACGCTATTCAAAGAACGGAGAGCGCCAGTGGACGCCTATGGCGTCGGCAGCGCCATCTCCGGCGCGTTGCCCATAGACTTCACTGCCGATATCAAGGTGATCGAGGGACGGCCAGTGGCCAAGCGGGGCCGCATCCCCGGCATTACCCCCAATCCGCGGTTGAGGAAGAAGGAAACCAGTAGACAAGGAAACAAGTAGGCAAGGGGGGAGTCAGGAGGCTTTCCCTTGTCTACTTGTCTACTTGTGTACTTGTCTACTCCTCCCCACGCGGGCTGATGACGCGGATGATGCGGTCGAGCAATTCGTAGACGAAGGTCTGGCGGATGCCGGCGATGGCCGCGATCAGCCAGGGGAAGTACTGGGCTGCCTTGCCGGCCTGCGGCGAGGAGATGTCTGTCTGCATGGCCAGGAAACCGCCGGCGATGATCAGGTAGACGATGATCCCCAGCACCATGCCCTGGATGGGTTGTACCATGTACCAGAGATTGTACTGCGGGTCGTAATCCTGCTGATCGGAAACGTGCCACCACATGCTCCAGAGCGCGCAGATCACGCCGCCGATGCCACCCACCAGCATCGTCCCCCAGACGGGGAAGATGTCTGGCATGGATGAGGCCACCGTCCCGCTCAGCATGCCGATCCAAGCCCCTAACGGCCCCTCGAAGATCAGGCCGATGAACAGGAGCAACGCCCAGCCCGCCTCGTACAACAGCAGCCGGGGCCAGTACTTCCCGGAGATTTTGCGGCTTTCCTCTGTGCGGTTAATGAGGGTTCGGGCGGTCTGCATGCGCAGTTCGGCATCGGCGAAAGCATAGGGGCGCTCAATCAAGATGGTCCGCGACTGGTACAGCAGCTTCAGCGCTGTGGCGCTGTGTTGCTGGTGAGAGGCCAGGCGGGTGGCGGCGCGATCGTACAGTTTGTCCACCTCTTCCATCAATTCGTTGCGCCGCTTGCGCGTGAGCTCGGCCAGGATCCGTTGCTGCTCTTCCTCCGTATACTCGCGGGGAGTGATCTCGATTTCCGGCGTGACCTGCTCACCGGGGCCGGGAGGGACCAGCATGGCCAACTCGCCGGCCGGCACGTCCATCAGGATGCCGCCGATGCGCAGGGAGACAGGCCGTTCCTCTGCTGCAGCCTCGGCCTCCGGCGGCGGGCCGACGACGCTGGGTTTCGCCACTGCCGGTGGAAGCGGGCTGCGGGTCGGCGGCCTGTAGTCGCTGGGAGGAGCCACTTCAGGTTCCGGCACCACTGGGGCTACCTCGTCTGCTTCCACCGCTGCGGCTGTCTCCTCGGCCAGCACCGGTGGTCTCTCCCAGGCAGGAGTTTCCTCTGCGGCCTTAGGCGGAGAGATATCCTTCGCTTCCTCCTCCGGCGCGGGGACGAAAATCTCCTCTTCGACCTCCGCTGGCCGCCAGGCTTGCGGACGTGCGCCCCGCGAGGGGCTGGCGGGCAGTGGCTCGCTCTCTTCCTCCAGCCTGCCGGCCAGCGCTTCCTCGCTGAGCATCGCGTCCAGGACCTCCTCTGCCTTGGCGGCAGGGAAGGAGGGAGCGGCAGCCGGCACAGCCCGCCGCGCTGCCGGCGCGGGTGGTTCGGCCGTCCCGCCGAAGAGGGTGTCTATCCCTTGCCCGATGATCTCCTCGCCGCGGCCGCTGACGCTAACGGTACTCTTCTTCGCCATGGATGATCACCTCCGCCAGATCACGATAGGCCTGAGCGCCGGGATGCCTGCTGGCATATTCGAGAATCGGCTGGTGAGCCGCCGGCGCTTCGGCAAAACGAATGCTCTTCTTGATCACGATGTCGAAAACCTTCTTTCCCAGGAAGGAGCGCAGTTCATCCAATACCTCGCGGGTGTGAATCGTGCGCGCGTCGTACATGGTTCCCAGGATACCCAGCACACGCAGATTGGGGTTCAGCCGCTTTTTGACGCGGGAGATGGTTTGTATCAACATACCGATGGCCCGCATGGCCAGAAACTCGCAGATAATGGGGATCAACACCTCGTCTGCCGCCGTGAGCGCATTGACTGTGAGCAGCCCCAAGTTCGGGCCACAATCAAAGAGAATAAATGCGTACTGATGACGGATGTCCTCCAACGCATCCCGCAGCAGGTATTCTCGTCCCAGGGCGGAGACCAGTTCGACCTCTGCGGCAGCCAGGTCAATGTTGGCCGGCACCAGGTCGAGGAAGGGACGCACCGGATGGATGACAGCCGCCAAAGGGAAATCGGGACCGGTGAGCACGTTGTAGATGGTGTGCTCCAGGGTGTCCGGCTGCAGGCCAAAGCTATTGGAGAGGGCTGCTTGGGGATCCAGGTCAATGAGCAGCGTCCGTTGTTGACGCTCGGCCAAGGCTGCACCCAGGTTGATGACGGTAGTGGTTTTTCCGACGCCTCCTTTCTGGTTGACGACGGCGATGACTCGGCCCATGCTCGCTCTCTCGCTGACTGGTGTGGCTGTTGCCGCAGACCTGTCTGTTGCGGCTTTATTATACCACATGTCGCGGAAGGGCGGAAATAACCATCCGGGCTTTGGGCCG
>JACKQG010003175.1_pt2 | contig 11081 bp, 12 predicted proteins | sample 8237621 | NCBI WGS metagenome assembly JACKQG01 (sample SAMN15677084, study PRJNA649215) | marine metagenome | biome: marine; feature: Black Sea; material: saline water; isolation source: suspended particulate matter (SPM) from the Black Sea western gyre | collected 2013-06-09/2013-06-10 | depth... | reverse complement strand
ATGGTCGGCAAGCCAACCGTGCTCACGACCGACATGGTTGGTGAGACGTTCGCAGAAGCCGTCAAAAACGACTACAAGCCAGACCAGCGGATTCAATGGGTCAACCCGGAGGCACCCGTTCGCGTACCGGACGAAACCGAGTCAACCGATGTCATCAATCCAGCAGTGATGGAAGCGAACGACGACTGGTCCTCTCCAGAGCCCGAGGAAGAACCAGCGTTTGGCGACAGGGTCATGCCACTGACGATTGGTGACAGACGCATAGACGCCAACGAAACCGTCGTCAACGAGACAGACAGAAATGCCCTGCAAGACTTCCTGGGCGTATGGAATCCGTCGGGACAGTTGAAGCGAGCGTTGTATTTCGGCGAACCCGATCCTGCCGTGTTGGGCATGTTGAAGTTGGCGTGTCACGGCGGAGAAGTGTACTGCGTAGTGCCGGATGCGAGGCGTGAAGGTGTGTGGGAACACGCTATTGAGTCCCTCGGCGATTGGATAGACACGACAATCAAGTTTGTCCGCAAGGATGCTGGCGGCTGGTCAGATGATGAGGTTGATCTGGTTGTAATCCAGCACGCGGGTGCTGCTCCGGAAAACATCGAGGCTGCCTTGTGCCTTATTAACGAGGCGGGGATCGTGGTCGGAACAACTAACGGACATGGTTCCACCGCAGAACTGACCGAGTGGGTAGAGTCCGCTGGGTACAGTATCCACAAGCATACGGAGTCGTCGCTTTGGAGCGTATTTGCCAGGAGTGATTCGAGGCTGTCGGGGTTGATGACATGAGTGACAAACAAGGACTTGCGCAAATACGGTACTGGAAGCCAATGGTACGCGCGTATAACTTGTCACTCGAAGATTGCCAGCACATGGAGTTGCTCATTACCGACGGCGTGCAACGTAAAGAATTGGACACGAAGCATAAAAGTGAAAAAACTTTACGTAGACGATTCAACGTGGAATCCAGGGATCAATTGAAACCGTTTGCCAAGTGGCTGGTGACGGGAACGTGCCCTATTATTGATTCAACGGAATCTTTGATGGCAACGTGTATCAACCGGCCGGACGGTTGCGGTACGACGCGGAGGATTGAGGCGTTTCCCTTTTGGCCTATCGACGAACGATGTGATTCCTGTATTCATCGTGCGACACGCGACTTGCCTGCTAATGCGCACGTCGAAAACGGCCGGAGGGCTCTCGCTAAGATTCAGACTCTGGGGCGCATCAAGACTCCGACCCCAACGAAAGGCTCGGAGGTAGCCGGATACCTGAGTAAGCTTGCTGGTGGCGCAAAGGGTATTGCCAGAGAAATCTGGGAAACACATGGAAGGATGAAGGACGACCCGCAAAAGAACACCAGCAAAACGTTTGTTGACTTGCAGATGGGGCTGTTTCGTGTGTTGCTGGAGCTGGAGCGCATCGACAGAGAATCGCGGCCGACAGACGACATGACGGACGAGGAACTGAAGGAATACGCCAAGGAGCTGCTGCTAGAGGACCTGACCGAAGCACAGCGAGATTTGTTCGTGGAAGCGTATACGCAAGCGGAACAACTGGAGTACGGACGTGCCCAAGCGGAATTTGAATCGTAACAGAAACCGTGCCGTCGATGAACGACGGGCGGTAGTTGACGATTATAAGTCTCGCAAACGCGAGGCTCTGAGGGTTCTCCGCGCTGGCAACACAAGCCAAGACAGTGCATTTCATTCGATCGCTTCGACGCTGATAGTCTCTGGTGCCAACAGAAGCGGCAAGAGCTTAATCGGCTATGCCTTGGCGGCCAGTCGCATGATGGGCGTGCCATTGTTCGACAACGAAAACAAGCAGATCCCGTTGCCGTTTCCAGTGCCTGACACAGATGGGGCGTATCGCTACTGGGTGATTGGTTACGACCTGAATCACATCGGACAGACAGTGTACCGATGCCTATTTGAACCGGGGCTGTTCAATGTCATCTACAACCCCAGCACAAAACAGTACGAAGCGTTCAATGAAAACAATTCGGACCACGTTCTCCGACGCAAAGAAAAGGTTCCGGCAGACCCGTTGATTCCATCACGGATGATCGTTGAAGACAGTTGGGTATGGAACGCACAGGGTGGAGGACGTGCAGCCAATTGCTTTGAATCGGTGCGACTGAAGAACGGGGCGAAGATTTATGCGTTTCCGAGCAGCACGCCCCAACCGAAACAAGGCGACCCTATCGACGGACTCGTAATTGATGAAGATGTGAAGTTCCCGCAACACGTTCCAGAGTATGTCGCCCGTCTCGGCGACAAGCGTGGGTGGATGCTGTGGCTGGCGTGGCCGCACGACGACAACTACATGCTGGGGAATCTCATTGACGGCTGCGAACGAGCAATGGAAGACGGCGATTCGCGATTCGAGCATGTGTCTCTGTCTACCGGTGATAACGCCTATTTCGCTCCCCAAACGAAAAAGCTGATCGTCGACAGAATGACGATGCTGGGTGATGCGGAGCTTATGGAAAGCCGCTACGAAGGCAAGCGGGATACGCTTGGCCGAAAGATGTACGAGTTCCGTTCAATGGAACACGCTATCAGCAGCACCCAGATTCGTAATGCCGTACCCGACCTGGACCCGACTAGCCAACGCGGTGTTCTGCAAAAGGTCTATCGCAAGGACGGGAAGTTCCCAGATACATGGACACGGTACTTGGCGTTAGATCCGTCTACGACTCGCACGGCAGTTATCTTCGGAGTTGTTCCGCCACCCGTCGTGGAAGGTGTAGATATTCGCCCTACCTTGATCGTGGAAAGGGAATTGGTCCTGAAGCGAGCCAGCGCCAAGCACGTAGCTATGGCGTGTCGTGAAGTGACGGAAGGGCGGCAGTACGAAGCGTTTGTAATTGACAAGCGGATGGGGCAGCAAACTCGCGTCGGATCTACGGAACAGGTGTGGGACACCTACGCAAGAGCGTTCGAGGAACAACGACTGTTTAGCCGCACGACAAAACAATGGTTCATACCTGGCTCCGATAACATCCTGTACCGCACGAAACGAGTGCGTGGGATGCTGGACGGAACGGACGAGGACGGATTTGCGTTGTATGTACTATTGGATTACACGCCTGAATGGCAAAAGGAAGTCGCCAAATACTACAAGAAAAAGGAAGTGATTGTAGGCGTGGAACGAGTAACCGATCTGCCGGAGAATCCAAGGAAATTCGACTGTATGCAGGGAACCGAGTACCTGGTCGCCTTCGTACGTGAGTTGATGGTGGAAGGCACTCACTACGTCAAACCATCGGAATACAGCGGTGACCCGAGTCCATTGGCAGCGATTGCCGCTAAGTTACGCCCCGAAGCCAATGACCAGTTTATGCACCTCGGCCCGACGGCTGGGTTGCAGTTCGATCTGACGATTTAGCCCCAGGAGAAGTTGACATGCCACCAGTAGCAAAAAGCGATTTTATACCGACCGCACCAGTGGGACTTACGGTCCTATGGAAGCGGAAAGGCAAGAGTCCAATTGGTGCGCCGTGCGTTGTGGTTCAACAGGAGGAACCAGGCATCGTAAGGCTAAGGACGCTTGACCGCAAAGGCGAAGAACACGCTGGCGTCCTGTTTGCAGGGCACCCGGAAGCGGAACTGCCGGAGAGCATCAGGGCAGACTCCCACGGCGTTTGGGATTACATAGACGGAGAGGTGGCCAAAAAGGCGCACTACCGCTTCCATGAACAGGTCGTCAGGGAACGCGATGAGAAACGCAAGCGGGCCAAAGAGGAACAAGAGGCTCGCGAGGCGCAGTGGCTGAAGGACCAGGAGGACATCGCCGCCAAGAGCAATGGGCTCCTGGAAACGACACGAATTCAACAGCAAACGGCGGCGCACATGGCCGCAGGGGCTGATTGATGGACTTCGAACAGATTCCACACGATATACCCGGTGACAGCCTGTTTAGTCGCTACGTGCAAGCGTGGACGAACAAGATTGAGGCTGCGCAGCGGGTGCGCAATCGGTGGGAGAAATCTGTCGAAGAAATCATGATGTTCTACAATCGCTCGGCGGCAGCGATGTTCGATGTCAACTACGCCAAGAAGTTCTGGCGTGGAAAGATCACGCCGCGTTTCAGGGTGTCTATCAATCTGGCCTACGAATACGTGGCCGTGATGTTGCCCCATCTTCTCTGGGAGCGTCCGCACCGAAATGTCGCCGTGCATCGCCCGATGGACTTGCCGCAAGAGGCGTTTGGACAAGATGAGATGGGACAGATGCTGTTTCAGCAGGCCAGCATGGAACAGTCAGGCATGGCGGCGACCGCTAAACTGGCTGCCACGTTGATGCAGAACTGGCTGAACTACACCGCCATCGAAATGCCCCAAGGGTTGCTGTGGCATTCAACGCTCGCCACCCTGGATGCGTTACTGAAGGGGCGAGGGTGCTTGTGGACGCGGCCCTACACGTTCCCAGGGAGTCAAAGGGTAATTACTGGATGCTTCAGAGAGCCGCCAGAGAGCCTCCTGATAGACCCGGATGCAAAAACACTGGCCGATGCCAGATGGATTTCATTGAAGCACGTTGATCCGTATTACGAGGTGGAACGTCGGTTCAGGCTGCCGAAGGACAGTCTTCGCAGGAGAGGCACCCTGCAGAGTTCGTGGACATCGTCGGAGAATCTTGTATCAGGCGACCCGCAGTACGTGCATAAGTTCGACGGTGAGACAAACGATACGATTGTCTGGTACGAGGTCTGGAGTAAATGCGGCTGTGGCACCCGCGGCGTAGAAATGTACGAGCCTGTCAAATTCCACTTGGAAGAACTGGTTGGCGACTTCGCCTACATGGCAGTCAGCCCCAGTGTGCCGTGGCCCTTGAATTGCCCTGTCGATAAACTGGACAACGCGAGTTCCGATGAGGTCCGAGAGTGTTTCCGCTGGCCGATCGAATCGTTCTGGAAGGACGACCGCTGGCCGGTTGAAATTATGGATTTCTATCCGAACAACGATGACAAGGACGAAGGTGCTGCGTGGCCGATTCCGCCGCTTGAGCCGGCTCTGGGTGAGATCAAATTACTGAACATCCTGATCCCATTTTTGGTTAACAGGGTATGGATGAGCAGCCGGGACTTCTGGGCTGTCCTCGGTCCACATCTTCAGCACTACAAGCAGTACCTCGATAACGGTGATGACCAGATCGTCATTCCCACGCCAGCTATGGCGGATGATGTGCGTAAGATCCTGACGGTTATCCAGCAGCCTGAAACACGTCGCGACATGTGGGAACTTATCGGGCTGGTAACGCAGTTGTTTCGTGAGCGAGTCGGGTTGCCGCGTGGCATGTACGGGATGAACGAGGACGGTACACAAAGCCGTTCAGCGGAAGACGCCATCTCCAAGTCAAACGAACGCGAGAAACGCCCGTCGTTTATGCAGAAGAAGATGGTGACGTGGATGGCCAAGTGTGCCGAAAGCGAGAGCATTGTGGCACGGCGGTTTGTTCGGGGTGAGCACATGCGGGACCGCATTGGTCCCACGATGTCGGGATTCTGGGATCAACTTGTTGCTAGTGATGACGCAGAGGCCGTTGTGCGGCAACTTCAATACACCATCGACGCGGCAAGCATTCGGCGTCCTAATCGCGAACGTGACACGGCTGATTTCCAGCAGGCGATGCAATACTTCCTGTCGCTGATTGCCAGCATGGGCCAGGCTACGGGCGACTTTACTGCGGTGAACGGCATCATCGAGAAATGGGGCGAACTGCACGATCAGGATGTGTCGCATATGCTGGTTCAGCCACCGCAGCCAGACCCACAGGCTCAACAGCAGGCAGCCGAGCAAGCTGAACTGGAACGGGCCAAGCTGGAAGCAGACTTGCAGGGCAAGCAGATCGACGTTGAGACGAAGATGCTGGAGGGTCAAATCAAGCAGCAGGTAGCAGAAGCGGACATGCAGCGTAAAGCGGTAGAGACGGAACTGGACGCCGTCGCGCGTGAGCAGCAGCTTCGATTCGATGCACGAAAGGCGACGCTTGACCTGCAAGTGGCACAAGGAAAGGGGCTACAAGAGCTTCTAATGGACCGAGCCAAGTTTGGCCAGCAGGCACAGCAGACGGCGGTAATGGGCGCAATCAAGGCGGTGACAGCCGCTAAGCAAGGAAACGGGAAAGCAAAATGAACCAAGCGATATACGACACTGCGATTCGCAACGGATGCACGCCGAAGCTGGCCGAAGCGTTGGCGTGCCGCAAGCTCAGGCATTCGCTTACGGACAAGCAGTATTTTGCGCGTCAATACCGCAGTCTCGGCGACGACCTCGGCGAAGGCATGGCAGAGGAAGTCGTGGCTCAAGCACGAAAGCATGGCTACACGCCGCAACCAGGAGACACGTATCTGCCGAACATCGCAGCGTTCGAAGGCGACCCAGATGCGTTTGTCAGCCCTGCAGATGGACGAGGCAAGATACGCCGCGTACTAGAGCAACGTGGTGCCAGATGCACTGGTGGACTTGAGTTTGAATGGCCGGAACCGAACAGCGATCCACTCGCCCCTGAAAATATCGCCCCATTACCAGACGACATCATTCGAGAAGGCGTTCGGGAGATGATTGACGAAAACCCCGATGCCGCCCACGATTCACCCGAGACGCTGCGGCGAGCAGCGATCAAAAAGCATTCTTCCATTGACTCAAAGGAGCGATAGCCATGGCTGCCAGTCAGCAACTCAAGGACAACATGCGATACGCGCTGGGCAACGATGCTGCCAGCACGGAGATGAACACTTTGATGGATGCCGTGTCAGTGTTAGGCGGCACTGAAACCGCATTCATTGACGGCGTCACTGCGGGAACTGCGGCGGCCAGCAAGGCCCTTGTGCTTGGAACGTCGAAGGAAATCGCGACGATCACAACGGCAACCATCACAACGGTCAACGCGACCAATGTGGACGCGGGAGCCAGCGGGGCTGCAGGCACGGTTGACGTGTTTCCGACGACGGCCAGCAAGGGCAAGTTTATCTTGTCTTGCACCGATCAGGACGGCGATACTGCTGTCACGCTGAAGCCTGCTGCGATGGGACAGGCGACGGTTGTTTCGATTCCCGATCCTGGGGCTGCAACGGCCAACGTCGTGTTGACCGACGCCGCAAACGATGGGGCTGTGGTCACTGCGACTGCTGCCGAACTGAACCAGCTTGACGCTACCGTACTGACAGCCGGTAGCATCTTGGCGGACATGCCCACTACGGCAGGCGTAGGCATCACTGGCACTGCTGATAACTTTGCCAGCAAAGTCGAGAAGATCGGCACGTTGTTCAAGACGACCATCGTCATTGACATCGACGGGCTGAACAGCAGCGCGACCATCGGGGATATCATTGGCGCAGATGGCGCAGGTGCTGCCCACCTTGGCCAGATCACTGCTGCCCGCAATGGGACGATCTTTGCAGGTAGAATAACGTGCCTAGAAACGCCCGCTACCGGCGATGACGACATTGATCTGTACTCGGCGACGGAAGACACGGGCGTGGAAGACACGGCAATCGGCGACTTGACAGAAACCCAGCTCTGTAACTCTGGTGATCTTACCAACGCTTCGATCGTTCCGCTCACCGCATTTCCTGCTGCTGACGAGTACCTGTACCTGGTAGGTCAAACTGCCGACGGTGCGGGCACGTACACAGCCGGCATTTTGGTGATCGAGCTGTGGGGCAAGTAAACAAGGAGCCTGATAATGGCTGATTATCACCCGGCGTTTAGTCAGCACTGTGTGAAGGTGTCGGCTACGTACACGATTGCGGCGGCTGGCACGAAGACCGCCGCAATTGACGTGGCACCGTACAATGCAGGAATGTACTACCTGACGACGGAATTCAACGGGGATACGATTACCTACGAAGCCGCGGAGGACACGGCCGGCACGTTTGCGCCGACCTACGACGGGGCGACGAAGGACTCGTACACCTCGGCGGCGGCGGCGGGTTGGCAAAAAATACCATCCCACCTGTTTGCGGCTGGGGCGATTAAGATTGTAACGAGCGTGGGCGTTGCAGCAGACGCGGACATTATCGTGTGCTTGAAGGCGGGAGCCTAGCGATGGTCCACTACTACCCGAACATTCCAGAGCAGTCCTTCGAAACACGCCTGTTCACGTATCAGGACGCAGTAGAGGCTGTTTTGGATCGGTTTGGGAGAATCAACACGGGCGAAGGACGCGACTTGCGTACCGCCCGTGACGCCGTGCAGTCGGCGTATGACATGATCTACCGTACCTCGTTTCACGAATGGAACTGGTACAAGCGGATTATGCACATCACACTGAGCGCGTCGTACTCAACAGGGACGATCACGTATGACCACACCGGAGGCAGCAATGAGCGGGAACTAACGCTTGCCAGTGGAACATGGCCGAGCGACGCCAACTACGGTCTTGTGGAAATTTCCGACAAGTTCTACTACGTCGACCAGCGTATCAGCGATACGATCATTACGTTACGTGAAGACAGCAACCCAGGTGCGGATGTCGCGGCTGGTTCATCATATTGGTGGATACGGGAAGCCTATCCACTACCACCGGACTTCCATGCGTTACGAACCCCTTTGGATTCCGAGCGTGGAAGTTCAGCGGCCAATATCGAACCGACAGATATGGAGTCGGTCATTGCCTATACCCGCACCCAAGGAGAAACGACATCCAGCACTGACGCATACTTGTATGCCATCGGCAGCGACCAAAGGGTTGCCGGCAACTGCCTGTTTGTCGCACCAGCTTTGACAGGGAGCAGAAACCTGGAGATCCCCTATCAGGCGATGGGGCGTCCATTGTCAACGTACCTGCTGGAAAACGGTACAGTAGCATCCACGGACGGGAGCGCCACGATTACAGGAACCAGCACAGCGTTTGCTGACAAGCATGTTGGCGGTGTGTTCCGTGCCAGCGATTCGGCGGCCAAGTCGCCCACATCTCAACGCGGCAACACCGATGACGAATTCAATCCAGCGGCATTTACCCGTTTGGTAAAGAGTGTGGCGAGCGTTACGTCTCTGACATTGGATGACGAAGCTGACCAGACGCTGAGCGGCGTCAAGTTCACCATCAGTTCCCCGGTAGATATTGATGTGCCTTTGATGCGAACGGCGTTCTTGCGACTAGCCGAATACTACTTCGTCGTCAATTCACCAGAACTGAATACAGAGGCCAACTACGGCAAGCGGGCATTCGAATCGGCGATGATGGAATGTAGCATGGCACAGGAAGCGGATAACAGGCAAAGGTCCGTACCGCCAAGTTCCGTGTGGTCCGGGGCCGGATGGTTTCCTAGTTTTGCGTCAACAGCAGCCCTAGCGGCCGGGGTAGGGTAAATGGCCAAAGACCTTTACGAGCAGGTACTAGAAGCGATTCGTGACGAGATACGTACCATTTCGATTGACGTATTGCCGAGAGTACCTGTAGAGATAAGACGGCTACCGGAGAGCGAAGGCTACCAGCCCCATGGCATAATCGTATCCCCAGATCAGGAAACAGAAGGCGATCAAGGAACAAACGAAGAAGACATGATTGGCTATCCCGCCGTCGTGACGCTGGCATTCGACAGCACTAAAGGCCCTGCCGAGAAAATCGGCGACGTGACTTCATATCGCAGAGAGATACGCAAAAAGTTCCATAACAAGCGAGAACACATTGAAGACCACGTAGACACAACGAGCGTTCGTCATGCCGTGTCGGTCGTCCAGTATGGGCCAAATGGATTGTCGGATTGGTGGCAACGAAAGTGGCGTGGAAACATGCTGGTCATATGGTCCTGGTTTTGGGAATCAAGGAGTTAAAAGATGCCGGGCAATCCATGTTCAGCGTGTGTATCACAAGGTGCCTACTCCGCTCTATTGATGGAGCCTGGCGCATCAACGCATACCTTCGATTCAAGCAGCGAGCGGTATCCATTCTTAGGCGAGAATATCGTCAAGCACAGGCGGGTACTAAACCCGAACGCAATCACCGGGTATCTGGAGCACTGGAACGAGCGACTGGCGGATGGTGGAACATTCATTTTCGGGAACGTCTACCTGCTGGTGACGCCCGGCGACATGGACAATCTGTTGCCGCGGATGATTGGCCCGCTGGATACGGGAGTCTACTACCCGACCAACTGCTTCCAGTATTTTGGCATCATGATCCAGCGTGACTACGGTGTATTTGTGTATCACGACTGCATCGTTGCCAAGTGGCGGCTGTGGGGCGAAGAGATAAAGTTCCGTGAAACCGCCCAGCCGGATTTGATGGTGCTAGAATTAACGATTATTGCGGAATCCGAAACAGGGCCACATTCCGGCGGTTCAGCGCCGACGTGGCCCGACCCGGAACCATCGTATCTAACAACGGCCGCCTACGACCCGTATGTGTTCCAGGAATCGTCCGTAAGTCTCGTCTCGGCAACTCGCCCCGTTCATTGGCTGGAGTTGTCTTGCGACCATATGCCCGACGTGCAGTACATGAACAGCACGACCCCTACGTCTACCTGTTCCCAAGGGCGTCAAGCGAGGTTGCGAGCTAGGCTACAGTGGAACAGTACGAACCTTGCGTTGTACAACCAAGCACTGACGGGGACCACCGCATCGGTAACGTTTACCAAAGATAACATGTCGACGGTGTTCACGTTTGACAGACTGATTGACCCTGGCAGAACACCCGTAGTACAGAACAAGCAATCCCGCATTCCGCTGATTATTGACGGGTGGGCTGCGACCGACACTCTCGGCGACACGGACCACAAGGATATTCGTGCCACGAACGACAGTACGCCATGAGTACGCTAGACAAGGAAAAACTTGCAGACCTTGGGCGAATGCTGTTTGAAGTCATCCAGGAGGTTGGCAAACAGGCAGGCGGCGACGCTTCGCAGATGCCGTCTCCGCAGACGATTCCACAGCCGCCACCAGTTGTAACCGGTTCAGCAGAAACGCTTGGCACAGATGGCATATCGCCAGCCGATGCGTACCTGATGAAGATGGAACGCCGCGCACGACGGCAAGGGCGTGAAACGCCACCGCCTGACGTAATGGATGTCAGTCAAGATCCGTCTTTCTTTCCGTCTGGCATAGGCGAGATACCGCCAGCAGAACCGCT
>JACKQG010007391.1_pt1 | contig 11083 bp, 13 predicted proteins | sample 8237621 | NCBI WGS metagenome assembly JACKQG01 (sample SAMN15677084, study PRJNA649215) | marine metagenome | biome: marine; feature: Black Sea; material: saline water; isolation source: suspended particulate matter (SPM) from the Black Sea western gyre | collected 2013-06-09/2013-06-10 | depth... | reverse complement strand
GCTCCAGATAAGCAAGCGACAACACCGTTTTAAATAAATGTCTGGCATAATCACTCTTTATGAAAGACTTCTCGCCGAAAAGCAACGCCCCGAACTCACTCAATTTGCCGGGATAAAGCTCGTCAAAAAGGGCAACTGTTTTTTCACTCACTTTTGCATCGCCGGCCATATGTTCCAGAATTTCCCTGTCAAAAATACGGTAATTTATTTTTTTTGCGAGAATGTCTGCGACTTCCAATGCGCCGACGCCGATTTTGCGGGAAAAACAAATGGTGGGCGGCATCTTAGGTTTGGGTTTTTCCTTTTTCATCTCAAGCTGTCTTTTTTCCCACTCACGGTAGTAATTGTTGATCAAGTCGCTAGGACTCGTCCGCTTCTTGCCATAAAAACCCGGCATGTAATTGGTCCCTTCAGCATTTGCTTTCACAGCACCCTCCTTATGCACACTTTTGTTATCGATTTATTTTATTAGGGACATGGTGAAATACGCACACAAATTTATTGATTTCTCGTTGTCTTGACTATGCTAATAAGCAACAGATGTGCCAAAATTGATAAAAAATGTTGATGAACATAACCTGCTGTAACAAATGCAAAATAAGACATGTGTCCGGGAAAGTTTTTGGGAAAGTACCGGCCTTGCCTGTCAGGTATTTTTACATATTGCAAATGATATTATAACTCTTTGGGAGTTGGTGACGGCTCGGCCTTCTTTCCAGGTTCAATCCTTATACGGTCCGGGATCGAATAAGCAGCAGGGGGCGGTCGATACGTTGCAAAACCCCGGCGGCAATACTCCCATAAAACGTCCTGGGCAGACCGCTGTGACCGTGGCTGGCCATGGCCACCAGTTCCGAATTTTCGCGTTGGGCCGCATCGATAATCGCTTTTACGACCGGACCACGGCCGATGAGAGTTTCAGCCTCGATTCCCTTGGTGTAAAAATCTGCTTTAAGGGAAGCAAGATATGCCTTTATGTGCTTCTTTTTCTGACTGCGCTCCTTTTGGTACTTTGACATGTCAATCACCTCATCATATTCCAGCATAAGCGCCGGTTCTTCAACGATGAGGAAAATCACTTTGGTATGGAAACATCGTGCAAGATTCTCTACATGCGGTAATATTGCCTCGGCTCTTTTGGATCCGTCTACGGGAACCAATATGTTTTTATACATGTTCCCTTCCTTTCCAAGCGTTACATTGTTTTATTCTTGCGGGGCGGCTAATGTTAACAACACACCGTAATCTTTGAACTTTATTTCTCCGCTAATTTGGTTTGGCAGTGAACCAACGCAAACATCTTCAAGGCCCAGTCTTGTGGACGACTGATCATTTTTTCGTTTAGAAACAATAAGCGCCGCAATATATGATACCGAGGTTTCGGCTTCCAACCCAGAGCAGTGTATGTCGCCGAAGCGTCCACACGGAGCTTTTTATCAGCATATTTCCACATCCATGGTTGTTCCAGTGGTTCCTTATCCCTAAGCCGGCTTAAAAAGAATTGTATTATCAAACATAAAGCAGTTATAAGCTTCGGCAATTGAAACGGTTTAATATCATGTCCATGATAATATTTTACAGCGGTTTGATAGAGTTCATTATGTGAAACGCACCCTTGCGGACTGGCATTATAGATTGCGAACCGGGGTAATCTATCGCTGGTTTCCATAATGCGCAGGAATAATTTTATCCGGCCTGGTATGGGATGCCGACTTCTTTTTGGCTCCGGCGTGCCAGGCAGAACAGACGAAATTTCCCATTGACGGCAGCCACAAAGTGTCTGCCGATAAAACCGGATGCTCCGGTGACCAGAATTCCCGGTGCGCCGTTATTCATAGATACGCCTGCTGCTTTGAATATTCCTGATAGTGAAGATAATTTTGCCAGGTTTGGATGGATTGGATTTCGGGTGTTATGGGCAGATTTTTTTTCATCATTTTCCCGGCTGCAATATTCTCCGGATTGACAAGGGGTCGCTGCAGCATCTTTTCATAAAGATTAATGTAGTGCTCGGCTGTAACTCCATGATTAAATGTAGCGGCGCTTTGCATCATTATGCGGTTGATCTGCCGTTTCCTTTTGGCAAGTGGCATCATATAAAATCCCATGGCCTGATCGATCGCCCAGGATAACCCGCCCGCATCGAATGTGTTGAACAAAAATCCGTTGCCGGTATTTTTAGATACGTCCAAATGAGTGATAGTATCGTGAATCCCCCCGATATCGTGGGCTATCGGCAGAACTCCGTAGATAGCACCGATCATCTGCGCAAGACCGCATGGTTCGAAACGTGAAGGCATCAACACAAAATCCGAAGCCCCGTAAGTCTGACGGGCCAGGTGTTCGTTGAAACCGTGTATTGCGACCCGGTCGGACAAATTGTGGAATTGAACGATGTCTTTAAAATGCTTTTGAAACTCCCCGTCTGCGACAAAAACGATCTGCAAATTCTGATTCCAATAGCGGCGCACGACGTTATAAAGGATTTCCGTCAGTAACTGACAGCCCTTTTGAACCGGGTCCAGACGCGAAGGCCAAAAGAATATGGGGGCTTGTGTATTCCGGACCAAACCCAGGGCTTTCTGAAGGACGAGTTTATTGGCCTTTTTACCAAAAACATGGTTGGTTGCGGAATATTTGCAAAACAGGGCCTCATCGGTGTAGGGATTATAGGAAGGGTCGGGGGCGTTTAAAATTCCGAGGGCGCATCCGGCCGTGTTTTTGTTGGCCAGTTCTCGCTTCAGGGAATTTTTTACAAAAGCGTACCGGCCTTCGATCATTTCCGCAAGGAAGGTCGGGCTGACGGTATTAACAAAATGGGCTGAAAAGATCCCGCTTAAAAGAAAATCTACAGGAATGGAGTCCCTTGTTTTTTCGTAGCTGGACGGGAAATATTCAAAAAAAAGCTGCTGCCAGAACGAAGCGCTGTCAATACCCCGGTCCTCAATTTCAGAAAGGGTGCTTTTTACAGTATGGATATTGTGAACAGTAAACAGGCAGGGAATACCCAATTGTCTGGCCATGGCCGGAATCAGGCCGGTCATCCAGTCATTGCAGTGGATAAGGTCCGGCTGAACTTGAGGAATGATCCGGTTGATGACCTCTCGCTGAAACGCCAGTGAAACTTTTATGTTTTCAATCTCATAACCGGAATAGATATGATTCAGGTAGTAAAAAGCCCTGTCCCGGGCCAGGTGAATTCTTTCATCGGGTACGCTGCTGCTTATCGTACGCAGTTCCCTTCTAACGAGTGGCGGCAAATGACCGTTGAATATGGAGCGGTAGTCCGGGAGGGCCACATGAACATCGGCACCCTGACGATAAAGTGCACTTATTAACGCCGCCGAAACATCTGCCAGCCCGCCTGCCTTGGCATTCAGGCCATTGGAATTATTACCCATACCTTCCGGAAGGTAGGCGATCTCAGGTGTCACAATCAGAACGCGGGGGTTGGTTGAATGACCGCTCATGATTTGCTAATCCTATATCTCTATACCTTGAATGGTTTCAATTGGAAGTTATGTCATGGGAAGGGCGGCCTACACCGCCCTTCCCAAGCGCAAGAGATGTAGCCTCCCGTGCGCATAGAAAAGTAAAAAATTAAGTTCCTGTAGGCCTATAAATGTCAATGTCCCTTTCATCTTCAAGGAATAAACAAATCAATTCCAGGGTACGGTAATCCAGAATATGGTCTTCCCATCCAAGGCGTGTTAGAGCCTCTTTTAGGCCGGTCGATTCAAAATGCCTTTCTTGGCCGATTACATTGGACACATCTTTGATAAGCCGATTGATTTCCAGGGAAATCATATCTCTATCAACCAGTCTCGTTGATATCATATCCATTATCTTTGGCATAAAATACACCGAATATCATCAGCAAGAGTTGCTCCCCTGCGGCGTTATAGTGTCCCCATATTTTCCGGTAAATGTTAAACCGCGGGATAGTTTTTTGATCGAACAATTTTTTTGAAACACACCCTGGCCAAAAGGGTGGATTGCAGCAAGGCCGTCCGTGTTAATGACAACTTTTCCGACCTTGCCGTGATGTTCCTTTAATACGTTGATTAGTTCGTAGGCAGATGAACCGTCGAAATCTCCCGTAAGTTTCAGCCGGAGGTTGCCGTGGTTGCGATGGATAAAAATTCTGAAATTTAATGCCATTATTACACCCCTTAATGGAGGGCCTTTTATGGTATGGATAAGTTAAGAATACTGTTTTGACTCCCGAAGCAGTTTGGACACGTCTGGGCATTTTGGGGATCTTCTTTCCAGTCCCCGTCAATTAAAAATTTGTACTCGTATTTTCCCGGCGGGAGCATCACCGTCTTGTTCCATAAACCGTTCCCGTCAGTTTTCATCGGATGGATTTTTGGATCCCAATTGTTAAAATCTCCTGTCAAAATGACCTCTTGGGCCTGGGCTGCTTCAAGTGAAAACGTCACCTTCCGCCGAACAATTTTCTGTTTTGATTTGACCTTTGACATGCCATACCTCCTTCCACAATTTTTTTTATCTTAAATGATCCATAACTTATCCGAACGTTTTGGGACCCGGGTTAAGCCGAATCTTTATGCTTTCTTGTTAAAACAATATTCACGCCAGGCACAGTCCGGACGGTCACAGTCTTCTTCTGCCGTGCCGAAACAATCCGGGTTGTTTTCAATGCGCTGGATGTTTCGAATCAAATGTTTCAAATCAGGCAGATTGTCGTTTAAACTATCGTTTTGTTCGGCTGCCATTAGATTTTTATATAATTTGGTCAAAAAATGCCCGGCAACCTAACCTCCGATGTAAATTCGGAAATCAACGCTGTTTTCCGTGAAAGCACAACAGGTGCAACATCTGCGGTGAGGTGCCATCAATTGAATTCCACGCGTGATTATCTATGACGGACTTTAATCCTTTTGTCCATAGGGGCAGGGCTTCATTTTTTATGAGGAAATTTCCCGGGTAGGGGTTTCTCCCGCGTGGCAGGGAGATTTTTGGCCATAGGAGGGCACGTTGATGAAAAAGTTATTCTTTCCAGAGGTCTATATCGATAAGACCTAACTTGGCGGCATAGCGTATCAACTCAAAGGTGCTGTGCAACCCTAACTTGCGCATAATATTGGAGCGATGGTTTTCAACCGTTTTGGGGCTAATGAAAAGTTTATCGGAAACCTGGTTTACCGACAGCCCTTCGGCCAGCAGGGCCATGACTTCCTGCTCCCGGGAGGTCAGAGCGTCGTAGTCGGAGCCGCTTGCAACCGTCTCCTTGGCCGGCAGCCCGGCAAGCTTTTTTACTACTTCCCGGGAAACCGAAGTGTCCATAAAATAATCGCCTTTTAAGACATGATCCATTCCGTCCAACAGCATATCGGCAGCCGATTCCTTGATCACATAGCCGACGGCTCCGGCCTGAAAGGCTTTAACGATATAGTCTATTTTGGAATGCATGCTGACAATCAAGATCCGAGTTTCGGGGGAAATTTTTAAAATATCTCTGGTCAGTTCGATGCCGCTTTGATCCGGCAGGGACATATCCACCAAAGCCAGGTCAGGCTTGAGCGTTTTGGCCAATTGAAGGCCTTGACGCCCGGTGCCCGCCTCCCCGGCCACTTCATACGTGCTGTTGCGCTTTATGATCGTTTTAAGACCTTCTCTAAAGAGCGGGTGATCATCAATGATTATAATATTCTTTTTAGGGGTTACCATTTTGCACCCTAATAGGTAAGTTCATTACTATGGTGGTGCCCTTTCCCGGGCGGGATTCAATCGTCATTCGGCCTTGAAGCAGGTTGACCCGTTCTTGCATACTTCGAAGCCCCATTCGCTTCTCATTGTTTAATGCGCGATCCCTGGCCCGCACGTCAAAACCTTTGCCCTTGTCTTCGATGCGAAGAATGATATTCGGGGAGGCTCCGATCAGTTTGATGGTCGCCCGTTCGGCAGCGGCATGTTTGCGAATATTGTTAAGACCTTCCTGCGCCAGGCGATAAAGATGGATTTCGGTGTCAAAATCCATCTTTAAATCTTTCATGCCGGCGGACTGAAAGTCGACTTTCAAACCGCTTTTTTCTAAAAACTCTTCACAATATATCTCAAGGGCTTTCACAATGCCCATTTCGTCCAGACTGGGGGGGCGTAAATCATAGGCCAGATCCCTGACGGCGGCGATGGTCTGTTCGACGAGCTTAGAGTTTTTTGAGATTTTGTCTTTCAACTCATTGGATATTGCTGTTTGCCCGTCCAACAACGTGTCACTACCGATTTTCAGTGTAGACAGATTTTGGGCGATGCGGTCATGCAGCTCATAGGAAATCATCTGACGCTCCCGTTCTTGAGCCTGCATCAGCAGTTGAGAAAGGTGGCGAATTTGCTCGGCAGCCCACTTTAGATCGTTGATGTCGGTTATAAAATTCAATGCGGCCGGCCGATTTTCCCAATTTATATCGACCTTATTATTTCTCATCCATTTAATGTCGCCGTGTTTGTCAACTATTCTAAAATCATATGTTTTAGACTCTTTTTTGCTGTCGAGGCCGTCGGCATAGTTTTCGGCAACCATCTTTTTGTCGTCCGGCCAGACAAAATCGATAAAGGGTTTGAAGATCAGCTCTTTTGCGGTGCAGCCTAAAATCGCCGCCATCTTGGAATTGCAGAATCGGAGTGTCCCATCTTGTATTACCACGATCCCTTCATCGGCATTTTCCACTACCAGGCGGTATTTTTCTTCTGCTTCCCGCAGGAAATCTTCGCTTTTCTTTTCACGCATCACTTTCGCAATCACACTGGGCAGCAGCGCAAAAAGACCGCCGGACTTAACCAAATAATCTTTGGCCCCCAACTTCATGGCGCGGACAGCGATATTCTCGTCTCCCTGACCCGTGATCATAATCACCGGGATATCTTTGTCTTTTTGACTTAAGGCCTCCAAAAACTCGATGCCGTTCATACCGGGTAGAAGGTAGTCTGTTATGATAACGGTGGGTAGGATGCTATTAAGCCGTTCAAGGCATAGGTTCGCTTCCTGGAAATGAAGCACCGAGGCATGGGGGAACTCTTTGCCGATGGCCCGCTTCATCAGGCTGAAATGGGCCTCCTCGTCTTCAATGATTACGAGCGTCAACGGTGCCACTGTCAAAACTCCTCATATTTTCCTTCCGAGGTGTGAAACAGGTTCATTCTTTTAAGATGGGCGGCTTATTCAGAATCATCCAGTAGAAATCGATTTGCATGATCTTTTCCTCAAACTCCTTGAATCCTACAGGTTTGGTCAGGTAGCTGTTGGCATAATGTTCGTAGGCTCGGAGAACATCCTCTTCCCGTTCCGATGTGGTCAGCATGATCACCGGAATTCGCTTTAGCAAAGGGTCTTCCTTAATCTTTATCAGGACCTCTACGCCATCTATGCCGGGAAGCTTAATGTCCAACAAAATCAATCCCGGCATGGGATATTTGGCTTTATCTTCATATTTCCCACGGTTGTAAAGATAGTCAAATGCTTCCTCTCCATCGGGAACAATGTGGATCTGGTTTGCGTTTCCGGCCTTTCGAATCGCACGTTTGGTAAGTTCCGCATGCGCCGCCTCATCCTCCACAAGTAATATGTCCGAAGGTTCGTAATCCATGTGCTCAAGTCTCCTTGTCTTTTAAAGTGAAGAAAAACGTGGTCCCTTTCTCTAACTCGGATTCCAGCCAGACTTTGCCGCCATGATGTTCGACAATGCGCTTTACAATTGTCAGCCCAACCCCCGTCCCCTCTCCGATTTTTTTTCCGGATGGCAGCCGTTGAAAAATCTCGAAAATCTTTTGATAATAATTTTTCTCGATACCGATGCCGTTGTCCCGGACGAAAAACACCTTTTGGCCGCCCTGTTCTATGGCCCCCACATCAATCCGTGGCGCCGGATTCTCCTTGCCCATGTATTTAACGGCATTGGACAACAGGTTTTCCATGACCTGGCTCAGTCGTTCTATTTCACCATAAATCAGGGGAAGACCTTTTTCAACGTTTAAGGTAACACCGCTTTCATCGATGTGAGGTTGAAGCGTATTAAGAACTTTTTTTATGAGATCGTCAAATGAAAACTCATATCTCCTCTCCGGCAACCGCCCGATGCGGGAAAGATACAGCAAGTCGTTGATTAAAAGCTCCATCTTTCGGGAAGCATCGCTCATGTAATTAAGGTATTTTTCAGCCTTTTCATCAATCAGATCCCCAAAGTCTTCGCGAAGTGCGCCGATAAACCCCTCGATGGTCACAATCGGCGTCTTTAGATCGTGGGAAACGCTATACACGAAGGTTTCAAGCTCTGTGTTTTTGTCAGCGAGTTCAGCGAGGGTGGCTTCTAACTTTTTTTCATTTTCTATTAATGCCTTTTCCGTGCGTTTACGTTCGCTGACTTCCTGAAGCGCCTGATCTCTGGCTTGCCGATACATTTGCATGCGCTCAAGGAGAAGATGCAGGAGCAATGCGAGGGTTGCTGAGAGGAGAAGGCCAAAACCGAGAACGATCACCTTCCAGGCCGTCCTCGACGGGTAAATGATAGCCTTTGGAACAAGATCCAACGTCCATATTTTACCGGGGAATTGAATCTTCCGAAGCACCCGTAACCCATTTTTTTTCAGCTTGCCGTCGCTCTGTTTTTCATTCGTGTAAACCAGTCGATCCGTTTCGTACAGGCGCACCCAAAAATCCTCGAAGATGTCCTTGGCCAGACAAATATCCACAATGCGTTTAACCTGGAAGACACCGTTCAGATAACCTTGAATCTTGCCGGCATAGACCAGCGGCAAAAATGTATTGTAACCGAGTCCTCCCTGAATAAGCTCCGCACAAGGGGTTACGATACTTTGGTCTGTGTGAAGTATCTGAATTTTTTTTTGCACCCGGGCAACCCGAGGTTCAAAGATCGGTTTGTCGATGACACGTTCATTGCTGCTTTGCGGAAAAACCCATCGAACGACGCCCGCAGGATCAATCCAGTTGATTCCCATAAAGCCGGGATAATGGGAATAAAACATTTCGGCAAACTCAGAAAAACGCTTCTGGCTGAAATCCGGTGGAACCCTTTCAACCCATCGCTCAGCCAGTAATTCAAGAGACGCCATGCGAGCATTCATCAGACCCTCGATACGAATCCGTATCTGCTCTGCAGAAGTTTCCGTGTGTCGCAGGACAAGCTCTTTTTCGTGTCTGTTTTGATTATGCCACAACAGCACCGCAATGCTGCCGAAAATCAAAAATGCGAAAAAAGGGAACAATTTTTTCAAATGCAACATTGAATTCTTTTATTAAGTTTTGAATCTAAATATGATGCTCGCTCAGGATGAAAAACCACATTTTTCAGTATCCTCACATTTCAATATCGACAAAAGTTATTAACAAATTCGACCGGTTTAGTCTACTTTAAAATCTATTTTAAACTGTTCGCCACAATGCCTGATAAAAAAAGGGAGAATGTGTGATTTTCAACCTCTCACCTTTTTCATAAACCGAGTATGAATAAAGATTTAGAAATTTAGCGGCAGCGATTTTCTCACAATTCACTTATGGTGATGAATCATGATACACATGCGCTCGGGTTATCGGCAAAGCATTGTTCAATCCGTTAGAAAAAAGAATCTGGAACAAGCGAGACTCACCATACTTAAACCCGGCGGCTGCACTGTATAAAAATAGTCGCCATTGCCTTACAAACGCGTCATCAAACAATTCCCTTACTCTCGCTACATTTCGTTCGTAATTTTCTGCCCATTTTTCAAGTGTTTTTGCATAGTGCAATCGCAGGTTTTCTACATCTAGAACGGAAAAACCGGTTTTCCCTATCCCGTGTGTGATTTCGTGGAGCGTCGGAAGGTAAGCTCCCGGAAAAACATAATTAAATGTCCAGGGATCAGCCGTTGACGGGGTATCTTTCCCAATTGTATGCAATAGACCCAACCCACCGGTTTTCAATAAATCCAAAACTTTTTGGATAAAGATAGGTATGAATTTTTTCCCCACATGCTCAAACATACCGATGGAAACCACTTTATCGAACTTTCCGCTTAATTGCCGGTAATCCTGATACAAAATCTTAATCTGATCCTGGAGCCCCAATTCCTTAATCATACGGTTGGCATACTTGTACTGATTTTGCGACAATGTATTTCCAACCCCGGTTATCCCGTATTTTTGTGTGGCATAGATAAGCATTCCGCCCCAGCCGCAGCCGATGTCGAGCAGAGATTCGTTGGGTTTAAGTAAAAGTTTACGACAAATATGCTCGTATTTATTTAATTGCGCCTGTTCCAGAGAATCGTCTTCCTTTTTAAAATACGCGCAGGAGTATGCCATGGTTTTGTCAAGATAGAGTGCATAGAATTCATTGCCCCGGTCATAATGGTAAGAGATATTTTGGGGAGTACGCCGCAGCGTATCTCGGTTGAGTAGTGGAAGGATAAAAAATCGATATTTTTGCCAAAAAGGCAAATGATACTCTTCAAAATTAATGGCTAATCCCAGGCGGAGAAGCTCCTTCAAGTCGTTATCTACTTCCAGATCTCCCATCATATATGACTCGCCAAACCCTAAAAAACCTTTTTCGATGATCCTTTTGGCGCAACGTTTGGTTTTCAAGCGTAAGGTTACCCTGGGTAAATTTCCGAAACGTATTACATCGCCATCCCAAAAATTGATGTTAAAGCATGCCTGTGGATCAAAATGATGCATCATCTGAGCTATATTCTTTATAGCTTTTTTCACAACAACTCTCTTTCTTCCCCCCTCGACGTTCACTCGATCACCATGGGATTTGGGCCCATATTGATCGTCTGTTTTAGGCTTAATTTTATAACAATCAGGGCTCTCGGTAAAATACTCGTCAGGGGAACACTTAAATGTTTCCGATGGACTCTCTGTTTGAATCTATAAATTCGTTTAGGGCAGAATAGCCCAGCAAACCTTTTTCAAAGAAGGGAAGCAAAATTATTTTAGGGGTTTCAAATTCTTTTTTAATTTCGGCGGCGGCAATACATAAATATCCGCCATTTCCCGCAATCGCATGGATTGACACCGGTTAATTTCAATTACCACTTTGTCGGCGTACTGAAGAAATGT
>JACKQG010007390.1_pt1 | contig 11084 bp, 15 predicted proteins | sample 8237621 | NCBI WGS metagenome assembly JACKQG01 (sample SAMN15677084, study PRJNA649215) | marine metagenome | biome: marine; feature: Black Sea; material: saline water; isolation source: suspended particulate matter (SPM) from the Black Sea western gyre | collected 2013-06-09/2013-06-10 | depth... | reverse complement strand
TCAGGAGATAGTAAATGCCCTCTATGAGACCCTTTTCACCTTTCTTCCGATCACCCCTAAAACCGCGCAGGTTGAGGAACCCTCAAGAAATATCTCATGGACACAGGAAGCAAATACCGTTCTGGACGCGATCATAGCGAAAACTCCGTTTATCAGCCAGATATCATTAGGCAGGGAGCTGAAGAAAAAAGCCGAGGCACTGGCGGCCAAACAGGGAAAAGATACCGTCACACCCGACCTGCTGCAGATGTTGAAATAGCAGCAAGTGACCAGTCACGAGCGCTTCATTCCGGCTCCTTAATCCTGCAAACGAAGTGCGCTACTCCTTGCTCCTTCATTCACAATTTTGAATTCTGCTGTTTTATTTGTAACATCTCATTCTTCTTGTCGAATTTGGGATAGATAGCATCTGATTTGCTGAATTCCGGCCCTCCCTTTCGACAACAAACTGACAAAAAGCGGCTGGACGATTCTGAAATCAGTCAGGAAGTATTGTTTTCGACATACTTCTTAGGCGAGTTTTTATAGAGAGAGACAGTATTCATGTCCGAAAACATAGATGTACAGGCAACTGTAACCGTTACCTTTCCCGATGGCAGGAATATGTCTATTCCGTCCGGGTCTTCAGGTTACGATATCGCACAATCAATAGGGCACAGCCTCGCCAGGGAGGCTCTCGCGATACGTATCAACGGTGAACTTGCTGATCTTGGAACCGCGGTCACCGATGACGCCACAGTTGAAATCATCACCTTTGATCATCCGGGTGCAACAGGCAAACACATATTCTGGCACAGCGCCAGCCATATCATGGCTCAGGCTATCGAAGAGCTTTTTCCCGGCACGAAGTTCGGCGCCGGACCGGCTGTTGAGCAGGGCTTCTATTACGATATTGCCTCTGAACACCGTTTCAATGAAGAAGATCTGCAAAAGATAGAGCAGCAAATGCTTGACATTTCTAAACGCAGCATCGACATCAGGCGTGAAGAGATGCCCCGAGAAAAAGCCATAGCGTTCTTTTCTGAATCCAGAAAAGATCCCTACAAGGTGGAGATTCTTCAGGACACACTCAAAGAGGCCGATTCAGTGTCGATATACCATCAGGGAGCGTTTGCCGATCTCTGCAGCGGCCCTCACCTGCCGAACACCTCAAAGCTGAAAGCCGTCAAACTGACAAATATTTCAGCATCTTTCTGGAGAGGAGACTCTTCCCGCGAAAGCATGCAGAGAATCTACGGGATAGCGTTTCCTTCCGCCAAACTCCTGAAACAGCATCTCGCCCGGTTAGAGGAAGCCAAAAAACGGGATCATAGAAAACTGGGGGCTGAACTTGAGCTTTTTATGCTCTCTCAGGATGTCGGCAGCGGCTTGCCGATCTGGCTGCCCAAAGGGGCGATCATTCGCAGCGAGCTCGAGGCTTTTCTGAAAGAAGAGCAGAGAAAACGCGGCTATGTTCCTGTCTATACTCCACATATCGGCAATATCGACCTGTACAAACGTTCGGGTCACTATCCCTACTACAGCGACTCACAGTTTCCTCCTCTTACCTACAAGGATGACCTGGGAAGAGAGGAACAGTACCTGCTCAAACCGATGAACTGTCCTCACCATCACCTTATTTACAGTTCACAATTGCGCAGCTACCGTGATTTGCCAATCCGTATGGCGGAATTCGGTACGGTATACCGCCATGAACAGTCAGGTGAACTGAACGGTCTGATCAGGGCGAGAGGCTTTACACAGGACGATTCGCATATATACTGCCGACCAGACCAGCTGGTTGATGAAATCTGCGCTGCCATAGACCTGACCAAATTTGTCTTTACCACACTTGGCTTCGATGATATAGAGGTTCGCCTCTCCCTGCATGACCCGGAGAACCAGGGGAAATACGGCGGAACCGAGGAGGTCTGGAAACAGGCGGAAAAGGATGTCAGGGAGGCTGCTGACCGTATGGAGATCAACTATGTTATCGGTATCGGCGAAGCCAGCTTTTACGGACCGAAAATTGATTTCATTGTACGCGACGCCCTGGGAAGAAAATGGCAGCTCGGCACTGTCCAGGTTGATTACGTCATGCCTGAACGGTTTGATCTTTCCTATATCGGCAGTGATGGAAAACCGCACCGTCCGGTCATTATTCACCGAGCACCGTTTGGTTCGATGGAACGCTTTATCGGAGTTCTCATTGAACATACCGCAGGTAACTTCCCGTTATGGCTTGCTCCTGTTCAGGTAGCTGTTCTGCCGATTACCGAGGAGGTTCACGCCTATGCGGAAAGGGTTCACCAGATGCTGATTGACAATGGCATTCGGGCAGATCTCGATATCCGCAGCGAGAAAATCGGCAAAAAAATACGTGAAGCAGAGGTCGGCAAAATCCCGTATATGGTTATCATCGGCCAGAAGGAAGCTGACTCGGAAGAGATTTCATTGAGACGTCACCGTAAAGGGGATCAAGGCTCATTGACGCTTCAGGCACTCAAAGATATGTTAGTAAAGGAAGTCCGAAACAAATCCTGACCGCACAGCGGGCAAAACATCTGCGTCAGATAACATAAATCACGACTGTATGAGAAAAAAAAGAAGCGCTCCTCAAAAACCAAAAGTAACGTATCGAGTGAACGGGCAGATCAGAGTGCCTGAGGTTAGAGTAGTTTTTAAAGACGGCTCACAGGAGATCATCAAAACAAGCCAGGCAATTAAAATGGCCGAGCAAGAGGGGCTTGATCTCATAGAAGTACAGCCTACAGCCACGCCTCCTGTCTGCAAGATGGACAATTACGGAAAGCTGCAGTACAAACTTGATAAAAACGACAGGGATCGGAAAAAGAAATCGAAACCGACGTCATTAAAAGAGCTCAGGTTTCACCCGAATACCGACAAGCACGATTTTGATTTCAAAGCAGCTCACCTTGAAGAGTTTCTTCGCAAGGGCAACAGGGTTCGCGCAACCGTTGTTTTTCTCGGTCGCTCGATCATTTACAAGGACAAAGGCTATGAACTTGTCGAACGTCTGACCGAACGCCTCAGCACTGTCAGCAACCGCGAAGGCTCCCCCAAATTTGAAGGGAAAAAGCTGTTCGTCTATTTCGAACCTGACAAGAAAAAAATCGAGGTACATGAGAGGATGCTGGCAAAAATGAAGAAGGAACAACAAAACAAAGAAGCGGAAAACTAATTTTTTACCGATAACAAAACGATACGATCATGCCGAAAATGAAATCCCACCGTGGCGCCTGCAAACGGTTTAAAAAAACCGCATCGGGAAGGGTCAAACGTGAGAAAATGTACGGGTCGCACAACCTGGAAAAAAAGAACAGGAAAAGAACGCGACGAATTCACCAGTCTACCCTGGTAGACAAAACCCAGGAAAAGCAGATTAAACGCATGATCCTGGCATAAACACACATTGTAACAACATTAAATCGAGACTACGATGCCAAGAGCTACTAATTCAGTTGCATCACGTGCAAGAAGAAAAAGAATATTAAAGAAGGCTAAAGGTTACTGGGGCTCACGGGGAACGATTCTGACAGTTGCCAAGCATGCCGTTGACAAAGCGGAACAGTATGCCTACCGTGACAGAAGGGTTAAAAAAAGAACCTTCCGTTCTTTGTGGATCATGAGGATTAACGCTGCCGCACGAGAAAACGGCACCAGCTATTCAAGACTGATGGAAGCGATGAACAAGAAAAGTATAGACATCAACCGGAAAGCTCTTGCTGAAATAGCGGTTAAAGATCCAGCCGCTTTCAGCCAGATCGTTAAATCCGCTATGGGCTGAACATTCAGGAGTGATCCAGATTCATGAAGAACCGCATAGAAGCAATAAAACAGCAGATTGATGCGTTCGAGCTCAACAGTGCTGATAAACTGGAGGCTTTCCGTCTCCAGTTTTTGGTTCGTAAAGGAAGTATTGCGGAGCTGTTCAATCAGCTCAAAGAACTTTCCCCTGTTGACCGACCGGAATACGGGCAACGGCTGAATAAGCTGAAAAAGTTTGCAGAAAGCACCTATGAAGAGGCTGAAAAAAAGCTCGATGTACTCGCTTCCGGCAAAGGCAAACAGCATAGAGATCTGACGCTTCCCGGCAGACGACAGTATACCGGTTCGGAACATCCTGTACAGCAGGTACTCGGAGATATGAAACAGATCTTCAAGGCGATGGGCTTTACCATAGCAACCGGTCCTGAACTGGAACTCGACAGCTATAACTTCGACAAGCTCAACTTTCCGTCCAACCACCCGGCACGGGACATGCAGGATACTTTTTTCATCACGAAAAACGGGAAGGATGACGACCTCCTTTTACGCACACATACATCACCTGTGCAGATCAGGGTTATGCTTGACGAAAAACCTCCGATACGGGTCATCTGTCCGGGAAAGGTATACCGTAATGAGGCAATCAGTGCCCGAAGCTACTGTGTATTCCATCAGCTGGAAGGGCTCTATATCGATAAGCGGGTCTCCTTTGCAGACCTGAAGGCCACAATCTATTCATTTGCCAAACAGATGTTCGGCAGTGACGTACAATTGCGTTTCAGACCAAGTTTTTTCCCGTTTACCGAACCATCTGCCGAGGTGGACGTCACCTGTTACCTCTGCGGAGGAAAAGGGTGCCGGGTCTGCAAACAATCCGGATGGCTCGAAATCCTCGGGTGCGGAATGGTACACCCGAACGTGCTCAGAAACTGCTCCATAGATCCTGACGAATATTCAGGATTTGCCTTTGGCATGGGCGTTGACCGGACAGCCCTCTTACGCTACAAAATCGACGACATTCGTCTTCTTTTTGAAAACGACGTAAGAATGCTCGAACAGTTTTCCAGGTAAACAGTCAGACTACCGTTTTTCCAGCTCCCACCACCCTTTCTGTTTCCGGAAAAAACAGTACAAGGGTGGGATGCCTACCGGACGGTAGCTACCTGTCCCTCAAACTCAACGCCCAACTCTCCATAGCATCATTTGCCACGGGATTCGGAGCCTCGAGAAAGGTAATCACAAAGGAGTTTTCCAACTCAGCGACACCTATAGAACGGGGCCTGACCGAGAGAACCAACGGGTTGGGAAGTTCCTTTCCAAAACAGAAAAGAATATTTTTAGCGGCAAGTATCCGGTCGCTCACAACCCCTTCTTTCAGTGACCTGGTATGTGCATAGTGATCGAATATCCCGATATATGCGACAAGCGGATGTTCATCAATTCTGTTGTGTAAAGCGAAGATAATCTCATCGACCGATGTTAATGACGTTTCTGTCTTGTCGATTTCCAGCGTATAGATTGGATACTTTTCCTGAAAAAGAGCTTGCCTCATGATCTCATCCCTGATGTAAATTATGTAATACGTACAGCAGTTTTGCACTGCCGGGATAAAGTACTACGATAAAGGGTATTTTCAGCAAACTATCTGAATAACAGGGAAAAGTATTTGCGGGAGGGATGGGAATGATACTCTATTGACCGGATTCTTTAAAAAGACAGTACCGTACCGGACAGGTACAGAGGCACTCGTCAGCAAAAGAATTGCAATATGCCGTGATGTTTTTCTGCGTAGTATTCTGAACAAACAAAACCTTTTCGCCGTATTCCGCAATCACTTTGCAAAGGTGCCCCTGTTTTCCCTCCAGGCACTTATGGTCATGAGGACAATCACCTGCTTCCTGTTTCGCCTTGAGAAGCAGAGTATCTTTGTTTGTCATCAGCGTGTCAATTCTAAGTTCATTTGGCCCACCAGCACAACATACACCTTTATTACGCCAAACAATATACGCGATTTATTCATATAATCAAAAAAACCGCACAATGACAGCAATATCATTGTGCGGTTTCACATAATCAGACAGCTTCAGGACAAGAGTCTAACTTTCGGCTTCAACAGTAATTTTAAGGGTTGCCGAGACATCCATGAACAGCTTTACCCCTACTTCATAGGCGCCAAGCGTTTTAATAGGAGATTCCAGGCTGATCTTTCGACGATCAACAGAGACCCCCTCATTGCTCAATGCTTCCGCAATATCACCCGAGGTCACGGTTCCGAAAAGCTTCCCTGATTCGCCGGCTTTGGCCAGAACCTTGAGGTTTAACTGCTGCACCTTGTCAGCCACCTCTCGTGCGGCTATTCTCTGCTGTTCGATTTTTCTTGCCTGCTGCTTTCGTTCAGTTTCAAGCGCCTTGAGAGTCCCCTCTGTAGCTCTCAGCGCAATACCCTGAGGAATGAGATAGTTGTTTGCGTAGCCGTTTTTAACATCCACGACTTCACCCGCATCACCCAAAGTTGAAATATCTTTTCTTAAAATGACTTTCACGGCTTTATTTCCTCGTTCAATGAAGTGTTAACAATTATACCAGACAGTCTTATTTGTACTCGTCTGCTACATATGGAATAATGGACAGGAATCTTGCCCATTTAACTGAATGGGTAAGAAGATTCTGCTCTTTCGCGGAGAGCCCTGTGATGCGACGGGGAATTATCTTTCCCTGATCGTTAATAAAGCGTTTGAGTTTTCTTTCGTCGCGATAATCAAAAAATACAACCTGGTTCTTCGATACTTTTTTCTTTGATACCAGTGCATTACTAATCGACTTGTTCATCGATGTGTTTGTACGTCTCTGTTTCATTCTATCGTTATAATTTGACGATGTACTCTTCCCTTATTCGGAAGAAAGATATTTATACTCGTAGACATGGCCTGCACCGTCTCCTCGACTGTTGTGTTCCATGCCGTTTTCGCTGTGGCTATCATCTTCGACAAATCCTGAAATGCCATCTTCGTCCTCATGTTTCTTGCGCTTGTTGAGGAACTGGATTCTACGCGCTTTTATTTCAACAACGGTTCGTGATGAACCATCCTGCGCTTTCCATGTTCTGCTTTGCAGTTCTCCGTCAACAAGAACAGCGGCACTTCTCTTCAGGTTGTCACGACAGCTCTCAGCCAGTTTATTCCATGCGACAACACCAACATAACACACATCTTCCTGCCATTGATGGTTACTGTCCCTGAAACGACGGTTACATGCTATCGAAAAATTTACTACAGGCGTTCCTCCGGAATTTGTCTGGCGAAAGACCGGGTCTTTCGTCAAATTTCCAGCGATGACAACACTGTTGATTTCAGGCATTTTTAACTCAGCCATAACCGTTCCTCCGTTTTATCCAAAAGGTATCGATTCATAGTTATCTGTAGTCATTGTGAAAGGCATTCTATTTCTTCGCAGCAACAGACTCCTCTTGCTGATCCTCTTCACTCTGGTCTTCAGGACTGCCGATCACCACACTGTACTTTTCTACCCTCTTACGCATTTCCAATAAAGGTGTGCTCAAATGCACAATAAGAAACCGCAGGATATTTTCGTTATAACGGAAAGCTGTTTCGATGGCTGCAAGGCCGGAGGGTTCTCCCCGGAACTCTATATGAGCATACGAACCGATTGTCTGCTTGCCGATCGGGTAAGCCATAGTTCTTCTCCCGACCTCAAGCACATTCTCAATGTCACCGCCGTTTTTCGCGATAACATTTCTCACCTCATCCATGGTTGCGGCAATTGCATCATCTTCAAGCCCGCCATTGATGATTACGGTGCACTCGTAAAGTTTTTTTATCTCCATAGCGCAAAGCAACTTAAAAAGATTATGTTTGCTTATACAAATGGTGGGGATCAGGTATTGCGCATCCCTGTCCCTTGGATTCAGGATACCACATGAACACCACTTGCAATTTTGAACCTTAAAGGTAAGGGATTTCAACAAGATTTCCAACAGCTATAAATCCAGCCGCAACACCCTCGTCGCGTCCGGAAAAACAGTACTCACCGCGAGTTCTCAGAGAGCGCAAGAGCGGATATCCAGAATTACCGGAGCATGGTCCGAGCTTTTTTCAGCACTATCAATGCGAACGTCAACCACATCCCCGATAAGCCCTTTCGACAGATAAAAGCAATCAATTCTCCATCCAAGATTTCGTTCACGGGCACCCTTCCAGTATGGCCACCAGGTGAACATGTCTTTTTTGTCAGGAAACCGCTCTCTCATAATATCGTGCAGGCCAATCTCAAGATGCCTGTCAATAGCCGCCCTTTCTTCAGGACGAAGCCCGACTATACCGGGCTTGTTCTGGGAGTGATGTACATCGAGATCTGTGTGGGCCACATTGATATCTCCGGTATGTATCACCTGCCTTCCCTCCCGCAGAAGTTCAAGAATATAGGTGCCCAGGTCTGAAAGATAACCGAGTTTTACCGCGTAGTGTGCATCTCCATCGCCTCTCGGGACATAGGTTCCGATAACACTGAGGTTACTGCCATGAAGGACGACTGTCCGGTTTTCGCAGTCAAACTCCGGTATTTCAAGGCGGCACTCGCCACAAAGCCCTTCTTTAAGAAGAAGGCCGACCCCGCTGTAACCCTTCCTGAATGCCGAGCCGTTCCAGTATTTTTTATATCCCTGCATCGCCACTATCTCTTCGGGAATATCCTTCTCCTGTGCCTTGAGTTCTTCGAGCACCAAAATATCCGGTTTTTTCCGGTCGATCCATCCGAGCAAACTGTCCCTGCGCGCACGGATGCCGTTGATGTTCCAGCTTGCTATCCTCATAAACTGTCTCGTTTCAGGTTTTCCTTTTTGAAATAATCCGAAATCTTTTCCGATACCGACGTTTCCGATATATCCATCATACACCTGAAATGTCCTTTCGGACAACGATCTCTGCCGATATGCGAACAGGGTCTGCAGGATAAATTACGGACTTCGAAAAGTGAATAGGGGGCGTTGTAAGGAAGAAAACCGAACTCAGCCACCGAAGAGCCGAAAAGCACGAACAGCTGTTTTCCGAAAGAGGACGCGACATGCATTAGCCCAGTGTCGTTGCTCAACACTGCATCACAGCTCTCCAGAACCGCCGCCGAACGGGTTAGAGATGTCTTTCCGGCGAGATTCACAACGCTTGATGCCGTACCGGAAGAAAGAGCAGCAATGATTTCCTCTGCATGGCGAACATCTTCAGTTCCTCCGAGCAGAAAAAATTGCAGCCGGTGTCTCCGGCCCAACAACTCAATAATCGAGGCAAATCTGAGTGGGGGATAACGCTTGGTCAGATGGTTAGCCCCAAAACAAACCGCGAGCCGGTACTCGTCTCCGGCATTGAAAGATGCTGCAAAGCCGCGGTCATCTTCGGAAAGCCAAAGCTCACAGCCCATACCGTCGCACCCTTTACCGTTCCATGGTATGGAAGCCATATATCTCTCGACAACAGAATCGGGTGCTCTGAAGAGATTGAGGCCTGTTCGGACAAGCAGCAGTTTTTTCCAGTTCATTTTGTGATAACGACACACCGCATCACAGGAAATGTTCTTCAAAATTTTGCGAGAACGCAGGTTGTTCTGCAGATCGACAACCATATCGTAATGCCCATCCGGAGGAGAAGCAGTGGTGTAGACGGTGTTCAGATAAGGGGAAGCGTTCAAAAGGGAAGCAAAAGGCGGCTTGATACAGTAGTCGATAACCGCATCAGGGTATGCGGCGCGTAAACGGCGAAGGACAGGAGTCGTCAACACAATATCTCCAATGGAGCTCAACCTGATTACCAGGATTTTCCCGATCTCCTGATTTTTTTCCGGACGCAAAGCCATTCAGGACCAGAATTCCCACCATGCCTTGCGTTTTGCAGTATCCTCAGGCATTGAAGTTTGCAGCATGGCGATATTGTCGGCGATCATTTTCTGAAGCCTCTCCTTGTCATCTATCTCTCCTTTCCGTTCAGCCACCATCTCATCTGCCATTCTGAAAGCTTTCAGCGCATCTGAGGAACGGCCTGTACCGGCGAGTCCGACAGCACGATTTACAACGGCTGCGATCCAGAGCTTTCCCTCATCCTGGTGCAGCTCGCCGCGCCGGTTGAAATAGTGCAGTGCATTGTCGGCCGAAAGAAGGCATTCATCATAACGCCCGAGCTTTGCAAAAGCCCCTGAAAGTCCGGCATGACAAAGAGCATCGAAACCGTCATGATCGAAAACCTCCTCTTCAGGGATCGTACGCGTCACATCCATCGCTTTCCGATATTCGGCAACCGCCTCTTCAAAAGCTTCTTCCTTCAGTCTTTTCTCTCCTTCACTCAGGGCCATGTAAGCCTGAGCGACCTGTTTGAGTGGTTTCATAAAAAACTTTCATTTAGTCGTGAACGCCGAGGCATCGTTATGAAGAAAAGTGTCAAGTTTTTCGGGAATTTCAGGACGACCGAGCTGATTGAGTGCTGTTCCGATAATTTTTGCTTTCAGAATAAGCTTTTTATCCTTTTCCCGAAAAATGTCCTGATAAAACGCGAATTTCAGCTTTGATTCCCTCACCATATTCAGCCCGACAATAAATCCGTCACCGCTCTCAAGCGGATATTTGTAATCGAGTTCGGCTCTTACGACTACAAGGTTTATTCCTTCCTGTGCGTACATCTTGAAATCCATCCCGACCGACTTCAGATATTCATGGCGCGCATGCTCGAGATAGTTCTGATACACGCTGTTATTGACAATCCCCTGCATGTCGCACTCGTAATCGCGTACCGACATCGGGAGAGTATATGCATAATCCTGCATGGAATAACAGATAGATAATTATTGAAAGATCATGGTAATTCGCCTCAGCTTTCTCCCGGCCCGGCAATCACCGACCTTACAAGGCGGTGTTCATAACAATTATCCGGGGCAACAACGGCAATGCCGCTTGCAGCTGTTGGGCGAATCACGACAAAACCTGTTGCTTTGTTAACCGCTTGCATAACCATTTCCGTACAGTACAAACGTTCCTGTTCGGAGAGATCGAAAGATGTATCGAAGGATACCCCAAGATAGTTTCGGGCATTGTGTGCTATTTTTTGCCTTACAGGGCCTGATACCGCCAGCCGATAAACAGCATAGTCCGAAGAGGCCTCAAGAAAGGCTCCCAGAGGGGCACAGGTTACTTTCCCCACTCCGGGCAGCTCTGCGGCAGCCGCATGAATGACATAGAACGCACCCTCCTCCCGAACAACAATGGCGGCGTGAGAAAACGTTTTGGCCCGCAGGGAAACAGCCCGAAAAAATTGAGAGCA
>JACKQG010007389.1_pt1 | contig 11086 bp, 8 predicted proteins | sample 8237621 | NCBI WGS metagenome assembly JACKQG01 (sample SAMN15677084, study PRJNA649215) | marine metagenome | biome: marine; feature: Black Sea; material: saline water; isolation source: suspended particulate matter (SPM) from the Black Sea western gyre | collected 2013-06-09/2013-06-10 | depth... | reverse complement strand
GTGGGGGGAGATCGTTGACTACCGCGCCCCTATCCGGGCGAAGGTCTGCTCATCTTTGAAAACCGACCATATCATAGCACACTCGCAAATGTGTGTCAAGAATGGACAGGGATGGCGAAAGCGAGTATAATCATTTGGTTGGAGAAGTGGGGCTCGACTGACCTGGTAGGGCTGAACGAAAACAGATCTTCACCAGACAGACCACCCGGAAGCGCCGGACATGCCGCAAGAGAACAACCCCTACCACATCTGCACCTGGGAACCGGACGTGGATTGCGTGCATTGCGAGAATCAGGGCCGCTTGCTCTGCCGCATGCACTGGGCCGACCTGATCCAGTTCATGCTGCTGGCCTTCAACGTGTTCATCCCGGCGGTGCTGGGCATGATCTTGGGCGGGCACGCGGTCCACCTCATCGGCTACGCCGCCTTCTGGGTCTTCTTCTTCGGCTTCTTCGAGATCCGCATCCTGTGCAGCCATTGCCCGTTCTACGCCGAGGAGGGCTTCGTCCTGCACTGCCCGGCCAACTACGGCCTGCCCAAGTTCTGGCGATACCGTCCGGAGCCAATGCAGCGGTGGGAGAAGGTGGCCCTGTTGGTATGCTTCGTCATTCTCTTCGGCTACCCGCTCCCGTTCCTGATCCTGGGACGCCAGTGGGTGCTGCTGTCCATCACCTCCTACGCCGCGCTGCTCTGGCTCTTCGTCATGCAGAAGAACGTCTGCAGCAGGTGCGTGAACTTCTCCTGTCCGCTGAACCGCGTGCCCAGGCAGGTTGTGGACGGCTACCTGCGGCGCAACCAGGTCATGCGGGAAGCCTGGGAAGCGAGCGGCTACCAGCTCAGCGGACACGACAGAGAGAGAATCCATGCCTGAATTCAAACTCATATCCGACTTCCAACCGACGGGCGACCAGCCGCAGGCCCTCAAGGAACTGGTCGCCGGCCTGAAGAAGGAGTACAAACATCAGACGCTCCTCGGGGCGACCGGCACGGGCAAAACCTACGTCATGGCCAAAGTCATCGAAGCCGTGCAGCGCCCCACGCTGGTCATGGCCCACAACAAAACCCTGGCCGCGCAGCTCTACAGCGAGTTCCGCGAGTTCTTCCCCCACAACGCCGTGGAGTACTTCGTCAGCTACTACGATTACTACCAGCCGGAAGCGTACCTGCCCAAGACCGACACCTACATCGAAAAGGACGCCGCCATCAACCAGGAGATTGACCGCCTGCGGCTGGCGGCCACCTCGTCCCTCTTCAGCCGCCGCGACGTGGTCATCGTGGCCTCCGTCTCCTGTATCTACAGCCTGGGCAGCCCGCAGGACTACGGCCGCGTGGTGGTCAACCTGCGCCGGGGCGATACCATGCGCCGCGACAAGGTGCTGCGCCACCTGGTGGACATCTACTACGAACGCAACGACATGCTGCTGGCCCGCGGCAAGTTCCGCGTGCGCGGCGACACCCTGGAGGTGATGCCCGCCTACGGCGAGATGGCCTACCGCGTGGAGTTCTGGGGCGACCAGATCGAGCGCATCACCGAAGTGGACCCGCTGACGGGAGAGGTGCTGGCCGAGCACGGACAGCTCGACATCTTCCCCGCCAAGCACTTCATCACGCCGGCCGACCAGATGGCCGAGGCGCTGGAGGAGATCGAGGCGGAACTGGAGGAGCATCTCAAAGCGCTGCGAGACCAGGACAAGCTGCTGGAAGCGCAGCGGCTGGAACAGCGCACCCACTACGACCTGGAGATGCTGCGGGAGGTCGGCTACTGCTCCGGCATCGAGAACTACAGCCGCCACCTGTCTCGCCGGCCGCCCGGCTCCCGCCCCTGGGTGCTGTTGGACTACTTCCCCAACGACTATCTGACGATCATTGACGAATCGCACATGACCATCCCCCAGATTCGGGGCATGTACCGTGGCGACCTCTCCCGCAAGGGGGTGCTGGTGGAGTATGGCTTCCGGCTGCCCTCGGCGATGGACAACCGCCCGCTGCGCTTCGACGAGTTCGAGGAGATGGTCAATCAGGTCGTCTATACCACGGCCACGCCGGGACCCTACGAGCGGGAGCATTCGGCGCAGATCGTGGAACAGATCATCCGCCCCACAGGGCTGGTCGACCCGCAGGTGCACGTGCGCCCCACCAAAGGGCAGATTGACGACCTGCTGGGGGAGATCCGCCGCCGCGTGGCGCGGGGCGAGCGCGTCCTGGTCACCACGCTCACCAAGCGCATGGCCGAGGATCTGGCCGACTACCTGGCCGAACTGGAGGTGCGGGTGCACTACCTGCACTCCGAGATCCAGACCCTGGAGCGGGTGGAGATCCTGCGCGATCTGCGGTTGGGGGTCTACGACGTGGTCGTGGGCATCAACCTGCTGCGGGAGGGGCTGGACCTGCCGGAGGTCAGCCTGGTGGCCATCCTCGACGCCGACAAAGAGGGCTTCCTGCGCTCCGACACGGCGCTGATCCAGACCATCGGCCGGGCGGCGCGGCACGTACACGGCACGGCCATCATGTACGCCGACAAGATGACCGGCTCCATGAGCCGGGCCCTCGAGGAGACCAACCGGCGGCGGCACAAACAGGAGACGCACAACCTTGCCCACAACATCGTGCCCACCAGCATCGTTAAGTCGGTGCGCGATCTGACCGACCGCGTGCGCACGCTGGGCGAGGAGAGGGTGCCCTACGAGGTCGAGGGCGGAAAGCCACTGCCGCTGTCGGCGCTGCCCCCGGACGAGCTGGTGCGGCTGATCAAGCAACTGGAAAAGGAGATGAAGGCGGCAGCGGAAACGTTGGAGTTCGAGAAGGCCGCCGTGCTGCGGGATCAGATCATCGAGCTGCGCCGGGCTCAGGAGGCCCGAGACACTCGCCCCGCCTGGGAGAAACTGCGCGCGCCCAAGCCGTCTGCCTGATTCAAGGTGCAACAAGGTGCAACGCACCTCCCAGGTGCGTTGCACCTTCTCTGCCTGATTTGACATCATAACATTATGGTGCTATAATGTATACATCATAATGTAGGTCAAGGTGAGACGAGATGAAACGCACGCAAATCTACCTGCCAGAGGAACTCCACGAAGCCGTGAGACGCATCTCCTTCGAACAGCGCAAGTCCATGGCCCAGGTAATGCGCGAGGCGGTAGCCGCCTACGTGGTCGAGGAGCGGGCCCACGCGCCTTCCCCGGTAAACGGAGACGAGATAGACGACGACTTCGAAATCGAGCCTATCTCCGAGGAAGACCTCACGCCGGAGGAGTTGGCGGAGCTGAAAAAGAACCCCCTCTACCACATCATCGGCATGGTCTCCAGCGGCCTCACTGACCTTTCCGAGAATCACGACACCTACGCTGTCAGGGATCGGCATTGAAAACGCTCTTTGTGGACACCAGCGCCTGGCTAGCTGTTGTGGATAACACCGATACGTACCATCGGGTGGCCAAGCATTACTACCTGGGATCCATCAAGCGCAAGGCATCGTTGGTCACATCCAGCGACCTCTTGACCGAGACGTACACCCGACTGCGCTACACGACAGGTCACCGCGACGCTGTTCGATTCCATGGCATGATCGAGATGGCGCAACAGCAAGGGTTTCTACGGGTCGTCTGGGTGGACGAGGAAATCGCCGCTGAAGCGTGGGACCTCTTCGAGCGCTACGATGACCAGCTCTTCTCATTCCAGGACTGCACCAGTTTCGTCATTGCGCGGCGGCTGGACAGCCAAGACGTGTTCGCCTTTGATGAGGACTTCAGCGTTATGGGCTTCCGCGTGTGGCCGCGCCAGGGCGCACGCGGTGTTGATCGAGATTTGACAAAATAGAACATCTGTGCTATCATTAGCGTGGAGCGATTCGGCCCTCAGGAGACGACCATGGTTACAGCATACGACACCAAAGATATCCAGGTTCTGGACTATCCAGAGAACATCCAGCGCCGGCCGGGCATGTACGTCGGTGGCACGGGCCTGGACGCCCTGCACCACCTGGTCTACGAGCTGATTGACAACGCCGTGGACGAGGCCCTGGCCGGGGCTTGCACGAACATCGGCGTGAACATCCACCCCGACGGCTCGCTCACCATCACCGACGACGGGCGCGGCATTCCCACCGGGATGCACGCCGAAAAAGGGCGGTCTACGCTGGAACTGGTCTTCACCGAGTTGCACAGCGGCGGCAAGTTCAAGGAGGGCAGCTATTCGACCAGCGGCGGCCTGCACGGCGTGGGCATCAAGGCCACCAACGCCCTGTCGGAGTGGTTGGAGGTGCGGGTGCGCCGCGATGGCGTGATCTACTTCCAGCGCCACGAAAATGGCCTGCCTGTCGCCCCTGTTCACATTCTGGACCCGCACAGCCAGATGCCCCTTGCCGAGGTCGGTCAGAAAGGCGAAGCCACGGCCATCAAGGCCCATGCCGACAAGAAGCTGGGCACCGGCACCCAGATCACCCTCAAGCCCAGCTCCCGTTTCATGGACACCACCGACTTCGACTTCGATGCCATGGCTCGGCGCTTGCAGGTCATCGCCTTTCTCCTGCCGGGGGTGACCGTGGAATTCACCGATCAGCGCCGCAAGAAGACCCGCCAGAAGCGTTTCCGCTACGACGGCGGCCTGGTCGAGTACGTGAAATGGCTCAACGAGGCACGCCGGCCCATCCACCGCACGCCCATGGAGGTCACCGGAGAACAGGACGGGGTGGCCGTGGAGGCCGTGTTCCAGTGGCACACCAGCGTGGACGACAGCGAGATCGTCAGCTTCGTCAACACCATTCCCACCTCCGACGGCGGCAAGCACGTGGCCGGTTTCAAGAGCGCCGTCACCAAAGCCATCAACCAGTTCGCGTCGGAGAAGAAGCTGGGCAAAGACAAAGGCGAAGCCAGCATCCGCGGCAGCGACACCCTGGCCGGGCTGACGGCCGTGCTCAAGCTCTCCATGCAAGACCCCCACTTCACCAGCCAGACCAAGACGCAGTTGGCCAGCGACAGCGTGCAGGGCATCGTCCACAGCATCGTCTACGAGGGGTTGCTGGAGCAACTGCGCAAGAAGATCTCCCTGGGCAAGACTATCGTCCAGCAAGCGCAGGCCGCGGCCCAGGCGCGAGTGGCAGCCAGCAAGGCCCGCTCCCTGGTCATCCGCCGCAGCGTGTTGGACGCCACCGATTCAGGCCTGCCCGGCAAGCTGGCCGACGTGAGCAAAGGCACGCCCACGGAGCAGACGGTGCTCTACATCGTCGAGGGCGACAGCGCCGGCGGTTCGTGCAAGATGGCCCGCGACCGGCGCTACCACGCCATCCTGCCGCTGCGGGGCAAGCCCCTCAACGTGGAAGGGGTCAAGCTGACCCGCTTGCTGAGCAACAACGAGATCAGGGCCGTCATCGCCGCCGTCGGCGGTGGCGTGGGCAGCGATTTCAGCGTTGAGGACATGCGCTACGGCGGCGTGGCCATCCTGGTGGATGCCGACGTGGACGGCGACCATATCCGCACCCTGCTCTACACCCTGTTCTGGCGCTACATGCGCCCCATGATCGAGTCTGGCCGGCTCTACGTGGCCGTGGCGCCGCTGTACCTGCTGCGCAAGGGCAAACAAGCCCGTTACGTTTACTCAGACCGGGAGCGGGACGCCGTCCTGGAGAAGTGGGGCTCCAATGGTACGACCAGCCAACGCTACAAGGGTTTGGGCGAGATGAACCCCGAACAACTGCGCGAAACGGTCTTTCAGGTAGACGACGGCGGCCCCTTCACCGGCAGCCTGCGGCGGGTGACGGTGGAGGACGTCCACCACGCCAATCAGCTCATCAGCACGCTGATGGGCAAATCGGCCCGTCATCGCCGAACCTGGCTGCTGGAACGCTGGAGCCAAGAAGATGCCGGTGAAAACGGGAACGGGGAAGAAGTGGAAGAGGTAACAGAGAATGCTGACTGAGACGATCTCCCTGACCACAGATCTGGAGCAGGCGTACTTTCAGTACGCCGTGGAGACGATCACCGAGCGCGCGCTGCCCCGCGTGGAGGATGGGCTCAAGCCGGTGCAGCGGCGTATCCTCTACGCCATGCACGACATGGGGCTGCGCCACGACCGGCCGCACCGCAAATCGGCCCGCGTGGTCGGTGAGTGCTTGGGCAAGTACCATCCGCACGGCGATCAATCGGTCTACATGGCCATGATCCGCATGGGGCAGGACTTCGCCATGGGCCAGCCTTTGGTGGATGGCCAGGGCAACTTCGGCAGCATTGACGGCGACAGCCCGGCGGCCATGCGCTACACGGAAGCGCGGCTGGCCGAGATCGCCAGCCACATGCTCCTGGACATTGACCAGGACACCGTGGACTTCGCGGACAACTTCGACGGCAGCCTGCAGGAGCCCATCATCCTGCCGGCCGCCTTGCCCAACTTGTTGATCAATGGCGCCATGGGCATTGCCGTGGGCATGGCCACCAACATCCCCCCGCACAATCTGGGCGAGGTGTGCGATGCCGTGGTCTACGTGGCCGAACGCTGGCGACAGCGGGATAAGATCAGCGTGGACGAGCTGATGAAGATCATTCCCGGCCCCGACTTCCCCACCGGCGGCGTGATCTACCGCTATCGGGACGACCCTTCAGGCGAAGAGAAGATGGACACCATCCGCGCCGCCTACGAGACCGGACGGAGCCGCATCATCACCCAGGCGCGGATGGACATGGAAGACATCGGCGGCGGCAAGGTCAACATCGTGGTCACCGAACTGCCCTACGCCGTGCAGAAGTCCACCGTGCTGGAGCGCATCGCCCGCGAGGTGCGTGACGGCAGGATCAGCGGCGTCACCGATCTGCGCGACGAATCGGACCACGAGGGCATGCGGGCCATCATCGAGGTCAGCCGCGTGGCCGATCCCCGCGAGGTGCTGGAGAGCCTCCTCAGCCACAGCCAACTGCGGGAGACCTTCGGAGTCAATGCTCTGGCCTTGGTTGCCGAGCAGGTCAACGGCGAGACCATCGTGCGCCCGCAAAGACTGAGCCTGCGGGAGATGCTGGTCCATTTCGTCGAGCACCGCCTGAACGTCATCGTGCGCCGCAGCCGCTACGAGTTGGCGAAACGCGAAGCTCGGCTGCACATCGTCGAGGGCGTGCTGAAAGCGCTGGACGTCATTGACGAGGTCATTGATACCATCCGCCGCAGCCGCACCGCCGAGACGGCGGAAAGAAACCTCATCAGCTCCTTCAAGTTCACACAACTTCAGGCCCAGGCCATCATGGCCATGCAGTTACGACGGCTGGCGGCCCTGGAGCGCCGCAAGCTGGCCGACGAGGAAAAGGAACTCAAGGCCCGCATCAAGTATCTGCAGGGGTTGCTACGCTCGCAGGCCCGCCGGTTGGAGGTCATGGTCGAGGAGACGCAGGCGATCAAGGAGAAGTTCGCTGAACCGCGCCGGACGGTGATCCTGACCGACGAAAAGCCCCAAGACAGCATTGTGACCGAGGCCGACCTGGCCGTGCCCGAAGAACCGCAGATGATCGTGGTCACCAGCCAGGGCGTGCAACGACACGATGTCAGCCGTTTCGGCTACCGTGTGCGGCCGGGGACGACCAGCCGAGCCGTGGAAGCCCACCTCTTGTATCTGCAAAGCGAACCGCAGGATACCGTCGTGCTGATCTCCGACCGGGGACGGGCCTGGTGGGGGACGGTGGGCCGGTTGCCGCGATCGGCCAGTTTTGAGGAATTGGGGCTGAGCAAAGGCGAGCAGGTCGTCGGACTGGGCATCCTTTCCGGCCAGTGCTGCCTGGTGCTGGGCACACGCCAGGGCCAGGTCAAGCGGGTCACAGCCGAGGACGTCAGGGCCACCGCCGAGGCCTCCTGGGCCACGGTGATCGGGCTGGCCGGGAAAGATGACGGGGTGCTCTTCGCTGGCGTCGGCGGCGAGCAAGCCCAGGTCATGTTCTTCGGCAGCGGTAGAGCCATCCGTTTCGCCGCCAGCACAGTCAACCCCCAGGCCACCCCCTCGGCCAGGGGCGTGGCGGGCATCAAGGTGCGCAAGGGAGATCGGTTGCTGAGCGGCGCGGTGGTCAGTGATCCCCAGGCCGATCTGGGCGTGGTCGTGGTCAGCAAGAAGGGCTACGTCAAGCGAATGCCGTTGAAGGAGTTTCCGGTGAAAGGTCGGGCCGGTCAGGGCACGTTGCTGCTCAACCAGACCCAGGCGACCGGGCCGCTGGTGGCGGTGGGCGCCGGGCCATTGAAGGGATCGGTGGACTTGATTTCTGCCGACGGCAAGCGGCAGCGCTTGGCCGACGTGCCAGAGACGAACCGCGCCAATCGCGGCAAAAAGCTGGTCGAGTTGGACGACGTGGCCGCAGTCGCCGTGCTGTAATTGTCTGTGTTCCTCACCTCTTTCGCGCTCCTCCCCTGCGGGGGAGGAGCGTTTTTGCTCGTAGTGACGACTTCAATCCTTCGGTGCGGGGAAAAAGCGACTGAAGTCGCTACTACGAATCCACACCTTGTGGTTGAGTGCGGATCTCTCCAAGATGTAGAGATGTAGGGTGCAAAGGGTCGCCAGAATCCCGTCGCGAATTCTGCGGCGGCAAAATAGCCCCTTTGACCGAGTTGTGCTATAATCCTCGCCGGTCTGGAACAGATCGCTTCAAACAGCAATATCTATCGAAGGGGAGAAGAGACGACGTGAAAGTCACTAGCGAGGAACTACCGGATCGTCAGGTCGCGCTGACGGTGGAAGTGGAAGAGGAACGCGCACAGCGAGCGCTGCAGCAGACTGCCCGCCGCCTGTCCAAACGGTTGCGTATTCCCGGCTTCCGTCCCGGGAAAGCACCCTTCCCCATCGTCGTACGCACTGTGGGAGAAGACCATCTGCGCGCCGAGGCCTTTGAAGCCATCGGGCAGCAGCTCTACGAGGAAGCGCTGAAAGAGGCAGAGGTCGAAGCCTATGCCCAGGGCACACTGGAGGAGGTGCAGTGGGACCCGCTCACCTTCAAGGTGACCGTGCCCCTGCCGCCGCGGGTGGAGTTGGGTGACTACCACGCCCTGCGCGTGGCGGCCGACCCCATCCTCGTGCTGGACGAGGAGGTAGACGAGGCGCTGCAACAACTGCGGGAGCGTCATGTAGAGTGGGCGCCGGTGGATCGGGCTGCCGCCTACGAGGACATGCTGGTCATGGACATTGTGGGCCGCGTGGGCGAGGAAGAGATCATGAATCACCAGAACTGGGAGCGGGTGCTGCGGGAGGAAAGCGGCGGCTCGCTGCCCGGGTTCGATGATGCTTTGCTGGGCCTGAAGGCCGGGGACAACCACAGCTTCGACCTGGCCTACGCCGAAGGCTCCAGCCGGGCCGGCGAAACGGTCCACTTCGAGGTCACCCTGCACGGCGTGAAGGCCAGGGAACTGCCGCCGCTGGACGATGAGTTCGCCCAGACCGTCGGCGAGGAAAATGAGACGCTGGAGGCGCTGCGCGAGGCCGTTCGAGAGAATCTGCGGGCGCAGCGCGAGGCGGAATCGGACTACGAGGGCAAGGTCCTGGATGTCCTGGTAGAGCAGGGACGGATCGAATTCCCGCCGCTGATACTGGAGGGAGAGCTCGATGACCTGCTGGAAGACCACGACCGGCTGCTGCGGCAGCAGGGGATGCCTCTGGACGACTGGCTGCGCGTGAGCGGCAAGAGCAAGGAAGCCTATCGGGAGGAGCAGCGGCCCCAGGCGGAGCGGCGGCTGAAGCGCAGCCTGGCGCTGAGCAAGCTCGTCGAACAAGAGGAGCTGACCGTCAAAGACGATGACGTGGACGAGGAGATCGAGCGCCGCGTGGCGGCCCAACCAGACGCCGTCGCCGAGCGGGTGCGGGGGCTGTTCGATTCGCCCAACGGGCGGCAGATGCTGCGCAAGGACCTCCTGACCCGCAAGGCGCTGCTGCGGCTGCTAACCATTGCCAGAGGGGAATTAGAGTTCGGGGTTCGGGGTTCGGAGTTCGACGCCGAACACCAAACGCCGAACTCCGAACTCCAAACACCGAACGTGTGAAGTGGAGGTTTCAGATGAGAGCAGAGTCGTTGATACCGATGGTTATCGAGAGCACCGGGCGGGGCGAGCGAGCCTATGACATCTACTCGCTGTTGTTGAAGGAACGCATCGTCTTCCTGGGCACGCCCATCACCGACCAGGTCGCCAACCTGATCGTCGCCCAGCTCCTTTTCCTGGACCGGGAAGACCCGGAACGAGAGATCAGCCTGTACATCAACTCGCCCGGTGGCAACATTTACCCGGGCCTGGCCATCTACGATACTATGCAGCTTCTGCGAGCGCCGGTCTCCACCATCGCCGTGGGCTGGACGGCCAGCATGGGCACAGTGCTGCTGTCGGCGGGACGCAAAGGGCATCGCTACGCCCTGCCGCACACCACCATCCACATGCACCCCGCGGGCGGTCAGGCGCGGGGCTACGCGCCCGACGTGGAGATCCAGCTCAACGAGCTGCTGCGCATGCAGCGGCTGGTGCAGACGCTCCTGGCCAAACAGACGGGCCAGCCCATCGAGCGCATCGCCAAGGACTTCGACCGCGACTACTTCATGGACGCCAAGGGCGCCGTGGAATACGGCATCATTGACGAGGTTCTCGGCGAGCCGGTGGCGACGATGGAGGAACTGCGGGGAGAGACAGCTAGCAAGAGAGGGAAAGAGGCCAAAAGCGGAGAAGAATAGCTTCTCTTCGAGGCGGACCTTCGCCGCTGGATCGAATATGGTCCAGGGGGAGATGGCGGACTGCTTGCCCTTAGCAGAGGCAGATCGCTCCCCCTCAACCCTTGCCCCCGTGTGCTGCACCCCCTCCACCTCTCAGTGAGATGGAGGGGGTGTGCTTTTTCAACACCACCGAGGCACCGCAAGACCACCAGAGACCCCTGCCGCACATCCACCAGACGGAGAGATTATGCAATTTCGCCGACGAGTGGTATAATACCTGCCAGATGGGAGAGAGGCCAGATGGGGGCCTTGCCAGATGGGAGGGAGTTGCACTCCCGACCGCAGGCTCGGAGTGCAACTCCTCGCCATCCATTATCCCGACCGCAGGTGCTGGCTGACGGTGCTCCAGAGCGCTGGACTAAGGTCCAGCGCGAGCTGATCAG
>JACKQG010007388.1_pt1 | contig 11086 bp, 11 predicted proteins | sample 8237621 | NCBI WGS metagenome assembly JACKQG01 (sample SAMN15677084, study PRJNA649215) | marine metagenome | biome: marine; feature: Black Sea; material: saline water; isolation source: suspended particulate matter (SPM) from the Black Sea western gyre | collected 2013-06-09/2013-06-10 | depth... | reverse complement strand
GGCACTCCAGCCCTCGGACGAGATGTCCATGGGCGAGGTGTGCGAGCGCCTGGATGGCGCTCGGGCGGCAGGCGAAGGCAAGCAGGAACCGCTAGACGGGTGTGAAGGCGCGGCTTGCTACCAGCGCCGGCGTGTGGCTGGAGCGCACGACGCGTTGCAGGTTGGAGCCAAGGTGCAGTTTGGCGAAGTCGGCGGCCTCGCCGCGCTTGCCGACAACGATCAGATCGGCGTCCGTTTCGAACTCCTGGATGGTTTCCAGGATGTCGCCGTTACGAAGCCTGGTGGAAACCTCCTTGATGCCAGCGGTGTGCAGGCGTTCCTTGGCTTCCTCCAGGATCATCCGGCCCCGCTTCTGTGACAGCTTGGCCTTTTGCGCATCCAGATCGGCCAGTTCTTCCAGCAGCGCCGTTCGCGCGCCGAGCCCGATGTTGCCGCTCAGGTTGGCCGGTTCACTGGACACGTCGCGGCGGCCAAGAACATGCAGGATTTCAACGGACGCGTCGGTGCGCCCGGCGACCCATGCGGTGTGCTCACAGACGCTTTCAGAATAGTCCGATCCGTCGATCAGGGCGATAAGTTTGGTCATGGCTCTTCCTCAGTGTCCCATAAGGCGCTCCAGCGCGCCCGGTTTATCGTGTATGGCAAGTTCATCGACGATGGTCTCGCTCGCTTCATTCAGGCCGATGGTCTCGACGTCGGCGCCTTCGCGGCGGAATTTCAGGATCACCGAATCGAGTGCGGCGACGCTGGAAATATCCCAGATATGCGCGCGGCTGACGTCGATGGTGACTTTTTCCAGGGCTTCCTTGAAGTCGAAGGCGGCGGTGAATTCAGACGCCGACGCGAAGAACAGCTGTCCTTCGATCAGGTACGTGCGCGCCGTGCCGTCGTCCGACAGCGAGGAGGTGACGCGGAAGATCTGGGCGATCTTCCACGAGAAGAATATCCCCGACAGCAAAACCCCGACAAGCACGCCGATGGCCAGGTTGTGGGTGGCGACGACGCCGATGACGGTGGCCACCATGACGAGGCTTGAGGAGCGCGGGTGGGTCTTGAGGTCCTTGATCGACGACCAGCTGAAGGTACCGATCGAAACCATGATCATAATGGCGACCAGCGCCGCCATGGGAATGCCTTTGACCCAATCGCCCAGCACCACGATCATGAACAGCAGGAAGACGCCGGCGCAAAACGTCGAAAGCCGCCCCCGGCCGCCGGATTTAACATTGATAATCGACTGGCCGATCATCGCGCACCCGGCCATGCCGCCGATGAAGCCGGTCGCCGTGTTGGCGATGCCCTGGCCGATGCATTCGCGGTTCTTGTTGCTGGTGGTGTCGGTCAGGTCGTCGACGATGGTCGCCGTCATCAGCGATTCCAGCAGGCCGACCGCCGCCACGGCCGCCGAATAGGGAAGGATAATCAACAGGGTATCGAGATTGAGCGGTATTTCCGGGATCAGGAACACCGGCAATGTAGAGGGCAGTTCCCCCATGTCGCCGACGGTGCGCACATCGAGGCCGAGCACCATGGCGATAGCGGTCAGGCCGATGATGCAGATCAACGGTGACGGCACGGCTTTGGTCAGGTACGGGAACAGGTAGATGATGGCGAGTCCACCCGCGACCATCAGGTAGGTCAGGGATGGCACGTTAATCAGTTCCGGCAGTTGCGCCATGAAAATCAGGATGGCCAGCGCATTGACGAAGCCCGTCATCACCGAGCGCGAGACGAATCGCATGACGTTGCCCAGCCGAAGGGCGCCGGCGATGATCTGCAGCAGGCCTGCGAGCACCGTCGTCGCCAACAGGTATTGCAGTCCATGATCCTTGACCAGCGTCACCATCAGGACGGCGGTGGCGGCGGTGGCGGCGGAAATCATGCCTGGGCGTCCGCCGGCAATGGCGGTGACGACGGCGATGGAGAACGAGGCATATAGCCCGATCTTGGGATCGACGCCGGCGATGATCGAAAACGCGATGGCCTCCGGGATCAGGGCCAGGGCGACGACAAGCCCGGCCAGCACATCGCCCCGGACGTTGCCGAACCATTCGGACCGGAGCCTAAACAACAGATCAATATTCAAAGGGGCTCTCCAAGCGGGCTTCGCGCCACAGGAGGGCGGGAATAGTTTCGAGGGGTGGGAGGGAAGCCGGGTCCAAAGTCAAAACGGACTTGGAAACAACGAGTTACATAGAAAACAAGACATCTAAGGGCGTGCCAAAAAATGCTGCACTGCAACATAGGCCTGAATATAGTTTTTCCGGACCGGAAGGCAAGGGCTTTCATTTCCCTTTGTCCGCCATATTTAACGTCCGCCAATTTATACATATAATATATGTTATTAGAATATATACTACATTTAAATTGACGTAGAATAAAATTTAATACATATTCTCCTCGTTCTTTAGGCCGCCCCGAGGATCAGGATTGGCGCGGCTGATTTATTTGAAGCCAGGAGGCACTATGGTTTTGCAGGTTTTTACCGCTAACAGGGTATGCGACGGCATCGTCGTGTTCCTGGCTGAAGACGGGAATTGGACAACGTCCCTTGAGGAATGCCGCGTCATTGGGGACGGGGGCGCGTTGAAGCAGGCGATGGCTACGGCGGAAAAGGCTGCGGAATACGCCGTCGTTGCCGATCCTTATCTGATTGACGTCATCGAAGAAAACGACGCCATCCGTCCGATTCGGTACCGCGAACGCATTCGCGCCTACGGGCCGCCCATCCATCCGGATTTTGCCAAGCAGGCAATCCCTGCGGCCACAGGGCTTTGAGGAAACGATAGAGATGTATCATTACGACGAACTGGACCAGCGTCTGGTCGATGAACGGGTCGAGCAGTTCCGCGATCAGGTGACGCGCCGAATTGCCGGAGAGATCACCGAGGACGAATTCAAGCCGCTTCGCCTGATGAACGGACTGTATTTGCAGCTTCACGCCTATATGCTCAGGATCGGAATCCCCTATGGGGTGCTGTCGTCGGTGCAGCTTCGCAAGCTTGCCCATATCGCGCGCACCTACGACCGCGGCTACGGCCATTTCACCACCCGCCAATGCCTGCAACTCAACTGGCCGAAGCTGGAGGAGGCCCCGCATATCCTAGCCGAACTGGCGGAAGTTCAGATGCATGCCATCCAGACCAGCGGTAATTCCTTCCGTAATATCACCGCCGACCAATACGCCGGCGTCGCCGCCAATGAGATCGAGGATTCCCGGATTTGGGCTGAAATCATCCGCCAGTGGTCGCTCCTGCATCCGGAGTTTTCGTTCCTGCCGCGCAAGTTCAAGATCGCCGTTACCGGCTCGCCCCGCGACCGGACCGCCGTCAAGTTTCACGACATCGGCATTGTCATCCGCAAAAACGAAAAAGGTGAAGTCGGTTTTGAAATCCTGGTCGGCGGCGGCATGGGGCGCACGCCGATGATCGGCCAGACGATCCGCGCATTCCTGCCCAAGAAACACCTGCTTTCGTATCTCGAAGCATTGTTGCGCATCTACAACCTGATGGGCCGCCGTGATAACAAATATAAGGCGCGGATAAAGATCCTGGTTTTCGAACTCGGCATCGAGGAACTGCAAAAGCTGGTCGAGGATGAATGGAACCAGATCAAGGACGGTCCCCTGGCCCTGCCGCAAGACGAAATCGACCGTATTTCCAATCAGTTCGCCCCGCCGCAGTGGAAGAAGCCGCAGGCGGCCCGGCTGGGAGCCGAAGTTCAGAGGCTTAAGAACCCGGCATTTGCCGACTGGGTGAATGTCAACGTCACCGGCCACAAGCAGCCGGGATACGCCATCGTCAACCTGTCCCTGAAGACCCTGGACGCCCCTCCGGGCGACGTCACCGCCGAGCAGATGGATGGCATCGCGGACCTCGCCGAGCGTTACAGTCTCGGGGAAACCCGGGCCACGCACGAACAGAACCTGGTGTTCGCGTATGTCCAGGAGGCCGACCTCTACCAGCTTTGGCGGGCCTTGGACGAACTCGGTCTGGCGACCCCCAATGTGGGCCTGATCAGCGATATCATCTGCTGCCCGGGGCTTGATTATTGCGCCCTTGCCAGTGCCCGGTCGATCCCGGTGGCGGAGCGTATTTCCAGGCGTTTCCGGGACCTCAGGCGCCAAAACGACATCGGCGGCCTGAAGCTCAAGATTTCGGGCTGCGTCAACGCCTGCGGTCACCATCATGCCGGTCATATCGGCATCCTCGGCGTCGACCGCCAAGGCGAGGAGTTTTATCAGATTACGCTCGGCGGCAGCGCGGACGAAAATGCCTCCATCGGAAAAATCATCGGCCCTGCTTTTTCCTCTGAAGACGTGGTCGAAGCGGTGGAAACAATCGTCAACACCTATGTGGACATCCGCGAGGAGGGCGAGGCTTTCCTCGACACCTACCGGCGGGTCGGCGAGGAGCCGTTCAAGGAAAGACTTTATCCGGAGCTAACCGATGCCGCTGCTTAAAGACGGAAAACTGATCGAAGATCCCTGGACCCATATCCCGGACGAGGTGGCGGTCCCGGCTTCGGGCCCGGTGATTGTCGGCCTCAAGCGCTGGCGCGAGGAGCGCGACAGCCTGTGCAAGCGCAAGGACCCGGTTGGCGTCCGGCTGAAAAGCAACCATACGGCGGGTGACGTGGCCGATGACCTCGAACACCTGGGCGTCGTCGCCCTGGCGTTTCCTGCCTTTACCGACGGCCGAGCCTATACCAACGCCCGGCGCCTGCGGGAGCGTTATGGTTATAAGGGCGAGATCCGGGCCATTGGCGACGCGCTTCGGGACCAGTATCTGTTCATGCAGCGCTGCGGTTTCGATGCGCTCGAGGTTCGTGAAAACGAGACCGAGAAAAACTGGCAGGAAGCGACAAACGCCATCACCGTCTACTACCAGCCGGCTGCCGATGGCGGAAAGACGGCGTTGCAACGAAGGCACCCGCCGGCGGCATAGAGTCTTCCTGTTGATATAGAAGCCTTCCGATACCATTCGGCGAGTCGGCTCATCAGGCGTCGCCCGCGTTTGGGGAATGCCAGTGGCGCAATAACTCCACATCGACCCATGTTTTATTCCGGGCGTCCCCGTTAATGATCCGGAACGGGCGGTCCGGCTCGCCAAGCCGGTCGACGACGGCCACGGCGCCTGTAAAATCGTCGCCATCGGTGTAAGGGCAGGTGGCGATCACCGTTGGGATGCCCGCGCCCTGGGCGGCGTGCAGGCCATTGACGGAATCTTCGATGGCGATGCAGGCCTCCGGCGGCAGGGCCAGTTGGTCCAGCGCCCACAGGTAGACGCCGGGGTCGGGTTTCTTGTTTTGTGAGCATTCGCCGGTGGCGAAGACCTCGAAACTGCCGGCGGCGTCCCGCGCCATGCTGCTGGCCAGCAGCGTGTCCACGTTGACGCGGCTTGTGGTGGTGGCGATGGCCAGGCGCAGGCCGTCATCGCGGGCCTCGCGGATCAGCCGTTCGACGCCGGAGCGCAGGGTCAACGCCCCGCCGGAAACCTTGTCACCGAAACGCCGCGTCTTGTCCTGGTGCAGGCGGGCGATCCAGTCATCGGGGGCGTCCTTTTTTGGGCCGGGCAGGTGCGGGCGTTCGGTGTCGAGAAAAAAGCGGATGCGCTCGCGCCCGCCGGCCACCGACAGCAGGCGGCGATAGATGTCCCTGTCCCAGTGCCAGTCCAGGCCTTCGGCGCGAAAGGTTTCGTTGAAGGCGGCCCGGTGGGCTTCTTCCGTCTCGGAGATCGTTCCGTCGACATCGAACAGGATGGCTTTCAGGTCCATGCGTGCTTCCGGCGTTCTGTTTGGGCAGGGCTATGGGGTAAATCGCAGCCTAGTATAAAGCAAAATTTTCCTGGAAAAATGGCCGCTGTTTTTCTCAGCCGTTGTTGCGTCGCCTTTGAGCGTTGAGTACCATCCTTGGCATTAAAATAATCCATCGCCAACCAGGGAGGAACACGGTGGCAGCTCCGCATTTTCTCGTTCACGAAAAAAAGGATTCCGTCGGCGTCGTCGTCGTCGAGGGCGTTCGCAAGGGTCAGATGCTGACCGGGTGGCTCATGCAGGGCAATAAGACGCTCCGGATGAAATGTCTGCATGACATTCCCATCGGTCACAAGGTCGCGCTCAACCCCATCGCCAAGGATGACACCGTTATCAAGTATGGCCATGACATCGGCAAATGTGTCGCCGCCGTTAAAAAGGGCGGCCACGTACACACTCACAACCTTAAAACCAAGAGGTGGTAATCATGGCTAAAGCAGCAAAAAAAACCGCAGCGAAGAAAGCCCCCGCTAAGAAAACTGTAGCGAAGAAACCTGTGGCGAAGCGTGCAAAAACCACCCGTCGCAAGACGGCGCTCGACCGCCGGGAGAGTTCCGATCGCCGTATCGCGCCGAAAACCGCAAAGCGGTCCAGCGCCAAGGCGGAACGCCGCACCAAGGCGGCCCGGCGCGCCACCCCCCGGCGCAAGGCCGCCGACCGGCGCACCGTCGCCAAGCGCGGTGCTTCCCAAAAACCGACGTTCATGGGCTGGCGGCGCAAGAACGGCCGTGTCGGTGTCCGCAACCACGTTATCATCCTGCCGCTGGACGACCTGTCCAACGCGGCGTGCGAAGCCGTCGCCAACAACATCAAGGGCACCATGGCGATCCCGCATCCCTATGGCCGCTTGCAGTTCGGTGAAGATCTGGAGCTACATTTCCGCACCCTGATCGGCACCGGATCCAATCCCAACGTCGCCGCCGTCGTCGTCATCGGTATCGAGCCGGAATGGACGGGCCGCGTCGTTCGGGGCATCGCCAAGACCGGCAAGCCGGTGATGGGTTTCGCCATTGAACAGAACGGAGATCACCAGACCATCGCCGACGCCAGCCGCGTGGCCAAGGAATACGTACAGGCGGCGTCGGAATTGCAGCGCGAGAAATGCTCCGTCAAGGATCTCTGGGTTTCGGTCAAATGCGGCGAGTCCGACACCACGTCGGGCCTGGCGTCGAACCCGACGGTGGGCAACTTCATCGACAAGATGGATGCCTGGGGCGCGACCACGTGTTTCGGGGAGACGTCGGAAATCACCGGCGCCGAACTGAATTGCCAAAAGCGCGGCAAGACCATGGCGGTCGGTGCCAAGTTCATGAAAACCTGGCAGGCCTACATGGATGAGGTCATCGAGCCCTACAAGACCGACGACCTGTCCGATTCCCAGCCGACCAAGGGCAACATCGAAGGCGGCCTCACGACGATCGAGGAAAAGGCTTTCGGCAACCTGGAAAAAATCGGCAAAAAGACCAGCTACATCGACGTCCTCGGCCCGGCAGAAGCGCCGCGTAAGGGACCCGGGCTGTATTTCATGGATACGTCGTCCGCAGCGGCGGAATGCGTGACATTGCAAGCCGCCGCCGGTTTCGTCGTGCACCTGTTCCCGACAGGCCAGGGCAACATCATCGGCAACCCGATCGAGCCGGTCATAAAATTGACGGCCAATCCGCGCACGGTGCGCACCATGAGCGAACACGTTGACTTCGATTGCTCCGGTATCCTGCGCCGCGAAATGACCCTGGGCAAAGCCGGCGACGGGCTCATCGACATGACGATCCGCACCTGCAACGGCCGTCTGACGGCGGCCGAGGCGCTGGGGCATAATGAGTTCGTGCTGACGAAACTCTACCGCAGCGCTTAAGGTCGTCCAGGCGGGGGGCGGTCATGGCCAACATCAGCCTTCCGGAGCTCAGGGGGTTGGCGGTCCGCGTGTTGACGGCGTCGAAGACGTCGCCCGACACCGCCGCCTGCGTCGCCGCCGCCCTGGTCCGGGCCGATGCCGACGGCATCCCGTCGCACGGCATGGCCCGGCTGCCGATCTATGCGGACCAGTCGAAATGCGGCAAGGTAGACGGCTTTGTCTCTCCCGAATTGAGCGAAACCGGGACGGCGGCGATCCGCGTCGACGCCAGGTGCGGCTTCGCTTACCCGGCGATTGATCTAGGCCTTAACCGCGCCATGGAGATGGTGGAACCGGCGGGCGTCGTCGCCTTAGCCATCGGCAATTCGTCCCATGCCGGCGTCCTCGGCCATTCCGTGGAGCGTCTCGCCGATGCCGGACTGGCGGCCATGGCCTTCGTCAATACCCCCGCTGCGATCAGCCCGTGGGGCGGCAACCGGGCGCTTTACGGCACCGATCCCATCGCCTTCGCCTGTCCCCGGCCGGACGCGCCGCCGCTGGTGATCGATCTTTCCATCTCCAAGATCGCGCGCGGCAAGATCAAGCTGGCCGCCGACCGGGACGAGGCAATCCCCGACGACTGGGCGACGGACGCGGACGGCAACCCGACCACGGACGCCGGTAAGGCTATGCGGGGCGGCTCGTTGCTGCCGATCGGCGACGCCAAGGGAGCGGCGCTGGCGCTGATGGTGGAACTGATGAGCGCCGCCATGACCGGCTCGCAATATGGCTACGAGGCGTCGTCGTTTTTCGATGCCGAAGGCGGTCCGCCGAAAACCGGCCAGTTCTTTTTCATCTTCAAGCCGGAATGCCTGGGCGGGAAAAATGCAGTTGCACGCATTGGCGCGTTGATGCAGGCGATCACAGACCAGCCTGGCGCGCGGATCCCCGGCCAACGGCGTTTCGAAAACCGCAAACGGGCCGAGACGGACGGCGTCGATATTCCCGATGACTTGTTGGAAAACCTGCGCTGGCGGGCCGGGGGGTAAGAAGAGGGATGAGGGAAGAATGACTTTGAAAAGGGTGGCCGTGGCCTTAGGGCTGATTGCGTTCCTGGCGGTTGGGGGGGCTTTCGCAGGCTCGGCCCTGGCCGAGGACTTCGTTTCCGTCGAGACGGAAAATGGCGAGCAGGGGTTTCTGTACGACACCCCTGACAAGCCGGTCGCCAGTCTGATCCTGTTCGCTGGCGGGCACGGCTGGCTCAACCTGTCGGGCACCGATATGGCTTGGGGAAGCACGAATTTCGTCGTCCGCACACGCGATATGTTTGTCGCACAGGGTTTCCAGGTCGCCGTGGTCGATACCCCGTCCTACAAGAAGAAAATCAATGCCAAATTCCGCATGAGCGGCGAACACTGGACGGATATTCGGGCCGTCGCTCAATGGCTGCGCAAAAAGGCGGATGTTCCTGTCTGGGCCGTCGGCACCAGCATGGGCACCTTTTCATCCGCTAACGCCGCCATCCGGGGCGCCGGGATCATCGATGGCCTTGTCATGACGTCCTCGATCACCCGCAGCGCGGAAAGTTGGAATATTTATGGCGATTATCCGTCAGGCGTCATCGACATGGACTTGGGCGGTGTAACAGTGCCGGTGCTGGTGATGTCGCATAAAAACGACGGCTGCGACAAAACCCCCGCGGCAGACGCAGAAAAGCTGGCCGCCGCGTTTTCCGGCGCGCCGAAGGCGGATGTCAAATTCCTCGACGGCGGATGGCCCGCGAAATCCTCGCCGTGCAATGCGCTTTCGGAACATGGGTATTATGGCATCGAGGATCAGGCGGTGCGTGCCGTGACCGCGTTCATCAAGGCCAGCCTGAAATAGACCCGAAGCGGCCTACCAGTAGCGCAGCGAGTCGCGAAACAATTCCTTCAGCTGGTCCCGATCGGGCTCCTGCGGTGAATTGACGAGCAGGCGTTTCTGCGGGAACGCCTTGTCGGTCAGGGCTTCGAGGTCGCTTTCCTCGTAACCGACGCCGCTCAGTCCGTTCGGCATGTCGGTTTCGCGCATCATGTCGATGACGCGGTCGGCCAGCACGGCGCCGGCCTCTTCCAGCGCCACGCCGGAAATATCCGCGCCCATGGCTTCCGCCGCTTTCATGTGCCGTTCCGGGCACGCCGGGCCGGTAAAGCGGAACACGGCGGGCGCGTTGACGATGACCGAAATGCCGTGCGGCACCATCGGATGGTTGGACGGCCAGCCGGGCGCGTTGTAGCCGCGCACCAGCCCGGCCACGGCATAGGACATGGCGTGCGGCAGGTGGCAGCCGGCGTTGCCGAAGCCGATCCCGGCCAGCATGCTGGCGAACATCAACGGCTCCAGGGTGGCGGAATTATCCGCGTCATTGACGGCGGCGATCAGATTGGGGCCGACGAGGCGGATGGATTCCAGACACGCCAGGTCGCTGTAGGGGTTGGCCCCCTGGTTGAGGGGCCGTGCGTTCGAGTTTTCCGGCGCCTCGCGTTGGCTGAAGGGCCGGGCGGTCAGGCTTTCGATGGAATGGCTGAACACGTCGAAGCCGTTGGCGGCGACGATGGGCCGGGGCAGGGTGACCAGCGACGTCGGGTCCAGGATGCCGAGGTTGGGGCGCAGCCGGGCGTTGGCGATGCCGGTCTTGGCTTCCATTTCCAGCAGGTCGAAAATGGCGATGCCGGTGCATTCCGCCGCCGTGCCGAAGGTCGTCGGACAGGCGATGTGGGGCTTCAACGGCCCCGGCACCGGCTTGGCGCCGCCGATGGGCGCGTTGACGTAGGCCAGGAAGTCGTCCGGATAGGTGGAGTACAGGTTCGCCGCCTTGGCGGTGTCCATCACCGAGCCGCCGCCGACGGAAACGAAGCCGTCGAAGTCGCCTTCTTTCGCGAAGGCGGTTGCGGCCTTGAAGGAGCGGTCCGTCGGCTCGACCTCGGTCTCGTCATAGACAACGGCGTCGATCCCGGCAGCTTCGAGGGATTTCTTCGCCGTTTCCAGGGGCTGGAGTTTTACCACGGTGGAATCGGTGAACAGGGCGACACGGGTCATGCCGAGCGCCTTGGCGTCGTCGCCGACTTCCGGCAGCGATCCCGCGCCGAACTTGATCTTCGGCGCTTCCACGGTGAACGCGTTGTCGCCGCCGCTTGCGGGCTCGAAATAGGGGTCGAGGGTCATGAGTGATGTTTCCTGTGTTTTCGTTTTATTGATCCCGATCATAGCCGCCGCGCGCGGGATTTTCGAGGCCCTACGCCTTGACAAGGAAATCGCCGGGTTTACGGATGCGTTGATCGGTGCCCATGTCCGCCTTGCCCCTTATAGCGGACATTGCGGAAGGGCGCTCTGAACGTCCGCTAATGACCCAAAGCGGAAATTCAGTTAGAGGGAGGCTAACTTGACGATTGGTGGATT
>JACKQG010003920.1_pt2 | contig 11086 bp, 1 predicted proteins | sample 8237621 | NCBI WGS metagenome assembly JACKQG01 (sample SAMN15677084, study PRJNA649215) | marine metagenome | biome: marine; feature: Black Sea; material: saline water; isolation source: suspended particulate matter (SPM) from the Black Sea western gyre | collected 2013-06-09/2013-06-10 | depth... | reverse complement strand
GTTATAATATGCTCAGAGAGCCGTGATCCCTGGGAAGGGTAGCCGGCTGTTTGAGGGGCCCTCGTAGCGCAATGGTGCGGAGAAGTCCTGCCTTCGGAGCCATTGATCATGTGTCGGGGGCTTTGTCTCTGGTGGGCTTCTTGCTTCTCCACGCTTCTTTCCGAGCGCGGCAGCTCATCGCTCTCTACAGATTGATTTCTCCTACAGTTGCTAGAAAGCTGAGCAGTTACCATGCGAGCATTTCAGATCATAGCTCTAACACCACCCGGATTGATTGACCCATCTATCGCCATCGCAGCTAGTCGGGCTGGCGAGCTGGGGGTGCTGAACTTGGAGCGCGCGCGGGATGATGAGAAGGCCGTCCGCAACGCCATCTCCAGAATGACCTGCTACGCCAGTCAGTCGTGTGGCATCAAACTCGACAGCGGGGCGCCGGCGTTTGTTAACCGCGTGATATGCGACCTCCCAGAACAAGTTGAGGTGGTGATACTGACTCCATGGGACTCGGAGGCGCTACGACAGCAGGTTTCTGATCTGCGCCAGCGCCAGCTCACTGTTCTCTTGGAAGTCACTTGTCTAGAGCAGGCCAAGTTGGGTGAACAGTTGGGCGTGGATGGGCTCATTGCCAAGGGGAACGAGGCCGGTGGTTGGGTCGGCGACGAGACCACGTTCATCCTACTCCAACGGTTGCTGCCCCAGGTGCACTTGCCTATCTGGGCCCAGGGCGGCATTGGGCTCCACACAGCAGCGGCCTGCTATGCCGCCGGGGCTGCGGGTGTGGTCTTGGATTCCCAACTAGCCCTGACCCGTGAGTCTCAACTTCCTGCGGGGGTAAAGGCGGCCATAGCCGTCATGGATGGGAGCGAGACCCTGTGTCTGGGTGTGGACTTGGGCTTGCCTTATCGTGTGTACACACGGCCTGGGCTGTCCGCTGTTGAAAAACTGTGCGAGATAGCTATTACCCTTGCCCAGGCCTCTCACTCTTGGCCTGAGATCGTGCTGGAGTGGCGCCAGGCCGTCGAAGCCCGAGTGGGTTGGGAGACACCTCAGGAACGCGTGTGGCCCTTGGGGCAGGATGCTGCTTTCGCGGCTCCCCTGGCACAACGCTATCGCACGGTGAGTGGTGTGCTCGGAGCGATCCGCGAGGCCATAAGCACTCACATCCAGGCGGCCCGTGCCCTGCAGCCTCTGGATGCAGGCGCCCCGTTGGCACGCTCTCACGGTACTCGCTACCCCATCGTCCAGGGCCCCATGGCTCGGGTTAGCGATCGGCCCGAATTCGCCCTGCGCGTGGCCGAAGGTGGTGCACTTCCCGTCCTGGCCCTGTCCCTGATGCGTGCTCCGGAGGCTGGCTCGTTACTAGAGGATACACAGCAACTCCTGGGCGAGCGGCCGTGGGGGGTGGGAATCCTGGGGTTCGTGCCTCCTGACCTGCGCAAGGAGCAGATGCAAGTCATCCGGCAGCGCCGTCCTCCTTTCGCCCTCATCGCCGGCGGCCGGCCAGATCAGGCTCGCGAACTGGAGAACGAAGGTATCTCCACGTATCTGCACGTCCCCTCGCCGGAGCTGCTCAGAATGTTCCTTCAAGATGGGGCGCGGCGCTTCGTCTTCGAAGGGCGCGAGGGCGGTGGACACGTTGGCCCCCGCAGCAGTTTTGTGCTGTGGAACACCATGGTGGATGTGCTGCTGGAAGAACTTTCGGCCAGCACGACCAATCCGCAATCCGCAATCCGCAATCCGCAATCGGTTCATGTCCTCTTCGCTGGCGGCGTCCATAATGCCCTCTCCGCTTCCATGGTGGCGGCCATGGCTGCCCCCTTGGCCGAGCGAGGGGTGTGCGTGGGGGTGCTCCTGGGCACGTCGTACTTGTTCACCCAGGAAGCCGTTGCCACCGGCGCGATCCTGCCTGGATTCCAGGAGGAAGCCCTGCGCTGCCAGCGTACCGTGCTTCTGCAGACCGGGCCGGGCCATGCCATCCGTTGCGCCCCAACACCATACATTGACCTGTTCGAGCAGGAGAAGCAAAAGCTCTTGCAGCAGGATGGCAAATCTCCAGATGATATCCGCCAGGTGCTCGAGGACATGAACGTCGGGCGCCTGCGCATCGCGTCCAAGGGGGTCGCCCGCCATCCGCGCTACAGCCAGGATCCGAAGGTTGCCAAGTTCACCACCGTCGGCAAGGAGGAGCAGCGCAACCAGGGGATGTACATGATCGGCCAACTCGCGGCCCTGCGCGACCAGGTGTGTACTATCGAGGAACTGCATCGTGACGTTTCAGTCGCCGGTAGCCAGCGGCTGGCCACTCTCGCCGAAAACGTCCAGGGAGTGGCCGCAACGCCCCGCGAGGAACGTCCCTGTGACGTGGCCATCGTGGGCATGGCCTGCCTGTTGCCCAAAGCGCGCGACCTGCAGACCTACTGGGAGAATATCTTCAACAAGGTAGATGCCATCACCGAGGTCCCTAGGGATCGGTGGGACTTGGAGCGGTACTACGATCCCGACCGCAAGGCGAGAGACAAGGTTTACTCCAGGTGGGGCGGCTTCTTAGAGGAGATTCCCTTTGATCCCACCCACTATGGTATTCCTCCCAACGCTCTGCGCTCCATTGAGCCCATCCAGTTGTTGACACTAGAGGTGGTGCGCGCTGCGTTGGAGGACGCTGGCTATCTGGACCGCCCCTTCGGCTCGGCTCAGGGCAGGCCTTTCCCTCGTGAACACACCTCGGTGATCCTGGGGGCGGGTGGGGGTATCGGTGATTTGGGACAGCGCTATTTCGTGCGATCGAGCCTGCCATCCTTGCTTGAGAAAGTGCCGCCGGAGATCCTGGAGCAGCTCCCAGAGTGGACAGAAGATTCGTTTCCCGGCATTCTCCTCAATATTATCGCTGGCCGGGTGGCCAACCGTTTCGATCTGGGTGGAGTGAACTACGTAATGGATGCGGCCTGTGCCTCATCTCTGGCGACGGTGTATCAAGCGGTTCGCGAACTGGAGATGGGCAGCAGTGATATGGTTATTGTGGGTGGGGTAGAGAATGTCCAAAACCCCTTTGCTTACCTGGCCTTCTGCAGTACCCAAACTCTCTCGCCCCGAGGCCACTGCCGCACTTTCGACGATACCGCGGATGGGATCGTCATCAGCGAGGGGCTCGCTATCGTGGTGCTGAAACGGCTGGCAGATGCCGAGCGTGACGGGGATCGCATCTATGCGGTGATCAAAGGCATTGCCGGCTCCAGCGATGGGCGCGACAAGAGCCTGACCGCGCCGCGTCCAGAGGGACAAGCCCGAGCCCTCCAGCGGGCCTACGCTAAAGCCGGGATATCGCCGGCTACGGTAGGGCTCATTGAGGCTCATGGAACGGGAACTGTGGTGGGCGATCAGGCAGAGGTGGAGACCCTCAAGCGGGTGTTCGGCCCGGCTGGGGCCAGCCGGCAGAGCTGTGCCATCGGCTCCGTCAAGTCCATGATCGGGCACACCAAATGCACCGCCGGTGTGGCTGGGCTGATCAAGGTGGCCCTGTCGTTGCACCACAAGGTGCTGCCTCCCACCCTGGGGGTCGAGAAGCCTAACACCAAAGCCCGTTTTGGGGAGAGCCCCTTCTACGTCAACACCGAGACCCGTCCCTGGCTCAACGGCACAGCCAACCACCCTCGCCGGGCGGGCGTCAGCGCCTTCGGCTTTGGGGGGACCAACTTCCACGCCGTGTTGGAAGAATACACAGGGGACTTCCTCCCGCCTCAGGCATCGCTCCAATGTTGGCCTAGCGAACTGCTCCTCTGGTCGGCGCCCTCGCGCCAGGCCTTAGCCGCAGACCTCGAGTCCCTGGAACAGGCACTGGAACAAGGCGCCCGTCCTGAGTTGGCCGATCTCGCCTACACCCTGAATATCCAATCTCCAACCTCCAACCTCCAACCTCCAACACGCCTGGCCATCGTCGCCATGTCCCTCGACGACCTGCGCCAGAAGCTCGCTCAGGCGCGCGAAGCGTTGGGCGCTCCTGGGCCGATCGAGATCGCTGACCCGAGGGGGATCTACTTCACCGAGCAGCCGCTGGCGCGGGAGGGCAAGGTGGCCTTTCTCTTCTCCGGTCAGGGATCCCAGTATCCCAACATGTTGCGCGACCTGGCTGTGGTGTTTCCCGAGGTCCGGGAGGCGTTCGAGCGGGCGGACCGGGTGCTGATGAGCCGGTTTCCCAAACCGCTGAGTGGATACGTGTTCCCTCTGCCGGCCTTCAGCTCGGAGGAAGAAGGGGCGCAGCGGGAAGCCCTTACTCAGACCAATGTGGCCCAGCCTGCGCTGGGGGCTGCGGACATGGCCCTCTTCCAATTGCTCCAAGAGCTTGGCGTGCGCCCCGACATGCTGGCCGGTCACAGCTATGGCGAATACGTGGCCTTGTGCGCCTCCGGGGCCATGGACGAGGAAACCTTGCTGACCCTGTCGGAGGCCCGGGGGCGCTGCATCATCGAGGCGGCTCAGGATGATCTGGGCACTATGGCGGCGGTGCGGGCAAACCCGGAGACCATGGCGCCGGTGCTGGAAGCTGTGACGGGTGTCTGGATTGCCAACCTGAATGCACCTGAGCAGACCATCATCTCTGGCACTCGGGATGGGGTCGCTGAGGCAGTCCGACACCTCCAGGTTCAGGGTATCAGCGCCCGCCCGATTCAGGTGGCCTGCGGCTTCCACTCCCCCCTCGTGGCGCCAGCTCAGCAGCGCCTGGCCGATGAGCTGTCGCGTGTCAACTTCGCCACGCCGACGGTTCAGGTCTTCTCCAACACCACGGCAGCGCCGTACCCTCACGAGCCTCGTGCTATTGGCGAGTTGCTGGCAGAGCACCTTGTCCGTCCGATTCGTTTCGCCGATGAAATCGAGGCCATGTACACAGCCGGAGCGCGCCTCTTTGTCGAGGTGGGACCACGCAACGTCTTGACGGGGCTGACTCGCCAGATCCTGGGCCAGCGCCCCCACGTGGCCGTTGCCGTGGACATGCCAGGACGGCCGGGGTTAACCCAACTTCAGCATGCTCTGGGTCAGTTGGCAGCCCGCGGCATACCGTTGCAACTCGAGCGGCTCTTCCAGGGCCGGGCGGTGCGGCATCTCGACTTGAACCGCCTGGTGGAGGAGACGGCCGAGGAGCCGCTGCTCCCCACGACCTGGTTCGTCAACGGAGGGCGGGCCAGGCCAGCTCACGAACCCGCTGCTCCGCTGCACCATCCGGTGAAACTTGCGCCTGCGCAAGAGCAGGAGGGCACTGTAATACAGGAGTCAGGGAGGCAATTTCACCCTCTCACCCCAGCACCCCAGCACCCCCGCCCCCCTGCTCAAGACGGGGCTGGACAGGTGATGCTGCAGTTTCAGCACCTTATGGATCGTTTCCTGGAGACCCAGAGTAACGTCATGATGACTTATCTGCAGGGGACAACGACAGTCACCGCAGCGCCCCAGCCACGCCTGCCAACAGCGTTACCGGTGGAACCTTCGACCTCTCTGCCGGCACCTGCCACTGGGCTAATCACCACTGAAAGCACCTCGGAAGTGACCGCGCCAGAGCCGGCGGGAGAGGAACTGGTGGGGGCGGATGGCCAACTGGACCGTGAGGCGTTGACTGCACATCTGTTGAGCATCGTTAGCGAGCGCACTGGCTATCCGACGGATATGCTGGATTTGGGCCTGGATTTGGAGGCCAGTCTGGGCATTGATTCGATCAAGCGGGTGGAGATTCTGGGTTGGCTTCTCCAGTCACTGGCTTCTGAGGGTTGGCAGAAACAGGATCTGGATATGGAGGAATTGTCTAAGCTCAAGACCCTGCGTGAAATCGTTGACCGCATCGCTGAGGGTGATGGTCAAGCGTCAGCATTGCCTGGTATGACGGATGATCATCAGCCATCAGCCATCAGCCATCAGCCATCGGCCATTGTACAGCGATTCACGTTGCGTGCTGTGGATCGACCCTTGTCCACGCCGTCGGGAAGCCTCGCGCCGGGGAGGGTGGTGCTTATCACCGATGACGAAACCGGCGTAGCCCAGGAAGTTGCCACTCGTTTGCAAGGGGAAGGCTACCCTGTAGCGGTGCTCCAAGCCGAGGTCCGGGGAAGTGAGGGGGGATCGGCGGCCTCGTCCAGACGGGTGGACCTGCAATCGCCGGAGGCGATCGAGCGCGCCCTGGCTGAGATACGGGCGGCTCACGGGCCGATTGCCGCGCTGATCCACCTGTTGCCACTGCGTCCTGAGATGCCCTTCGAGCGCATGGATCTGCAGGCCTGGCAGGAGCGCCTGGCGCTGGAGACCCGCAGCTTGTTTCTGCTGGCCAAAGCCTTGCAGCAGGACCTCGAGCTGGCTGCCGAGGCCGGGGGCGCGGCGCTAGTAGCCGCCAGTGGGATGGGCGGCGCCTTCGCCAGCGATCCGGCTCTGGATTCAGCATCGTTCTTCCCTGGTCACGGGGCTATCGCCGGGTTGCTCAAAACGCTGGCCAAGGAGTGGACGGCGGTTCGGGTGAAAGCTGTGGACCTGAATCCCCATGAGGGATCTGATGCATTGGCCGGGTACCTGCTGGCTGAGCTAAAAGCCGACGGTGATTGGGCCGAAATAGGGTATGGGGATGGCCGGCGCATGGTCCTGGAACCCGTCCTGAACCCGCTACTGGACGAAGCGGAGTTGACCATCGGGCCAGACTGGGTACTGTTGGTGACCGGAGGGGCCAGGGGGATCACCGCCGACGTAGCCCTGGAACTGGCGGAGTGCTACCAGCCAACCCTTGTGCTTGTGGGCCGCACACCGCTTCCAACTCCAGAAGAGACGCCCGACACCGCTGGGCTAACCGAGCCCCGCGAACTGAAGGCTGCCTTGATCGAGCGACTACGGTCTCAAGGGCAGCCGGTGGCGCCAGCCCAAGTGGAGGTAGCTTATCAGCGTTTGCTCAAAGAGCGGGAGATCCGGCGCAATATGGCAGCTCTGACGCAGGCTGGCGCCCAGGTGCATTATTACTCGGCGGACGTGAGGGATGAGCAGGTGTTCGGTGCGCTGATTGATGAAATCTATCAATCCTTCGGCCGGCTCGACGGCGTGATCCATGGGGCAGGCATCATCGAAGACAAGCTGGTAAAGGACAAGACCGTGGATTCCTTCGATCGTGTGTTCGGCATCAAAGCCGAGGGCGCGTTCATTCTCAGCCGTAGCCTGCGCCCGGAGTCTTTGCGCTTTCTGGTCTTCTTCTCTTCTGTCGCCGGCCGTTTCGGCAACCGAGGCCAGGCGGACTACACTGCGGCCAACGAGGTGCTGAATAAACTGGCGGTCTACCTGGATCGTCAGTGGCCAGCCCGTGTGGTTTCAGTCAACTGGGGGCCATGGGAGAAGCGAGGAATGGTCTCGCCAGAGTTGTTGCGGGAATTCGCCCGCCGAGGCGTATCGCTTGTTCCACCCGATGTGGGCCGGCGCCGATTGGATGAAGAAATCCGTCGTGGACGCAAAGGCGAGGCCGAGGTCATCATCGGCGGCCTTGGCGATCAACTATAATACGAAGCTGTCAATTATGGATCACGCATCCCGCAATCCGCAATCCGCAATCCGCAATCCGCAATCCGACGTCGCCATCATCGGCATGGCCTGTATGTTCCCCGGGGCGCCAAACCTGGCTGCCTTTTGGCAGAACATCGTCTCCAAAGTGGACGCCATTACCGATCCGCCGCCGGAGGCCTGGGACTCCGACATCTTCTACGACCCCGGTTCTCAAGAGAACGACCGGGTGTACTGCAAGAAGGGCGGATATCTAGGCCCTCTGGCATATTTCAACCCGTTGGAGCACGGGGTCATGCCCCGAGCCGCAGAAGGTGGTGAACCGGATCAGTGGCTGGCTTTGCAGGTTGCCCGCGAGGCCCTGGCGGATGCCGGTTATCCGGATGGACCCAGAGAGCGCCATCGGACGGCTGTCATCTTGGGGAAGGGAACCTACATCAACCGGGGCAATCTGACCATGGTCCAGCACAGCCTGATGGTGGACCAGACCCTGCAAGTGCTTAAGACCCTCCACCCTGAGCTGACGGACGAAGAGTTGCGGCTCATCCGGCGGGACTTGAAGCGGAACCTGCCTCCCTTCAACGCGGAGACCGCCGGGGCCATGGTCCCCAACATCGTGGCGGGACGCATCGCTAACCGGCTGGACCTCATGGGGCCAAGCTACACCGTGGATGCCGCCTGTGCCTCATCCCTCCTGGCCGCGGACATCGCCGTACAGGGCCTGCGCAACTGCGAGTATGACCTGGCTCTGGTGGGCGGCGTGCAGGTGACAACCCCGATTCCCATTCTCACCCTTTTCTGCCAGTTAAAGGCCCTGTCTTTTGGTGAGCAGATTCGGCCCTTTGATAAAGACGCTGATGGAACGATTCTAAGCGAGGGCCTGGGGATGGCGGTGCTGAAGCGACGTGAGGACGCTGAGCGGGAGGGCGATCGCATCTACGCCGTCATCAAGGGGATGGGTGTGGCCAGCGATGGCCGGGCTATGAGCGTGCTGGCCCCCCGCGTGGATGGGGAAGAGCTCGCCCTGCGCCGAGCCTACGAGCAGACCGAAATCTCACCGCGCACCATCGGCCTCATCGAGGCTCATGGGACGGCGACTCTCGTGGGCGATGCTGCCGAGGTTCAGGCCTTGACCCGCGTCTTCGGATCGCGGGATGACAAATCCGAAATCCGCAATCCGAAATCCGCAATCCACCAGTGGTGCGCGCTGGGCACCATTAAGTCCATGATCGGCCACACCATGCCGGCCGCCGGGATCGCTGGGCTGATCAAGACAGCTCTGTCTCTCTATCACAAGGTCTTGCCCCCCACCCTGAACGTGGATCAGCCCAGTCCCACGTTGGAGCTGGATAAGACCCCCTTCTACATCAACACCGAGACCCGCCCGTGGATTCATGGTTCGACCGAGACCCCCCGGCGGGCTGGCGTGAACGCTTTCGGCTTCGGGGGGATCAACGCCCACACAATCTTGGAGGAGTACCCACTGTCCAACGAAACAGCAGCCCAGAGCCACCACCTGCACTGGGACACTGAGGTATGCATTTTGCAGGGCGAATCCCGCACCGATTTGATACGCCAGGGCGAGCAACTCCAGCGCTTCCTGCAGGCAACTCCCAATGTTCCATTGAAAGACCTGGCCTACACCTTGAATATCCAATATCCAATCTCCAATCTCCAATCTCCAACACGTCTGGCCATCGTCGCTTCCTCGTTGCAAGACCTACAACAGAAGCTGGATCGGGCGCTGGAGCGGCTGGTCGATCCGGCGTGTCACAAGATCAAAATGCACGACGGTGTCTACTTCTTCGAGGAACCGCTAGGGCGTGAGGGGAAGCTGGCCTTTCTCTTCCCTGGTGAGGGATCCCAATACGTCAACATGCTGGCCGACCTGTGCCTCCACTTCCCGGAGGTGCGCAGGTGCTTCGATGAGATGGACCGGGTGTTTGCGCACCATGCGCGGGGCTACGTGCCCAGCGATTTCATTTTCCCCAGGCCGACTTTCTCCGAAGACGAGCAAAAGGCAAGCGAGGACCAGTTATGGCAGATGGATGTGGCCATTGAGGCCTTGCTGACGGCCAACCATGCCCTGTACACGCTCCTCACCCGCCTGGGGATCCAACCCGACGCCATGCTCGGTCACAGTACAGGTGAGTACTCGGCCATGCGCGCGGCCGGGATGTTGGATGAGGAGCGCTATGACCAGCGTCTGCTCGAACTCAACCGCCTGTACGAGGGGGTTGCGGCCGAAGGGGGCATCCCAGAGGCCACGCTCCTGGCCGTGGGAGCTGGCCGAGACCAGGCGGCGGCGATGGTCGAAGAGGTGGGTGGCGAGCTCTATGTGGCGATGGACAACTGTCCTCATCAGGTGGTACTGGTCGGGGGTAGAGAGGCCGCTGATCGAGTGTTGGAGCGGATCCGCCGTCAGGGTTTCATCTACGAGGTTCTGCCCTTCCATCGGGCCTATCACACGGTTCTTTTCGCGTCCTATGCCGAGGTGCTACGCGAGTTCCTGGCGAACTGGATCGTCGCTCCGGCGCAGGTAACTCTCTATTCCTGCACGACTATGGCGCCCTACCCGTCGGGTACTTCGACTGAGCTCAGTACAAGCCTCTCCGAGACTCACCGCATAGCCTTCGAGCACTGGGTGCGACCTGTGGAATTTCGCCAGACCATCGAAGCTATGTACGCCGACGGGGTGCGTCTCTTTGTGGAGGTGGGGCCGCGGGGGAACCTGACAGCCTTCGTGGACGACATCCTGCGCGGTCGGCCCTACCTGGCGGTGCCGGCCAATGTAATGCGTCGTTCCGGCGTCACTCAACTCAACCACCTGGTCGGGTTGCTGGCCGCCCACGGCGTACCGATGCAACTGGAGCCGCTCTATGCCCGCCGGCTCCCCCGCAGACTGAACCTGGACAGCCCATCGGACCCAATGGACGAGGAGGAGCGACTGGCCGGGCGGATGAAGCTGGCCACGGGATGGCCGCCGATGGGCATCTCAGAAGATACGGCGGCACGCCTACGCGAGCGAGTCCATGGAGCAGAGGAGCAGAGGAGCAGGGGAGCAAGGGAGCGGGCTGAAGAATCAAGGGATGGGGCGGATGAGGGGACGTCTCAGACAGCAGTTAGTCTGGGGGATCAGCCAGGAACGTCGGCCGAGGCCGAAGGGGTCATGTCGGCTTACCTGCAGACGATGGAGCGCTTCCTGGAGGTGCAGCAAGAGGTCATGCAGGTGTACCTGAAGAAATCCAAAATCCAAAGCTCAAAATCCAAACCCCAGACCTCCAATATCCAATCTCCAATCTCCAACCTCCAACCTCCAATATCCAATATCCACTCTCCACCTGATGCGGCGGCCATCGAGCAAATCCTCTTGCGGCTGGTGAGTGAGAGGACAGGCTACCCGACCGAGATGCTCGATCTCAACCTGGACCTGGAGGCCGATCTGGGGATTGACTCCATCAAGCGGGTGGAGATTCTGGGCGCCTTCCAGCAGGAGACAGGGGTTCACCTGGGTGAGAACATGGAGCAGTTGGCGGCCCGCAGGACATTGCAGGAGATGATCGAGTTCTTGACGACC